>Ga0257120_1002721_pt1 | contig 10358 bp, 6 predicted proteins | sample SI106_10metaG_FD_190153 | JGI IMG/M metagenome (GOLD analysis project Ga0257120, IMG submission 190153) | Marine microbial communities from Saanich Inlet, British Columbia, Canada - SI106_10 | ecosystem: Environmental > Aquatic > Marine > Inlet | place: Canada: British Columbia | collected...
ACGCTCTTTCACTAACCTGAACATCTACTTTGTGTCTATTTAATTCTTGATTGTTAACGATATAGTGTTTTAGTATTGCTGCAATTTTTTCGCTTTGAATTCCTTTTGTGTAAGCCGCTGCTATTTGCCCGTTTAAAAAAGGATCTTCTGTAAAATACTCAAAACTTCTACCTGTTCTTGGGTCTCTAATAATATTCATTGCAGGTCCCGCATTAGACATTGCGCCTACAGCATTCATTTCTTTCCCTATTGTAGACGTAATTTGTTTTACTTTATCTATATCCCAAGTAGCAGCCATCGCAATAGAAACAGGGAAATAAGTACCTGCATCTACAGTGATGCCTCCATTTTTATTTCTTCTTCTCATTTTCATACCAAAAGGACCGTGGGCAATTACAAAATCAGGAATTGATAATCTTTCAATGCCATTAATAGATTCTTGATTATTGCTTAAAACACCACCTGTGACATAATTAACTTTTTCTTCTAAAGTCATTCTAAGCAACAAATCGTTGATTCGTTCTTCAATTTTTAACTCTGAATTTTGATACGGTAATTTTTCTTGTGCCTTTATTGCATTACTATTTAGCATTAAAAAAGAAAACACAATGCATACTGTAAGTTTATTACTAATTATTTTCATTTAGTTTGTTTTTTATTTAGGCATTACGGCGTCTTTACCCCATTCTTTGTTTGGCAACTCACCCAATTCTAATTTTAAAGTGGCACCATCCATAATTTGTTGATGTGAAATAAATGGTGAGAAAATCTCTTTTCCGTTGATAAATGCTTTCTGAATATATTTTTTTCTTTTGCTAGAACCTTCCGCCACAACCGTAAACGTATTTCCATTTTGAAGTTTGATAGCTGTTTTTTCAAAAATTGGACTTGTGATGTTATAATATGGTAAGCCTGGTGTTACTGGATAGATACCCATAGAAGTGAATACTACAAAAGCAGTCATGCCGCCACCATCTTCATCTCCTGGGATTCCGAAAATGTTGTCTTTAAACCAAACGTCTAACAAGAAGCGTGTACGTTTTTGGGTTTTCCAAGGCGCGCCAAAATAGTTATATAAATATGGAATATGAAATGAGGGTTCATTGCCCATTGAAAATTGTCCTACCATCCCTGTAGAATTAGAACCATTAACGAAAAAATCACTTTTTCTAATGCCCAAACTTTCTCTAAATAATTGATCCAATCTGGATTGTGCGGCCTGTTTACCGCCTAACAAATTGGTGAGTCCTGCAATATCATGTTGTACAGACCAAGCAAAGGTCCACCCATTATTTTCATCATAATACTCTCTGTAGCCTTTTCCACCATCTAGCTTTGGATTGATATTTACCCAATTTCCTTCGGCATCTTTTGGCATAAACAACCTTTTTTCAGAATGCCATAAATTTTTATAATCGTTTCCTTTTGGAGACAGTTTTGAATAATCGTCTGTGTTTCCTAATTCTTTTGCAAATTCGGATACTGCCCAAAAATCATAACTGACTCCCAACGTTACAGCAACAGGTTGTCTTTTTTCAAAACCATCTACATTTACAACCGTTTCTTTTTCTCCTTTTTTAAGTGATGGAAAATAGCCATTATCGTGATAGAAGTCGTCTAAAGAACCTCTAGGATTTCCTTGCCTCCAAGGAATAAATGTGCCTTCCATTAGGTTTTTTTTGATGCCTTCATATGCTTTTTCTACATCATAGTTTTTCAACCCTTTTCTGTAGCCATCAATAAAAATAGCAGAAGAATGGTAGGCATTCATACACAAATGATTTCCATATACTTGAGGGAATGTTGGCATCCAACCACTTTGTTCATACATTAAAGTGTACGAGTTGAGCATTTCGTTTTCTAAGGCTGGGTTTAAAATAGTCCGTAACGGATGTTGTGCTAAATAGGTGTCCCATACCCAATCATCTACATAAAAAGGACGATTACTTTTATGCACTTGTTTGTCATAACCACTATAATAGTGTCCATATTCATTTACATCCACCATGCGTTCATACGTTCTGTAAAGCGATGTGTAGAACGTTCTTTTTTGAGCCGTTGTTCCACCCTCAACTTGAATTTGATTCGTTACCGTATCCCAAGCTTTTTTTCCTTCTGTTGTAACATCCTCAAACGTTTTCTTTTTTATTTCTTTATTGAAGTTTTCTTTCGCTTGTGCCTCACTCACATAAGATATAGCATATTTTATAAGCAAGGTTGATGCTGCGTTCTCTGGTGCAGAGATTTGTAGTTTAGTGTTACTAAATGTATAGTTGATATTTTCTACAGCTTTGTTATTTTTATCGACGATCTCACCATATACAAAAATGGTTATCGTATTTATAACGGCGTGTTCCCCTCGAGTTGGTTTGCTTCTTTTTTCTTGAACGGTAAATGAATTTTTACCTTCAGAAAACTGCATATCTTGAGTGCCTTTTATTAAAAAGTTTTTTTGTTTCCCCTCTGGGAAATCAACCTTATAAATCGCTGATTTTTTAGAAGGGGTAAAGCTAACTTTAATGTCATCTTCTATTAAATATGTCGAATATAACCAAGGATGTACTATTTCTAAATCGTGATCAATAGCCATCCCTTTATTCCAGGAACTGTTTTTCACGTCTCCTAAAGTAGTTTTCATTTGTAGAATTCCTTGTCGTCTGTGTGCGGGTACTTGAAAAGGAAATGCCTGTACCAAATCTGAAATATAATCCTGTTTTACAGGAAACATTCTCAGCATTTGATTTGGTAAATGAATGGTTGGGTATGTTGGCACTAGAAAGCGGGACACATTACCAATGGTTGGATCTATGTATTTGGTATTGTCATCAGTTGCTTGAGCAAAGGAAGTTGTAAAACTTAAAACCGATAGGAGTATTAATAAATAATTTTTAACCATTTTTATTATAATCTGTTATAGGAACAAATAAAACATGAATGGCTTAATTATTAATTAATAAACAATTAATTAGGTAGCAGAAACTATTAAATTAATTTATTTTTTTGCGGCTCTTTTTGCTTTTCTATAGGCAATTAAAAGCTTGAACTTTTCTTTACCGGCTAACACTCTTAAATCTTTGTTATATGCTTTTTCTACTTCTTTAGCTTTTACTTTAAAGGTATCTTTATCATCTGCGTATTCTTTTCTCAAAGCTCTTTTTTTATTATTTCTATCCAAAATTAATTCTAGAAGTTTTGCACTTTGATCTTCATTAAACTCCATGACTTTAGACAGTTTCTCTTTTAGCTCTAAAGCTTTTTGATTTTTTTGAGCTTGCGTAATTGATACAAAAAGTAATAAAACGATTACTAGTAATTTTTTCATTATGTTTATTTTATAAGTTTATTCAAATAAAAGAGCATCACATTAATTTATTATTAATATTGAATTAACTAATAATAAACCTCCAAAACTTTTGCGTTTTCTGCTTTTAAAGTAATGTTATTTAAAGTTGCTGGTACTAATAACGTTTCACCAATATTTATTGTGTAGGTTTCTCCTTCAGAAATAATATTAACTGTACCCTCTACACACATGTAAATAATAAAAGAATCTATTGCTGAATAATCTTTTTCTAATATAGAATTAATATCTAGAATATTAGTTCTAAAATAGGGTGAATGCACCAATGTATTGGATACATTTTTTTCTAGAGAATAATCCGTTTTATAAGTATCATGCACTTCATAATCGATGACATCAATTGCCATTTCGTTATGCAAATCTCTTTTTGCACCTGTTTTAGAATCTACTCTGTCATAATCGTAGATACGATAAGTTACATCGGATGTTTGTTGAATTTCTGCTAACAAAACACCTGCTCCAATGGCATGTACACGACCTGTTGGAATATAAAAAGTATCTCCTTTTCGTACAGTTTCATGATGCATGACATCTAGAATGGTATTGTTTTCTAAATGTGTTTTATAGCTATCCGTATTAATTTTTTCATCAAAACCTACAATCAATTCTGCATCTTGATCCGCTTGCATTACATACCACATTTCATTTTTACCAAATGAGCCATGACGTATTTTTGCGACTTCATTACTTGGATGCACCTGAATAGATAAGGGTGTTTTGGCATCAATAAATTTAATCAGTAAAGGAAATTCTTCCCCGAATTTTTCATAGACTGATTTACCTAAAAAGTCTTCTTTATACTCTATCGTTAAATCTCGTAGTGTATTTCCTTTTAAAATGCCTTTTTCGACCACAGTTTCATCGCCAGAAACATCAGAAATCTCCCAAGATTCTCCAATATTCTCCTCGTTATAGTGTTTGTTTAATTCTGTTTTTAATTTTTCTCCACCCCAAATTCTATATTTATAGAGTGGTGTAAATTGTAAAGGATATAATTTCATTTGGTTATAATAGTTTTCGTTTTGATACGCCATCGTAATGTTTCGACTTGTTTTTTTGCAACCATTCTAAAAGATTGGTTCTTAATTCTTCGGCTTTTTGTTCGTATTTTCTTCTTTCCGGATTTTTCCCTAAAAGATTGTTCATTTCATGTGGATCTTCAATTAAGTGATACATTGCATTTATAACTTTAGAATCTTCAGTATACGGAACCATTAATTTCCATCCGTCTTTTACAATCATATAATTTGGGGACGTTGGACCTCTGTAATTCCATTCGGTTACCACATAGTTTCCATGATTCGATTGTGTATGCTCTATCAAATCGCGTAAACTTTCTCCATCGGAATTATAATTTCCAATGTTTAAATAATCCATAATTGTGGCAAATAAATCTACATTAGAAACATAGCCATTCACTGTAGTTTCTTTTTTAATTTCATTGGGCATTTTAATCATAAGTGGAACATGCGACGACTCTTCATAGAATACATTTTTTTCGCGCATTCCGTGTGCTCCCAACATTTCTCCATGATCACTTGTAAAAATAACTAAGGTGTTTTCTGCTAAACCAGTTTCATCGAGTTTATTCATAATTTCCCCCATCCAATAATCTAATTCTGTGATCAAACCATAATAATTGGAAATCATATATTTTATTTTTTCTTGATCCGCAAACTGTGTTAGTTTTTTTCTACCATTGGCATTTTTGTATGGAGAGTTTGCCATGTCATCATCGATACTTTCTGGAACTTTCATATCCTTTGCAGGATACATGCCATAATATGGCGCAGAAGGAATCATGGGTGCATGCGGAAAATGAAAAGAGGTGGTTATGCTAAACGGTTTGTTTTTTAAACGTTCTATCGCCTCTATGGTTTTTTTGGCATAAAAAGCAGTGATGGTGTGTTCTTTTGGAATTGATGATTTTCCATGAAAATTAGGTTGCGAAAACTTTTTATTTTCTTTTTTAACTTCTGAATATGTTTTTCCATAATTGACATCTAAGGGGTCAGGCGTATAGGGTCTTTTAGTGAAATTGTCTAATAATTCTCCAGAGTTTGGTTTTCTTTTTGGATATACAGCGTTTAAATAATCCTGGTACATATAACTTTGACCACCATGCTCAAACATATATTTACCGTTTTTAGCATATTTAGTTTGGTTTTTATAAATAGCTGCATGCGAAGATAAGGCGTGCCATTTTCCATAATATTCTGCATGATATCCTTTTTCTGTCAGAATTTCATCAAACGTTTTCATGGTCATTACAGCTTCATCATCGTAATTATATGTTTTATTATTGGTAGTTACCCCGTTTGTATTTATGGTAGTTCCTGTTAAAATACTCGATCTTGCTGGTCCACACACAGCCACTGGAGTATATGCATTTTTAAAATAGGCACCTTGTTTTGCCAACCTGTCTAAATTTGGAGTTTTCACAATTGGGTTTCCAGAAATACTTAATGCATCATAACGTTGCTGATCTGTTATAATGAATAATAGATTCTTTTTCTGATTATTTACAACAGTATTTTGTGCAGCCGTATCTTTTGTTTTACAACAAACAATTAGGGTTATAATTAAGATTTTTAAAACGTATTTCATTTCGGGTTTAGCTTACTTTCTTATAATTAAGTCTTCTATACTTAAATCTTTCATCGGCAAAATTATATTCATAGATAACGCTATTGTTTTTTCGCATGTAAAATATTTTAGTCTTACCATTTACTTTAAAAGTTATCGAATCTTTTTCTAAAATATATGTGAATATTTTTGTGCTATTATTTTTAGAATTTAAAAGAGTTCCTTGTCCGTTTTCATTTAATGTGAGAATGAAATTTTTAAATTCCCAAGCGCCCAGAATATCATCTTTCGCAATGGATTCTTTAGGATACATACCTTGAAGTCTTTTATCTAAAAGAACTTCTACTTGAGTCAAATTTTTATTTTCTAATTGATAGGCTTCGATAAATAAGTTGGCAATCTCCAAAACACTATTCTTTAGTACTTCTGGGTAAGACGCATTTAAACAGGTGTGATTAATAGCATCGTACAAAACTACTTTTACGTTGCCTCCTTTTTTCTTGATTTGTTCAGCAAATTTTTCTGTTTGTGTGTAATGGCATAAGTCATCCTCTTTTCCGTTTAACAATAAAGTATTGGGTGGGTTCTTCCTTAGATTATAAAATGCAGATGCTTTTTTACTTTCCTTTTCCGTCGCTAATCCGTATAATTCTCTTGCTTTTTGACTTGGAAACCTTGATCTTTCCTCTGAATGTTCTACTAAATTATACATGCCTTCTGCACCCATTAATAGTTTACAATTCTTATATTTTTGTGCCATAACAGCTGCCAATGTGGAGCCTGCTGAGGAACCTCCAAAACCAATCCTTGTAAGGTCTGCATTGTAGGTATCTGCATTGTCAAAAAACCATTGAACAGACGCTTCTAAGTCTTGTATAGCATCCGCAAATGTTGCATTGTTGCCTTTGCATCTATATGCCAATCCTACATAAATAACACCTAATTGATCTGCTAGATAATTAGCATCCGTAGACAATCTTGCTGGTGGTACAGTTGTTGGAGTACCGCCATTCCATCCACCGCCATGCACAAAGAAATATACAGGGTTTTTACCAGTAGTGTTTTTTGGTAGTTTTATTCGAATAGGAATATCATATCTACCCGCTTTTGTAGCGATAGTATCTATCGTTTTTTGAGCAGCACTCGTTAACACAAAACAGCATGCCAAAAGGACTCCTAATGATTTCATAGTTTTTTTCATATTAATTTACAAACTCAGCATAAGGTCGGTTAGGAAATAACTTTAAACTTTTTGTCAACAGTATTTTTAGTTCTTCTGCTTTTTCTCTGTTGTTTTCAAAAATGTTTTTAGTTTCACGAGGATCCTTAACTAAATCAAATACTTGATCAGCATCAAAATAAAAAGCACTACTTTTTGATGCAATATTTCCCAAATGACCATTTCTTGTGTAATAAGGGTATTGAAGTTCGGCACCTTTCCAACCTTTAAATGTTAGGCCTTTATTGATTCTGTTCTGTTTTTGTTTATCATATCTCACAGAAATGTATTTCCAATCTTTCGTCATCACACTTCTTGCGTAACCCATCTCAAAAAATAAATAATCATGCACTGGTTTTTTAGTTCCTTTTAATACTTTTTTTAAACTAACACCGTCTAATGTTGATTTTACAGTCTTTAATTTTATCCCTGCTAGTTCTAAAAAAGTAGGCGTAAAATCAATATTTTGAACTAACTCGTTATATTCTTGGTTGGGTTTAATTCCATTTGGCCAATGCATCATCAAAGGAACTTTTGTTCCACTTTCATACAAGCTTGTTTTTCCTCCGTTGTAGTTCCCATGATCTGACGTAATTATAATAATGGTGTTTTCATAAATACCTTCTGCTTTTAGTTTATCTACAACGGCACCAACTGCATGATCAAACCAACGCAACCAAGCATGTGCAACCTTTTTATCAAGATTTTTGATTTCTTCTTTGATCTCTTCTCTAGTGGGTAAATAGGAGTAATCGGCATCTACCAACCCTTGTCCAGTAAATTTTGGGTTTGAATCTAAACCTCTAAAGTATTTTCCATTTTTCATATTATAGGGTGCTGGACCATGAGGAACCGTTTCACTGTAATACAAAAAGAATGGATCGTTTTTGTTTTCGTCGATAAATTCTAAAGCCGCCTTATTTTTCCATTCTACATTATGAACATTTAAAGAATCATTATACTGTTCTCTTAAATTTCCTGCATAAAATGCGTTCGCATAATCAAAGCCATATTCTTTAATTACTTCTGTCCATTTTTGATGGTTCTCAAACATTTTTTTAGAAACTGCTGGATCATTTGGATCTGCATTTTTTGCATAGGTCTGAAAGCCATTTTTTTTCCAATTTTTTTTATTGTTAACGATATTATGTTCCACAATATGACTTTTACCTACAAAGCCTGTTTTATACCCTTCTTCTTGTAATAATCTTGGTAAATTGGATTTATCTTTTTCTATTTCTGTGTTATTTTCTACTCGTGTCATCACGCCATTCGGATGCATACTCATAAATGCGGGACCTTCCGATCGTCCTGCATAACGTCCAGTAAGCATTGTATATCTACTAGGCACACAAACAGAGCTTGATACATATGCGCTGTTAAAAATCATTCCATTCTTTGCCAAGTCATCTATAATTGGTGTGTGTGCTTCTTTATCGCCATTAAATCCAAAAGGACGCGATTGTATTCTTTTTTCTGAATCTAAAGGCACCACAGCACTTTGATCATCGGTCATAATAAAGATGATGTTTGGTTTTTTTGTATTTTGTGCAATTGATTTAGTATTGCTAATTAGTATTAAAAAGACTATTAATCCAATGGTTTTGTAATTCTTAAATGTCATTATTGGTTATTTATTTCTTGCATTCCAATTCCGGAAACTTCTGTTTTAAAATCAGCGTAAAACGTTCTTAGCTGCGCTATTTTTATTTTATTTTTTTCATCGTTAATTCCATTATTTAGTTCTAAAGGGTCCTTTATTCTATCAAAAAACATATCTCCAAACTCCCTATAATCTCGTTTAGGATTTACGGGATTGGGTTTCATAATACCCAATTTTTCATTTTTACCGATTACGGTGGCTTGAAACCAACTTTCAGATACGATATAATCTCTGTTCAATGGTTTTTGTTCCAGAAGTAATTTAGCAAGTGATACGCCCTCAAAATTGTTTTCTAATTCAGGAGTTTTTAAATCTAAAACATCTATCAAAGTAGGGATAATATCGACTAAGGTTACCAATTCAGCAGTGTGTTTTCCTTGAAGTGTTTTTCCTGGAATTCTAATCATTAAGGGAATGTTTAAAATATCTTCATAAATATTATGACCAGCTGCAGCTTTCTCTACCATGCCATGGTTTCCAACAAAATCGCCATGATCTGTAGTATAAATAATGATCGTTTCTTCTGTGATGTTTGCTTTGTCTAAAGCTTGTAAAATCTCGCCAACGTAATGGTCTACTTCTGTAACTAAGGCGTAATACGCCCCAATATAATCTCTCCAGAGTTGTTCGTCTTCAAAAGCCTTATCCATGTTCCATACTTTGTTGCCTCCATTTCTTTGGAATTGTAATAAGGGTGGTAAATCTTTTGTGGGTTGGTAAAAACTAGCGGGCATCTTTATACCGCTTTTTAATTTTGTGCCGTTTCCCCATTCAGAAACGTTATACATATCCATGAATTTCTCTACAGGAGTATAGGGTTGATGTGGTCTATAAAAAGAAGAAAAACAAAAGAAAGGTGTATCGCTATTTTTTTGTTGATCAATCATATTAATGGTTTCTAATGCAGTATAAGCCTCCATTGTATATCCAAATGGTAATTTAGAAATACGTGTCCCTAAATCAGCGATAGGTATTTTAGCATTCGCATCTTTACTTCCTTTCGGCCCTTTACCAAATTCTGCAGCCCAATCATAAGAGAATTCACTTTGATAGCCTTGTTTTGTCACCCAGCTTAAATAGTTTCCATTATCTCCATCTTCAGGATGTACCTCTTTTTTAATATCCCAGCCTTTATCTCCACCACCTTTTAAATGCCTTTTACCAAAAGTATATGTTTTGTATCCATTGTGTTTAAAAATACTAGCTAATGAAGTCGCCTGCTCTGTAACAGAAGTTTCTTCATTATTATTCATTAATCCCAATGTTCTTGGATAGAGTCCTGTCATTAAAGACATTCTTGAGGGAACACAAACACCTCTTGTTGCATAGGCTCTATCAAAGATTACAGATTCCTTTGAGAATTTATCTAAATTTGGAGTGATTACATCTGGATGATTTTCATAACCCATTGTCTTTTTGTTATGTTGATCGGAAAATAGCAACAACACATTTGGTTTCTTATTATTTTTAGTTTGATTTATAAGCTCATTTTTTGACTTGCAGTTAAACATCAATAATAAAAAACCAAC
>Ga0257120_1002727_pt1 | contig 10349 bp, 8 predicted proteins | sample SI106_10metaG_FD_190153 | JGI IMG/M metagenome (GOLD analysis project Ga0257120, IMG submission 190153) | Marine microbial communities from Saanich Inlet, British Columbia, Canada - SI106_10 | ecosystem: Environmental > Aquatic > Marine > Inlet | place: Canada: British Columbia | collected...
GTTAAAGCTGCTGCTGGAGGTGGTGGTCGTGGTATGCGGTTAGTTCATGATCGGGCTGAATTAAGCAATGCAATTAAATTGGCGCGTGCTGAAGCCGAAGGAGCCTTTGGTTCAGGAGAGCTGATTTTAGAAAAAGCTATTATTAAACCCCGGCATGTTGAGATACAGGTGTTTGCTGATACCCTAGGTAACATAGTTCATTTAGGTGAACGAGATTGCTCAGTTCAGCGCCGTCACCAAAAAGTGGTTGAGGAAGCACCTTGCCCGGTAATGACGCAGGCACTTCGAGAAAAAATGGGGAAATCGGCTATAGCAGCTGCTCAAAGTGTTAATTATCGAGGAGCTGGTACGGTAGAGTTTCTTTTGGATGAAAGCGGTTTCTTCTATTTCCTTGAAATGAATACGCGTTTACAAGTTGAGCATCCGGTGACAGAGCTTATTACCGGACTCGATCTTGTCGCACTTCAGATCAGCGTTGCCCAGGGGCACCCCTTAGGTTTTAGTCAAGCGGATGTTTGCTTAGACGGTCATGCCATTGAGGTTCGGCTGTACACTGAGGATCCCAGTCAGGGCTTTTTACCTGCTTCAGGCCCGGTTGATTTGTGGTCGCCTGCCTCTGGGTTCGGCGTGCGTATCGATGACGGTATAATCTCTGGGCAGTCGATCTCACCGTTTTATGATCCGATGGTAGCCAAGATCATTGGCCATGGTCCAACTCGCGAAACAGCTCGTTTAAGACTTATTGATGCACTTAGAGAAACCGTGCTTTTCGGTACTCCAAACAACAAAGATTTTTTGCTTAAGTGCCTAGAGAATCCTCGTTTTATAGCGGGGGCTGCAACGACCGCCTTTATCGAAGAGGAATTTTCAAATCAGGACTTAACTGTTTCTTTGCCAACGTTTACGGATAGTGCTGTAGCGGCAGTAATAGAGCTTTATTTAGAGGCTCAGATGCATTTTGACAGCAGTTTATTGGTCAGTAATGGACTTAAGAATTGGACTATCGCAAGTGCTATGGTATCGCGTAAGCGATACCAATTTGCTGAGATTACTTATGATCTTGCTATTTCTCCCAAAGATTGCTCTGCGGATATCTATGAAGTAACAGATATCTCCAGTGGACAAACAATCACTATTAAAGTTGATTCCGTGTCTGAGAATTCATCGGTATTATACGTAGATGGACTTAAACACGTGGCCCAGTTCAAATGGCTACAGCAGGGACAGTTGCATTGTTCTGTTAAAGGACGCAGTGCTTTTTTTAAAGACCAAATAATCCTTGATGGTGCAGCTGATGAAACTATGGGTGGTGGGCGTGTTGTAGCGCCTATGCATGGCCTACTATTAGATGTCTTAGTCCAATCAGGTGATCAGGTTATAAAGGGTCAAACCTTAGCGGTGCTTGAGGCAATGAAAATGCATTATGAGATCCAGGCCGAAATAGATGGCACTGTGGCTGAGGTGACCGCTGTGCTTGGCAAGCAGGTTGCTGCTGATGATGTACTTTTAGAAATTGATGAAAATGAATGATAGGGTGAGATAAGTAGATGCTTAATCTAAAGTTGATGTTACCCAAAGAGTGATATATTGCTAGGGAATAGGGGACATTTAAAACAATTATTATAAACTAGGGTTATCTATGGCTTTAAAACTTTGGCATTGCGCCGGATCAAGATCCATCAGGCCACTTTGGACTATGGAAGAAATGAATCTTGACTACGAGCTGGAGGTTATGCAGTTTCCACCACGGTTTGTCCACAGTGGTTATACTGACATTAACCCAATAGGTACAGTTCCTTTTTTTACCGATGATACACCGGGCGGTATTAATGTTGTTCAGATGACAGAGTCTGCCGGTATTAGTCAGTATCTGGTTAACCGTTATGGACCAACTGATTTGGCGGTGGGAGTAACTGAAGCTGATTACGGTGAATATCTAAATTGGCTGCATCGAAGTGACGCTACCTTGACCTTCCCGCAAACACTAGTGTTGCGTTATACCCATCTAGAACCAGAGGCAACACGACTGCCCAAGGTTGCAGATGATTACACCAAGTGGTTCTTCTCACGTCTACGCTCTGTAGAGCTAGCCACCGAAAAGCATCAGTTTCTTGTGGCAGATCGCTTTACCATTGCTGATATTGCCGTTGGTTATGCACTTTATCTTGCAGAATCTTTGGGTTTAGCGGAGGATTTTAAACCCAATACTAGCGCCTATTATGCACGTCTTAAAGAACGTCCTGCCTTTAAAAAGGCTACATCAATGTAGTTGCGTAGAGGTTTAAGCGTTCTACAATAATAAAAATAGGGAATTGTATGAAACAGCATGCTGTATATCCAAATCTATTCTCACCCTTAGACCTTGGTTTTACATCTATTAAGAACCGCGTGCTCATGGGCTCTATGCACACGGGCTTGGAAGAGGCTGATGATGGTTTTCCAAGGCTGGCAGAATACTTTGCAGAGCGAGCTAGGGGCGGTGTAGGTATGATGATTACCGGCGGCATTTCGCCTAACATGGAAGGAGGTTTTGGAGCAAAATTATCAACCCCAGAGGAAGCAAAAGACCATCGTTTGGTGACGTCTGCGGTGCATGCAGTTGATCCAGATATAAAGATTTGTATGCAAATACTCCATGCCGGTCCCTTAGCTGGCACTTCATCCTGTGTGGCGCCCTCAGCAATTCCATCTAGGATTGCTCGGATGGTACCTAATGAACTGGACGAAACGGGAGTACAAAAGCAAATTGATGACCATGTGCAGTGCACAAAAATGGCTCAGCTAGCTGGTTACGACGGCGTCGAAATCATTGGCTCTGCGGGCTATTTACTGAGTACCTTTCTAGTGGAGAAAACCAACCAGCGAGATGATCAATGGGGCGGCAGTTACGAGAACCGAATGCGTTTCCCGCTAGAGATCATGCGCCGCTGTCGTGCTGAAGTCGGTGAGAACTTTATATTAATTTTTCGTATTGCGGCTATGGATATGCTCCAAGGCGGAATGTCTTGGGATGAAGTGGTATTGCTTGCCAAAGAAATGGAGAAGGCGGGTGCCACGATTATAAGCACTCACTTTACCTGGCATGAGTCCACCGTACCGACCATCGCAACCATGGTGCCAAGAGCAGCCTTTGCTGGCGTTACGGGCCGTTTACGTAAAGAAATTAAGATTCCCACCATCACTAGTAACCGCATCAATATGCCAGATGTTGCTGAACAGGTGTTGGTAGATGGCCATGCAGACATAGTCTCTATGGCGCGTCCTATGTTGGCCGATGCGGAGTTGGTCAACAAAGCGTTTGAAGGCAGAGAAGATGAAATTAATACCTGCATCGCCTGCAATCAGGCCTGTTTAGACCATACGTTTGGAGGTAAGTCAGTCAGTTGCTTGGTTAATCCACGAGCTGCCCATGAAACCCTGCTTAATTATCGAATCACCGCATCGCCAAAAAAGATTGCTGTCATTGGCGCAGGTCCAGCTGGAATGTCCTATGCCACCGTTGCGGCGCAGCGCGGTCATCATGTGAGTTTATTTGACGCGGCCACTGAGATTGGTGGCCAGTTCAATTTGGCCAAACAGATACCGGGCAAAGAAGAATTTTATGAAACACTGCGTTACTACAAGCGCATGCTAGAAATACATAAGGTCGATGTCCGTCTCAATACCACGGTGTCTGCAGAGCAACTCAAACAGGATGACTTTGATCATGTCGTGGTCGCTACAGGTATCACGCCTCGGACGCCAGAGATCGAAGGTATCGATCATCCCAGTGTGGTCAGTTACATCGACGTAATTCGGGGTAACTGTGAAGTGGGCCAACGCGTGGCTGTCATGGGGGCCGGCGGTATTGGCTTTGATGTTTCCGAGCTTATTATGCATAGCGGCGTCTCAGGCGCGTTGGATCGAGATGTATTTGCTAAAGAGTGGGGCATAGATTTTGAAAATCATCCCCGCGGCGGTGTCACAGGCGTTAAGCCTGAGATTGCAAAAGCTGATCGAGAGGTCTACTTACTGCAGCGCAAATCTAGTCCGGTTGGTCGAGGTTTAGGCAAAACGACGGGTTGGACTCACCGTATCTCTCTTGCTCAACGGGGAGTAAAAATGCTCAATGGTCTTGAATATCATAAAATCGATGATCAAGGTCTGCATATCAGTACCGATGGTATGCCTGAGATACTCGAGGTTGATACCGTGATTATTTGTGCCGGACAGTTGCCAAAGCGTAGCTTGTTTGATGAAGTAACGACAATGGGTATGTCGGCAACGCTGGTTGGTGGTGCTTTTGAAGCTTCAGAATTAGATGCCAAGGCGGCCATTAGTCAGGCTAGTTATTTAGCAGCTGATATTTAAGTTCGCTCGCTATTTTTATATGACGGTAACCTTAGCCGTTGCTGCGGTTGCTCGAGGTTTATTTATATCAATACACCCCGTTGGCCGATTTTGTTGTCGCATGCTATCAAGGCTTGTGCGCACTTTTCCTTGCGAGGTTGGATCGAGAGCTTAATTTGGTGGTTGTCTCAATCTAACAGGAAACATGACCAGTGGGACGCTTTTAAACCCACTGCTATCTATTGACGCTTTGCGTGCCATATTCTAAAGTTATGCTAGGTTGGTTATAAACACGGCTATGTTCTGCATGGCAATCATAAGAGAGGAGCTAAGAAAGTGGATATTAAGTTTTCAGCTGATGACATTGCATTTCGTGATGAAGTAAGAGCGTTTTTTGCCGCAGAATATCAGGGCGGTGCGTCGACTCGCTTGGGCGATAACGTAGAAGTCGATTACAAAAGCGGTATTGTTGCTTGGCAAAAAAAACTGCATGCCAAAGGCTGGATCGCTCCAGGTTGGCCAACAGAGTATGGCGGCACTGGCTGGACTAGCACACAAAAATTTATTTATGAGACCGAACGTGGGTTGGCAGGTATTCCTGATGTAGTCCCCTTTGGTTTAAAGATGGTAGCGCCGGTTATTTATACTTTTGGTACCGAAGAGCAAAAAGCACGTTTTTTACCGCGCATACTCAGCAGTGATGATTGGTGGTGTCAGGGTTACTCAGAACCGGGCGCTGGCTCAGATTTAGCGGCACTAACTACCTCTGCAGATTATGCGGGTGACAATTACATTGTTAATGGCCGCAAGATCTGGACTACCTTTGCCCAATACGCCGACTGGATTTTCTGCTTAGTGAGAACCTCCAAGGGTATTCGACGTCAAGAAGGCATTAGCTTCTTGCTGATCGACATGAACACTCCGGGTATTACGGTTAAGCCTATCGTCACTATTGACGGCAAGCACAGCCTCAACGAAGTATTATTTGAAGACGTAGCGGTGCCTACTGAGAACCTTATTGGTGAGCAGGACAAAGGCTGGACCTACGCTAAGGCGCTATTGGCGCACGAGCGCACCGGTATGGCAGAAGTGGCGGACTCCAAGCGTATGCTTGACGGTCTTAAGCAGCGCGCGACGGCTGAGATTAATGGCGGTAAGCCAATGATTGAGGATCCCGTCTTCCAAATGCGCATGTCAGACATTGAAATGGAACTCATGGCATTAGAGTACACCGAGCTCCGTGTATTTGCCTCCATGGCGTCTGGCGGCATGCCGGGACCTGAGTCTTCATTGTTAAAAATCAAAGGTACTGAGATTAGTCAGGCTATTCATGAACTGCAACTGCAGTTAGCAGCCAACTATGGTGGTGCATTGCCCAGTGACCTTAGCAGCGATGAGCTTGGTCATGACTTTGCCGCTGAAGCGCGTGGCAAGTACATGTATGGGCGAGCCGCTACCATTTATGGTGGTTCCAACGAAGTGCAGCGCAATGTTATTGCCAAAGCCGTTCTTGGCCTATAAAACGGCTTTAACGGCCCTTAAAAAGATTTTAGGAGTTTACACATGAATTTTGAGTTTTCTGAAGAACAAACCATGATAAAAGATAGCGTCTCGCGTTTTGTTCGTGAGCAATATGACTTTGATACACGTCGCGGGATTATTGAATCAAATGACGGAATAAGTCGCGAATTTTGGTCAATGTTCGCAGAGTTAGGTTGGCTATCAGTGCCCTTTGCCGAAGAATATGGTGGTTTTGGTGGTAATGTAGAAGATATTGCAGTGGTTATGGAAGAAATGGGTAAAGGTATTGTAGTGGAGCCCTATGCGTCCACCGTTGTGGTGTTTGGCGGTCTATTGTCAGCTTCCACCAATGCCGCACTAAAAGAACAGGTCATTCCAAGTATTATTGAAGGGGCATGTCTAGGGTCTTTTGCCTACATGGAAGCACAGTCACGCTATGAAATGAGTGACGTATCCACCACAGCAACTGCAAGTGGAGAGGGCTACACGCTCAATGGTGTCAAAACAGTGGTTGCCAATGGCGGAACTGCCAATAAGTTTGTAGTCAGTGCGCGCACTAGCGGCGGACAATATGACCACAGTGGCGTGAGTCTGTTTATTGTTGATGCCACTGCACCCGGTGTAGATGTCAAATCCTACAAAATGATGGATGGGCAGAGTGCAGCGACGCTGACGCTAACCGATGTCGCAGTTGACCAGAGTCAGTTGCTTAATGCCGCTGGTGAAGGTATGGATCTTATTGAACAGGTAATGCCGCAGATTTTAATTGGTCTGTCTGCAGAAGCGTTAGGAATTATGGCGACATTGAATACGTTGACTGTAGATTACTCAAAGACCAGGCAGCAATTTGGATCACCTATTAGTTCCTTTCAAGTGCTGCAGCATCGTATGGTCGACACTTTTATGGCCTGTGAGCAGACTAAATCAATGCTTTATCGTGGACTATGCGAGTCAAAAAGTGTTGAAGAAGGTGAAACCGACGCGGTGGCGCTATCTAAAACAGTACATGCTCTTAAAGCGACCGTGGCACGGTATGGCAAAACCATTGGTGAAGAAGCGATTCAGCTTCACGGTGGTATTGGTATGACAGATGAATTAAACGTTGGCCACTATGTCAAGCGTCTGATGATGATCAATACTACTTTTGGTGATGGAGACTTTCATCAGAAACGCTTTAACCAGCTAAGTTATTCGGCCTAGGGTTAGAAATGACGGGCGCTGTGTCACTGTTTATAGCGTTTATCGTTGTAACTGGAGTTTTCGGCTGTCTATGGTTCCAGCGAGATGTGAATTCGACGTATGACCTTCCCCTTGGGAAGGTCTTTTACCCCCCTACAGATTCTAAAACTCGTGTTGACAATGCCAGAGCGTTAAAGGCGATTTATCAGCAAATTTCTAGCGCTTCAACGGCCGGAGACGCGAGCCCTTTTAAGGCACGGATAGATAATCTGCGGGAGATTATGGATGGGCTAAGAGCCCATATACCAATTATCAGTTCTGTAGATGCAGTTGATGCGGGCGGTGTACCTTCTGAATGGGTTGTTGCGCCTAATGCAGATCCTAGCAGGCGATTACTATATATTCATGGGGGTGCCTTCATAGCTGGTAGTCCTGTAAGTCACAGAGTGATTACCAGTAAGCTCTCGCAGGTGACTCGCTGTGCTGTGTTAGCTATCGATTATCGATTATCGCCGGAACATAAACGCAACGCCTGTATAGAAGACTGTCGTACTGCTTATGATTGGCTATTAGATAATGGACCACGCGGATCGTCAGTTGCACGCTCGGTTTATGTCTCTGGTGACTCTGCCGGTGGTAATCTCACTCTATCCTTATTAGCATGGGTGCGAGATACCCAGCGCCGTCAGCCTAATGCCGCAGTAGCTTTATCTCCGGTGACTGATATGCGTATGGTCAACCCCAGTGTTAAATCTAATGTTGACACTGATATTATGCTTAAACCGTTGGCCAAAAAGCTGCTTAAAGTGCCTCGCTGGTTGCTAGTAACTATGGGTCGGTTTATGGTGCCTTATGATGCTACTGATCCTTCAATATCACCGCTATTGGGAGAATTACACGATTTGGCGCCGCTACTTATTCAGGTTAGCGACAGCGAGATTTTGTTAGATGATGGCCGCCGCTATGCGAATAAAGCACAAGCTGCTGGCTCAAGTGTAACCTTGCAAATATGGTCGGGTATGCCGCATGTGTGGCAGCTTTTTCATCCAGATTTGTCCGCAGCAGAGCATGCATTTAATGAGATTGATCGTTTTATTTCGTTGCATTAGCCGATTAACTAGCTTGTTTAGGTATTTTGCATAGACTATAAATCAAGAGGTAAAGCTTATGTTAAGAGTTCATTTTGTTGCTGGAACACGAGCTGGACGTGTGATTTGGTTGCTTGAGGAGTTAGGTCTGGACTATGACGTAAATATAATGCCATTCACTAAAGATGGTTTAAAATCTAGCGAGCATCGTGCAAGACACAGCTTGGGTAGAGTACCGGTGCTGGAAGATGGCGATATATCCATTTTTGAGTCCGGAGCCATTGTTGATTACATTCTAGAGCGACATAAAAATGGTGGCCTGAAGCCTGCCCCAAGCGCCGCTGAATTTCCAGGTTATTTACAGTGGTTTCACTACTGCGAAGGAATGGTGATGCCACCGATGAATCAAATTGTGGTGCAAAAGTTTTTGTTGCCGCCGGATCGGCGCGATGAAACTGCACTGCGACAGGCAGAAAACCTGTTGGGCAAATCATTGCTGCCGGTGAATCAGGCATTGGAGGGTAAAGATTATCTCATTGGCAATTTCAGTGCTGCTGATATTATGCTCGGTCACGCCTGCTTCATGGCCAACCGCAATGGTTGTGTGCATGATGAGATGACTCACCTAAAAGCTTATATTAATAACATTGAGTCTCGACCCGCGTTTCAAAAGGCCATTACTATGAGTTAATGTAGTTTTTGTCCGATTAGGAGTAATCAATTTCCTGTGTGTTTTTGTTGTTTTTGGATTGGCAAATATTAATTAATCTGCTTCGCTCAAAGAAAATCGCGCGCCGAAAAAACCATTGGCGCGTTTTCTAACTTGGTTAACTCGTCGGCACTCAGTCCTTTGCACAATCCGACCACCTTGACGTCAGTGTTTTTGACCAAAGAGTGGATTAATCCCAAGCTACCAAAGTCAGTGAGCTGGCGTCTAATTGGACAATGTTCTCCCATCCAAAATAGGCCTGCTCGCAATTTCTCCCGAGCTAATAAACTCTACAGCAAGATATGCAGTTTGTGTTCATAGCCAGGTTTGAAAAAGATGCTATCAAAGCCTAAAAATTCGAGGTTTATTGGATCAATAAGGGTTTTTAAAAATGATATTTTAGGAATTATTTTTAGTAAAAAGTTTCTCCAGCGTCCGTTCATATGGGTAATGGCCCATTGCCCCCTGTGGTACTGGCAACCAGCCACTACCTCACATTTTCGCGAATGACATAGTAGTTATTATTAGCAAAAAGGCCATCGAAGTTAATCAATCCATGTTGGCTGTAGAGTTGTTTAAGTAACCGCAGTATGTTGTCTTGATCCACTGAGTCGGTGAGATGGTATATTTTCCGACTTATCTTGGGGGCCACTCGACTAAACCCAAGGCTTTTGATGGTTCCCAAGGGTTAAAAATTCATACTCTGGGCAATGTGATGCATGACCTTGTTGTGCTTTTCAATACACCCATAAAAATAGTTTTACTTTTTGTATCCGCGAGCAGTATCCGAATTAACTTGGCGCTTAGCTGCTTTACAATACCCGTGCCCCGAACACTCTCTGCAGCAGCTAAGTAACGAAAGTATTCCGATTTGTACCGTTGGCCATCTACGCCGATATGAGAGCGAGTGCTGACCATTGAGGCGATCATCATGTCGTTTTTGTCGAGTGCTATTATTTTCGGATTGGGAAGTAGTGACCAATCTCGACGGATATCTTTATGGCGATACAAAACTCCCTGGCTACCTCATAAAACCGTGTCTAAGAAGTGAGCAAGGCTCTCTGAATGTCCACTGGCAACGGTAATTGAGAAAACCCTATCATCATATACTTTGTGCTTTTGGAGCATGTTTATTTTTGTTATTTTACACTTGTGAATTTGATGTTCGCTGTGGGTTATAGATCAGTATACTGTTTTGACTATGTTGCAGTGTCTTGCAGAATCATATCTGCGGCCTTCTCAGCGATCATAATGGTGGCTGCGTTGGTGTTGCCGCCAATCAACGTTGGCATAATTGATGCGTCAACCACTCTTAGTCGGCGTGTTTTGTGAACTCGCAGTCGCTCATCTACCACCGCTTCACTGTCACTGCCCATTTTACACGTCCCCACTGGGTGGTAGACAGTGTCCGCGGACTCTCTTATGGCCTGCTCAATGTCACGATCATTATTGATATCAACAGGGCGCTTACAGTTGTCTTTAGTGTATTTTTGTAACGGTTCAGTATTCAGAATCGCCATCAT
>Ga0257120_1002731_pt1 | contig 10341 bp, 12 predicted proteins | sample SI106_10metaG_FD_190153 | JGI IMG/M metagenome (GOLD analysis project Ga0257120, IMG submission 190153) | Marine microbial communities from Saanich Inlet, British Columbia, Canada - SI106_10 | ecosystem: Environmental > Aquatic > Marine > Inlet | place: Canada: British Columbia | collected...
AAGGTCAAGACTGAGTTTTTGAAGATTTGATTGATCCGGAACTGCGGATACTAATAGGGCCAAGGTGGTAATTGCAAAGGTCATAGTACCGACCATTTTATATAGCTTCGTCTTGCTCATTGAACGGGCGAATTTACGTTTAATTTCTCCAAATAAATGATGATTAAAACCTCGATAACAAAGGCTTTTTGGATTAGAAGAGCAGGGGTGTTTTTTGTCCTTTTGATATCACTTTGTAATCAGAGTTATTCTCAGGATTATTTCGGCAGCGAAGCTGATAAAGTGTTTCAAAATATATACCAATTCAAAATGCTTTCTGCAGATTCGATGGTAAAAGAGCAGAGTCCTTTAATGTCAGATTCGGCACTTTGGAATCTTTTATCAGCACATGTGGCTTGGATGGAGATTCTAGCAGGTAATCTAGATGGTGATTACTGGAATAAGCAGTTCAGTACAAGAATTAAAAAGGCAAAATCGAACCTTAAAAAAGCAGGAGTTGAAGGAGATGATAAATTATTCAAATACATTATCGTACACGCCTTCAAAACTCGTCATGAATTATTGAATGATAACTACTTGAATGCGGCAACAGATTTGAATACTTGTATCGATCAAATCTCAGAATCCTTTGGTCGAGAAAAGGATCATGAACCGTTTTTTTTGACCTCAGGGCTGTATTACTATTTCATGGCCAAAGCATATGATGATTATATCTTAATGCGACCATATCTCATGTTTTATCCTGATGGTGATAGAGAAAAGGGGTTGAAATACTTGAGTAGTTTGACTAATAGCGACAACATATTTCTAGAGAATGAGTCAAACTATTTTTTGATGCGTATTTATTACGATTTAGAAGAGGAATATTCCTTGGCGTTGAAGTATGCCGTACACCTTGTCACTGCTAATCCTACGAACTTGATATATCAGTTGTACCACATCAAAATCCTGAGAGAAATAGATTCAGTCAAGTCAAAGTTTGAGGAAACGAAGTACCTAAAGTTGATTCAGGATTCAAAGCAATTGAGCAAGGACCAGCGAGATCATTTCGTCCGAGAATTAAGTTCTGAGAAATAAAAAAGCCCCACTAAATGTGAGGCTTTCATTATTGATTTTTGTGGATATTATAACTTATCGCTCCACATCAGGATTTTACCACTATCTATATAAGCACTTTTGGTGTCATCTGTAAACATGAATATCACATCGACAAGCGTTAGCCACCAACTCAAGCCTCCAAGGATGCCTGCTCCGCAATAAACTAAAAAGATAATTGCTCCATTATCACCTGTTCCCAGTATGAATCGGTGTATTGGTATTAGTATTCCAATTCCAGTAATTAAAGAGATAACACCTACAATAGCAGCAGTCTGTTGCTTGCTGCCTTCTTCTGCGGCTTCAGACAGGCTGAATTCAGAGATGATCGTACTCATATCCATTACTCCAAGAGATGTGGTAAGATTCAGGCTTTGATCAAAGGCAGATTCAATATTCTGTTCATTCAAGTGATAAGAACTTGCGTTCACATTAAATGCGAGGATTACGAAAGTTCCAAAAGCTAATATTTTTTTCATTTTTTATGTTAATTGATTAATCGAGTGAAATTAATCTAAACACATTAAATATTTAGGATTGTCTATATAATTCTCTAAAGTATCGTCCATCAAAAACATAAATCCATTATTAGTTGATTTTTTGAATTTCATCAAGCCACATAAGGAATTTTGAACTGTTTAAATAATCCTGGTGATTTTCATCTGCAATAATCAAAGCGATTGCATCAGCTATGTTCAGCCAACCTAAACCATTGAAGGTGATGCAGTATAAAGCTCCAATTTTAAAGCTATTGTCGTCAGTGCCTAAGTAGTATCGGTGCCATGGTGAACCTATTGCCCCGGCTAAAATCATAGCTCCTGGTAAGAGGAAAATTCCAAAACCACCAGTTACTGCAGTGATGAAAAACCATCCAACATAGACTCCCGCAGGTAAAATAGTTGTCGCAAGAGCAATACCAGCTGCCAATTTGTAATTTGGGCCGTTCTCTTCATCACTCATTTGAGTTTCAGTCAATCCAGCTCTATGGTCAGCGGACCATTGTTCAATTTTTTGGGTTACATCTTGAGATTTTGCGAAGAGAGAGTCCAATGAATTTTCATTTAAATGATAGTTGGCCTCCAAAGCTTTGGATGAAACGATCAGAATGCAACATAGCATCATAATTTTGTAAAAGGCGTGACGTTTCATTCTAAATGGACTTAGGTTTGTGACTCAATGTCTTTATCAAAAGTCCAAAATTATTTGGGAACAATGTCATTTATTCCAAATTTCAGATTGATTAAAATGAAAGTGGCCCTTCGCTTTTCAATCTTGATTTTCTTGTCAATCATTTTATGCAGATGCTCATCATCTAAAAACGGGCTTGTACAAAAACGCCTTCATCGCTCCGGATGGACCATTAATGTTCCGAATAAGGTTAAAAAGAATTCGTCTTTTGAAGTTACTCCAAATGAAATTTCACCAGTGAGTTTTATTGAGGAGGAGAATCTTGAAATGAAAATCAAACTAGAGGATATTGGATGTGGAGGTAAACAAAGATTGTTTAAACAGAGGTCCAATCGAGAATCAATTCTAATATCGGGATTAAATTCTTCGGTAGACATTCAAAATAAAGATTCAACGGTTCGATTAGACTTATTTACAAAGGTTGTTGAACAGGGGAAAGGGTCGAATGACGATCCTAAGGTGCCAATAATCACTGCGGGAGTAATTGCTTTGATAATAGCCTTAGTGAATCTTTTGTTTTTTATGTGGGTGCCATTTTTAGGAATTTTATCGGCTCTGCTAAGTATTGTATTTGCTGTAAAAGCCCTTAAGTTGGACAATAAAAACTCTAAACTTTATGGTATTACATCCATTATCATTTCAGCTTTCACCATTTTTATTTCCTTCTTGATACTCTTTGCCGTTATGAATGGGCTTCAACTCTTTGGTAATATTTAAAATATGTCACGATACATTCTACAATTATTAATTGATGCTGTTGCCATTTTGGCTGCGGTATGTTTGCTTCCCGGTGTTGATGTCAAAAGCTTTTGGGTTGTAATTTTAGTTGCGTTTTTGCTTTCGATTCTGAATTCAATTGTGAAGCCAATTATGGTTATACTGACTATACCGGCTACTATTCTGAGCCTTGGGCTATTCTTGTTTGTAATAAATGCACTTATTATTCTGCTTGCCGATTGGGTTGTGGATGACTTTGTAGTTAGGGGATTCTGGTATGCACTCTTGTTCAGTCTAGTGCTTACTTTTTTTAAGTCGATTCTCAATTCGATTTTCAAGAACGAAAAACAAAAAGACGTTCAGAAATCACACTAATGATCTCATAGCCTTTAGTTAGGTGGGATTTGTGACAATAGGGCTTGTGCGTTTGCATTATTTGGATTTATCGAAACGGCCGTTTTTAAGAAACTTCTTGCCTCATCTGGTCTGTTTGAGTTTAAATAGAGCAATCCAAGATTGGCATATGTATCAGCATTGTTAGGATTAATCTCTAACGATCTTGTAAACTCCTTTTCCGCTCCCGAGATATTACCAGCAATAGCATAGGCAGTAGCAAGTTTTAGATGTCCCCTTTCCTTGTTTGGTTCATTTTTAATCAGCAGCTCTAGATGCTTTGTTGCTTCTGTGAATTTTTGTTGGAAACCCTCAGCCTCTGCCAAAACGTATAGGGCATCATTATTTATGTTTCCATTATCGATATAGTTCTCAAGATGCAATTCCGCTTCGTCATAACGCTTGAGATTGTAACAAGTCATAGCCATGTTGTAACGAGCCTTGGAGTAGCTAGGGAATTTGTTGATGAAGGCAGAATACACCTTGTAAGCGTTTTCATAATCTCTGGTATTCATGTAGGATATACCAAGATTGTTATATGCATCTTGATAGTCTGGCCAAATCTCAATGGCTTTGTCTAGGTGAAATCGAGCCTTTTCTAAATAAGTTGCTGAATTCCTTTTATCCGTTTTTGCAGCCTCAATATACCCTGAGCCAGCATCATATTGGGCTCTAGCGCTGTTTGAGACCTTGTCAACGTCTGCGGAAAACAATGTGAAGTTTGACTCCCATTCAGGCACCCGAATTATCGTTAATAAGCTGTATGCTAAAATGATAGAAATGATAGTACCGAAATAGTATTTTCTATTTTTTATTATCCAATCTAATCCGCAAACTAAGGCGATTGAGAACCCGAGTGAAGGAGCAAAGACAAATCGTTCTGCGGCCATGGCTCCGATCAATATGAAAACGTTAGATACTGCTGAGATTGTAATGAAATAGAATATTATTCCAAACCCCCACCAGCGCTTCAGCTTTAACCCCACGAATCCCGCAGCTAATGCAACGACTAATACGAATAACCAAGCCAAGGCAATTGGGTCAGTCAAATTTGCAATCTCAATAGCGTTGTATGAGTAGTCGTGGCTTAGGTTATATGGGATGAACAGCTTTAGAAAGTATAAACCTTGTATTACTGCACCCGTGCAAATTCGCTCAACGAATCCGTCATTTTCAATTAGGCTGTTCTGCAGTAGACTTGTCACTCCAGTATCCACGGGGCCTAATTCGGACAAGACAGACATTCGAATAAGTAGAAAGATTATGATGGGTGCAGTGAAAAGAGAACAAACGACAATCGATTTCTTTAGACTATCACTTTTATACCATGCTATGAGCGGAAAGATAGCGGCATAGGTTACGGCACTCTCTTTTGAAAAACTGGCAATGAACATGGCAATAATGCCCAGGATTAAATTAGAGACATTCTGTGTTTTCAGCCATTTGGTAAAGTTCAATGCCGCAATACAGAAGAACAATAAGGCCAATATTTCATCACGACTTTTTAGGTTGGCTACAACTTCTGTATGTATTGGATGTGCAGCGAAAACTAGTGTAATCAACAATGGCCAGTAGCTTCTTTCATCAAATAAGGACTTAAGCCAAAGAAGCAAGACGACCAGTAAAATGAGATAAATTAAGACTTGAATGATATGAGAGCTTCTATTGTCTAATCCAAATAAATCTTTCTCAATAGCTAATGACACGAGCGATAAGGGGCGATATAGGCCGTCATTAAATTCAGCATGACCGTAAGCGTAATTGAATTTGAGCAAGTCTGGTATGCCTGAAAATCCATTTTGAACGTGCTTGTTGGAAGTGATGACAAGGTTGTCATCTAAAACGAAGCCGTGGTTGAAGGAGCCAGCATATATGGCAAGGCCGAGAAAACAAACGATTAATAGCTGAGCCCATTGCTTGGATAATACAGTTACGGATTTTTTGGTTTTGCTCTCTTTACTTCTTGCCATTTGGTCATTAATGGTTGAGGCCATGAAAATAGGGCAAACACCCTATTGTCAAATTATTTCAAATGCTGTCTATTTGCATCAAACCACAATAAAACGAAAGGAACGATAAAAACATTTGGACTTTTTGCCCTATCGATGGGATTAATTATCTCCATGGACTCATGTAAAAAAGAAGGTTGCATGGATGAATCTGTAATTAACTATGACAGCGAGGCGGATGAAGATGATGGGTCATGCTAATATAAAGAGGAGATTGAAGGTTGCACTGATTCAACTGCGACTAATTATAACGCCAATGCAACTATAGATGAAGGCACTTGTACTTTCCCTATTGCTATGAACCCATGTGCTGGAGATGCTGAGTTCTGCATGGACTTTGGAGGAACTGGCAAATCGGGTGAAGTGACAGTATCAGATTTTGGTAATGGGCAATGGCGAATATATTGGACAGCGGGCACCGGAGGTGATTATGAGCAAGTAGAATTTGACATTTATGGTTCAGGAGCTGGAACCTATGATATTGACGATTCTCAAGCTGCAGGAACATCGTCTTTTGAGTATTAACATGCTATTGATGGTGTGGAAGAAGGAGCTTCAGGATTTTTAGAAATTGACACTAGGGACCCAACAAACGATGGAACAACGGGAACGTTTATGGTGACTACAGCCAATGGTATAGAAGTGACCGATGGAAATGTATGGGAAGCTAAATAGTATTGCTTTTGTTCTCATAAAAAGGTGTCGCATAGCGATGCCTTTTTTATGTCTTGATTTTCCCATTGTAGAGCGGATGATATTTTAGAACTGTATCGGCTAAAAACTTGCGGTCTAGGTGGGTATATATTTCAGTGGTAGTTATGGATACATGACCGAGCATTTCTTGAACAGCTCGCAGGTCAGCACCATTCTCAACAAGCTCTGTGGCGAAACTATGCCTCAACGTATGAGGGCTGATACTCTTCCGTATTCCAGCTTGTGCAGCCAAGTCACGAATTATGTAAAAGATCATAACTCGGCTCAATTTCATACCTCGTTTATTCAAAAACACAAAATCTCTGTGTCCCTCAACTGCGGGTTGATGCACTCTTATATTATCCATGTAATTAACAATACTATCAATGGCCTGGTCATGAATTGGAACCAAGCGTTCTTTGTTTCCTTTTCCAATTACTCTGATAAAACCCTCATCAAAATACAGGTTGGAAATAAGCATGTTTACTAATTCACTTACTCGTAATCCACTAGCATACAAAGTTTCAATTATTGCTATGTTTCTTTCGCCAGCTGGCTTGCTTCGATCTATGGTGTCGAGCATGGCCTCAATTTCCTCATTACTTAATGTATCCGGTAGTTTTCTTCCAAGTTTTGGAGCCTCGAGTAACTCGGTTGGATTCTTTTTAATGATCTCCTCTATTTCCAAATATTTGAAAAATGCCTTGATGCCACTTATAATGCGCGCTTGAGAGTAGGGCGCTAGACCAATTTCAACCAATTCCTTCACAAATAATTCAAAGTCTTTCAATTCCAACTGATTGATCGACTTATTATCCAAACTATTTTGGACAAAACTCGCTAGCTTTTTAACATCGCGATCATACGCAACGATGCTGTTCCCGCTCAATACACGTTCCAGTCGCAAGTAGGCCTTAAATCCTTTTATTTCAGAGTTCCACATTAATTACATGAAGGTCTATAAAAAACGAAGTCGCAAGTTTTATTCATTAAAGGGTTCTACATAGTCGAGCGTTAATATTTTTGAAAGCATGAAAATTGCAATTGTAAATGGACCAAATCTTAATTTGGTAGGAGAGAGGGAGACAGAGATTTACGGTGAACAGACCTTTGAATCGTTTATTGCGCGTTTAGATAAAGAGTTTGGTGGACTTGAGTTTATATACCTGCAGAGCAATGTCGAGGGTGAATTGATAAATTTTCTACACGAGCTCAATAAACAATCAGATGTAAAAGGAATTTTATTGAATGCTGGAGGATACACTCATACATCTGCAGCCTTAGGTGATGCCGTTGCAGCTATTTCAAAACCAACCATAGAAATTCACTTGAGTAACATTTTTGCGCGAGAAGACTTTAGACACAAGAGCTATATCGGAAGATCAACCATTGGCAGTATTAGTGGTTTTGGCATGGAGAGCTATTTATTAGGTGTGCTGAAGTTGTTGAACGGATAATTAGCCCATTCTTTTACGTTTGGCTAGGAATCGATCCAAGACTTTTTCAACGCCATCTTCAACATTGCATTCATTCCACTCTATACCGTATTGACGGCATTTTAGTTTGATTTCGGAAATTTTCGCTTCGCGCAGCTTATGGTATTCATCCTGGATTTCATGAGGATTAACCTTAACCTTCTCATTTGTCTCGAGGTCAACAAATGTGAGCGGCCTATTTTCAAATTTCAGATCAATCTCTGTCGATGTATGAAACATTTGAAATAACACCACTTCATGCTTATTGTAGCGCATATGTTGCAATGCTTCAAATAACTCTATTTGCTCATTTTCTCCACGAAACATCGAATCCATGAAATCAGAAAACACAATGATTAAGGATCGCTTAGATGCCTTTTCAGCCATCAAATGAATTGTGTCTACTATGGAGCTCTTATCAGCACCGCTTTCCATATCGTATACTTTTTCAAGTTCGGAAAACAAGTAGGCATGATGAGCAGAAGAGCTTTTTGCGGGTGTGGTTAATTCAATGCCATCACCAAATAATGTGATCCCAGCAGCGTCTCTTTGTTTACGCATTAAATAAATTAGAGAGGCCGCACTCTGCACGGCAAACTTAATTTTACTTAATGAGCCTTCAGAAGCTTTTGGGTAGAACATCGATCCGCTTCGATCAATGATAATATTGCAACGTAGGTTTGTTTCCTCTTCATATCGCTTGACAAACATCTTATCCGTTCGGCCATAAAGCTTCCAATCAATATGGCGAGTGCTTTCGCCTGAATTATAAGCACGGTGCTCGGCAAACTCTACACTAAAACCATGATATGGACTCTTGTGCAGACCTGTAATGAATCCTTCGACCGCCTGTTTAGCTAGAAATTCTAGACGCCCAAAACGCTGTGCTTGAAAATGATCGATTGGCATGGTTGCGATGATACAAAGAAGTCTTTGTTTTCAATTATAGAAGCCAATTACAAATTGCTAAAGTCCCTTAAAACAAAAAAGCCTCATCTATTAGATGAGGCTTTTTACAACTGTTTAGTTAAGTTGCCGGGCTCAAGCCATTTGAGCTTCCAGCTTTTTGATAAGGGCAGCTTTTGGAACTGCGCCTACTTGACGATCTACAACTTCACCATTCTTAATGAAAAGAATCGTTGGGATGCTTCGGATGCCATATTTCGTTGCAACCTCAGGGTTGAGGTCAACATTCAATTTTCCAACAACTGCTTTGTCAGCGTACTCATTTGCCACTTCCTCAACGATTGGACCCACCATGCGGCAAGGGCCACACCACTCGGCCCAAAAATCGACTAATACTGGCTTATCTGATTTTAAAGCTGTTTCTTCAAAGTTGCTATCTGTGAATTCTAATGCCATGTTTTCTAAAACTATCTCTTTTGTTAATTGAGGCAAACCTACATGAATTTTATTCAACTTATTCACGAAGGAATGCACTCTTATTACTTATGCTTGCTAAAAGCAGCAAAGCAATTACCTATCCAAACTAAAACTAAGTCAATGTGTCAGTTTTTGTCGACAGACCAAGCTACTTTTTGCAAATCGTCGAGTTCTTCTGACAGTTCTCGACTCAAATTCACCCTTAAGCTTCTAGATGGCATTTCCAATATGGTGCCATTTTCATGTACATTGATTTGAACCAGAATGTTTCCTGAATGAGCGTTCAGCAGCTTATTGATGTCTTCAACAAGTTTGTCAGTTAGGTGGTCCAGTGCTATGTTGAGAGATACTTTTTTTACCTTATTGTCTCTTAAATCTGAGAGCAGTTCGACTTTAGCGATTGACATTCGACTCACTTCTTTTTGGTCCCTTTTGTTGAACCACGAATCAACCTTTACAGTGATCAAAACGAACCAATAATCATTTAGGTAGTTTTTAAACTTAACGTAGTCATCGCGAAAAATCGCGAACTCGAATGCTCCTCGATAATCTTCTAATATGAATTTCCCAAATGGCGAACCAGTTTTGGTAGTCAGATGACTCACACTTGTTATGATTCCTGCCACCTTCGTTTCTCTCCTTTTTTTGATTTCCTCTATGTTATCCAAATCAATGACTGAAGCATTTGCAAACTGATCTATCTCAAATTTAAAGTCATCTAATGGATGGCCAGATATATAAACACCAACCACTTCCTTCTCTCTGTTTAACTGGTCTAATGTGCGCCACTCTGGAGCTGAAGGTATGAATGGCTCAGGTATTTCCGCATCTTCCGTTTCGCCAAACAACGATGCCTGAGATGAGTTTTCCGCCTCTTGAACTGCATTTCCATAACGAATGGCTTTTTCTATGAGCGTCTGGTTTTTTTCATCTTCTGCAAAATACTGTGCACGGTGAATATTAGTGAAGGAGTCGAAAGCACCAGCTAGAGCTAACCCTTCAAAATTTTTCTTGTTTACAGTGCGAAGATCAAGACGGGAAGAAAATCCGAAAATGGATGCGAAGTCCCCACTTTCAAGTCGTTCATTAACAATTGCTTCTACCGCTGATTCACCAACTCCTTTTATTGCACCCATCCCAAATCGAATTTCACCTTTAGGATTTACGGTGAATTTATATGCACTTTCATTGACAGAGGGACCAAGTACAGGAATACCAGCACGTCTGCATTCTTCCATGAAAAATGTAACCTTCTTTATGTCGTTCATATTATGCGTAAGTACAGAAGCCATGTACTCTGCAGGATAATTAGCTTTTAGGTATGCAGTTTGAAAGGCAACCAAAGAATAGGCAGCCGAGTGTGAACGGTTAAACCCATATTCTGCGAA
>Ga0257120_1002733_pt1 | contig 10323 bp, 10 predicted proteins | sample SI106_10metaG_FD_190153 | JGI IMG/M metagenome (GOLD analysis project Ga0257120, IMG submission 190153) | Marine microbial communities from Saanich Inlet, British Columbia, Canada - SI106_10 | ecosystem: Environmental > Aquatic > Marine > Inlet | place: Canada: British Columbia | collected...
GCATGCTCATCGCTCATAAAAAGTATTTATAACATGAAAAACCGATTAAAAGTGTTACGTGCAGAACGAGATTGGACACAAGCAGATTTAGCTGCTCGGCTAGATGTGTCGAGACAAACCATTGTGGCTATCGAAAAAGGTAAATATGATCCGAGCTTGTCGCTGGCCTTTAAAACGGCAAGATTGTTCGCTCAGCCGATTGAAAGCATTTTTGATGATGAAATGACATTACCTTGATTATCATTAGATTATACGCGCTGAGTCGTTTATAATCACGCGCCTGAAATGAAAGCTTTAACTTCAGTTAGGACGGTTTGTGGAATTAATTCGAGGATTACATAATATTCGTGCACAACACAAAGGTTGTGTACTGACTATTGGTAAGTTTGACGGTGTGCACTTAGGGCACAAGGCTGTTCTGACCTCGTTAATTGAGCAAGCCAAAGCCTTAGGTTTGCCATCGACCGTTATGGTATTCGAACCACAACCTGAAGAAGTATTCACTCCTGAGCACGCACCAGCTCGATTATCACGCTGGCGGGACAAGTATGATGCGCTGAAAGCAATTGGTATCGACCGGTTAATCTGTGTACATTTTACGGCTAAGTTTGCCAGCCAATCACCAGAACATTTTATTCAACACACCTTAGTCGACGCATTAGGCGTAGAGTTTTTGGTGGTGGGTGATGATTTTCGTTTTGGCCAAGCCCGACTCGGTGATTTTGCCATGTTACAAGCCGCCGGTCAGCAGCATGGTTTTGCTGTCGTCAGTACGGCAAGTTATCGCTTGGATAATAACCGTATTAGCTCGACTGCCATTAGAGAAGCGCTTGCGGCAGATAATTTTACCTTAGCCAACGATATGTTAGGGCGTGAATTCACGATCAATGGTCGAGTCGTACACGGGCAAGCTCGTGGACGGACGATTGGATTTCCGACTGCTAATGTCAATCTACAACGTGCTAAAGCACCGATAGTCGGTGTGTTTGCGGTGCAGGTACTCTGCCAAGGTCAACGCTATAATGGTGTTGCCAATATTGGTACTCGTCCGACTGCGGATGGGCATCAAGGATTATTAGAAGTCCATATTTTTGATTTTGACCAAGATATATATGGTCAATATCTACATGTTGCTGTGCAACATAAACTGCGCGGGATCAAAAAATTTGATACCTTTGCACAATTACAAACCCAAATTGCGCATGATGCACAGCAAGCCCGTGCATTATTTAGCGACCCTTTTGCAACCAACCTTTTGCAACCAAACACTTGCAATAAGCATCCAGGATAGACGTCAATATGAGTGATTACAAAGCCACCCTGAATTTACCTGAAACTGCATTTCCAATGCGTGGCAACCTTGCCCAGCGCGAGCCGAAAATGCTAAAAACATGGACTGAGAAAAAATTATATCAGCAGATCCGTGACGCCAAAGCAGGTAAAACGCCGTTTATTTTGCATGATGGACCTCCGTATGCCAATGGTGATATTCACATAGGGCACGCAGTAAATAAGATCCTCAAAGATGTGATTGTTAAATCTAAGACATTATCTGACTTTGATTCTCCATACGTGCCTGGATGGGATTGTCATGGTTTACCGATTGAATTAATGGTTGAGAAAAAAGTCGGCAAGCCAGGTAAAAAAGTCACCGCTGCTGAGTTTCGAGAAAAATGCCGTGCGTATGCTGAGCGTCAAATCGAAGGACAAAAGAAAGACTTCATCCGTTTAGGCGTGTTTGGTAACTGGGACAACCCATACAAGACGATGAATTTTCAATCGGAAGCCGATATTATTCGTGCTTTAGCGGGTGTCGTAAATTCCGGGCATCTAGAAAAAGGGTTCAAACCCGTACATTGGTGCACCGATTGTGGCTCTGCACTGGCTGAGGCCGAAGTGGAATATCAAGATAAAGTCTCACCTGCGATTGATGTTAAATTCGCCATTGATGATTCCGGTGTTTTTTCTGCTGCGTTGGGTGTCACTCCGGAGCAAGTAAATAACACTTCCGTGGTGATTTGGACGACAACTCCGTGGACTATCCCTGCGAACCGTGCAATTTCAATTCACCCGACACTAGAATATGCTTTGGTGGCATTAGCCGATCAGCAGATTATCATTGCACAAGACTTAGTCGCTGCGTGTATGGTCCGTTACGGCATTGCTGAAGGCGACTATCACGTTGTTGCTACATGCTTGGGTCAAGATTTAGAGCATGCTTTAGTTGCCCATCCTTACTTAGACATTAAAGTGCCGCTTATTTTAGGCGAGCACGTGACCACTGAGTCAGGTACTGGTTGTGTACATACCGCGCCTGCGCATGGTGTGGACGATTTTAATGTTGGCAAGCAGTACGGCATTGAAGTGTATAACCCTGTTGCGGCGAATGGTGTGTATATTGAAGATACACCGTTGTTTGCAGGACAACATGTGTTTAAAGCGAATGATGTAATTGTTGAGCATTTACGCAGTGTTGATGCGCTGATGTTAGCAACCAAATATGAACATAGTTATCCGCATTGCTGGCGTCATAAAACGCCGATCATTTTTCGAGCAACGCCACAGTGGTTTATCTCAATGGATAAAAATGGACTGCGCAGCGCATCCTTAGAAGAAATTAAAAAAACCCAGTGGATCCCTGAATGGGGCGAAGCACGGATCTCAACGATGGTTGAAGGTCGTCCAGATTGGTGTATTTCCCGTCAGCGTACATGGGGCGTTCCGATCCCGTTGTTTGTTCACGGTGTAACGAGTGAGTTACATCCTCGTTCAACTGAGATTATGGAAACCGTCGCATTGGCCGTTGAACAAAAAGGCATTCAAGCCTGGTGGGATCTCAGCGACGAAGAATTATTAGGCGCTGATGCAGCTGAATATGAAAAAGTGACAGATACCTTAGATGTATGGTTTGATTCAGGCGTCACCCACTCGTTTGTGGTTGATCGTCGAGACGATATTCCAGCATCGGCTGATTTATATCTAGAAGGGTCTGATCAACATCGAGGCTGGTTTATGTCATCACTCATGACGAGTGTTGCAATGCATGGTCATGCACCTTACAAACAAGTGTTAACGCATGGTTTTACCGTCGATCAACATGGTCGTAAGATGTCAAAATCTGTGGGTAATGTCGTCGCACCACAAGAAGTATTTAATAAATACGGTGCTGATATTTTACGTTTGTGGGTGGCGTCAACAGATTATCGTTCAGAAATTGCCGTGTCTGATGAGATCCTCAAGCGCTCAGCGGATGCGTATCGACGCATTCGTAATACCGCACGTTTCTTATTAGCTAACCTAAATGGCTTTAACCCAGCGACAGATTGTGTTGCACCTGAAGATATGGTGGCATTGGATAGTTGGGCGATGGCCAAAGCACAAGCGACGCAAGCTGATATCACCGCTGCTTATGAAAAATATGACTTGTTAGGTGTGACCCAAAAACTCATGCAGTTTTGTTCGATTGATATGGGTAGTTTGTATTTGGATATCATCAAAGATCGCCAGTATACCGCAAAAGCAGATGGCCTTGCGCGTCGCTCATGCCAAACAGCCTTATATCATATCGTACAAGCGATGGTGCGTTGGATGGCACCGGTAACGAGTTTTACCGCTCAAGAAATTTGGGAAGTATTACCACAAGCTGATCAAAATCCAGATGAATTCGTATTTACTGGTACGTGGTACGATGCATGGCCAACCGTTAGTGCTAAAGATGGTTATGATGATGCGTTTTGGACAGATTTATTACAAGTTAAAGACGCGGTTAATGGCGCACTAGAACAAGCACGTAAAGACGACGTGTTAGGCGGTTCATTAGAAGCAGATGTGGTTATTTATACCGATCTGAAGATGCAATCACAGCTAGCTAAATTAAGCGACGAGTTACGTTTTGTATTGATTACTTCTACAGCAACGGTATCTGACTTAGCCGATAAACCAGCAGATGCAAGCGCAACGGATATAGCTAGTGTCTTTGTCAAAGTCAGTAAGTCGAGTGGCGAAAAATGTGTTCGTTGCTGGCATCACCGTGAAGATGTTGGCACGATTACCGCGCATCCAGAGTTATGTGGTCGTTGTGTTGAAAATATCGACGGCGCAGGCGAAGTCCGCGCATTTGCATAACATAGGTGTATAGCGTCATGGAAAAGCAAGCAAAAAAATCAACTCAGCCACTCACTGGCTGGGGGCATGTTAGCCAAACCGGTTTGCGTTTTATTTGGATTGCGATTATTGGATTTATCCTTGATCAATATACAAAATACGCTGTGATGGATAGTTTTACCTTATATGAATCGGTTCAGGTGTTGCCGTTTTTCAACTTTACCTACGTGCATAATTATGGCGCAGCGTTCAGCTTTTTAAGTGATGCAGGTGGTTGGCAGCGGTATTTCTTTACTGCCATTGCTGCGGTTGTAAGTTGTGTGATCGTTTGGTGGTTATATCATTCACCTCGTTCACAACGCTTATTACCTGTGGCGTTTGCGTTCATTTTAGGCGGTGCAGTGGGTAACCTGTATGACCGATTAGTGCATGGTTATGTTATTGATTTTTTACATTTATACTATGAAACCTATGATTGGCCTGCTTTTAATATAGCAGATAGTGTTATTTTTATTGGTGCGGCGTTATTGATCCTCGATATGTTTATCAACAACGATGCTGAATCCACAGAACCAAAAGAAACGAAAGAGACAAAAAATGACTGATAATACCGCTGTGATTACTGATAACTCAGAAGTTATCTTGCATTTTGATTTGAAACTTGAAGATGGTTCTGCTGCAGATAGTACTCGAGTTAACAATAAACCCGCTAAAATGGTGATGGGCGATGGCAGTTTAACGCCTAATTTTGAAGCCTGTTTACGTGGGTTGAAACAAGGTGATAAAGATTCGTTTACCCTAAATGCAGATGATGCTTTTGGTCAGCCTAATCCTGATAATATTTATCATGTTGAGCGCACCAAGTTTGCTGCAGAATTAGAAATTGTCGAAGGTATGATTATCGCATTTACGCAACCCGATGGCAGTGAGTTACCAGGCGTGATTCGAAGTATTGCAGGACATTCAGTGACTGTAGACTTCAATCACCCATTGGCGGGCCAAACCGTTATTTTTGACGTAGAAATTATTGATGTGATTAACGCTCAGACCACTGACGCGTAGATCGCTAACGCATACATTATTAAGGATATTCATCACATGCAAATTCAATTAGCCAATCCTCGTGGTTTTTGTGCCGGTGTTGACCGTGCAATCACTATTGTTGAACGCGCATTGGAGTTGTTTGAACATCCGATTTATGTTCGTCATGAAGTGGTTCATAATAAATTTGTGGTTGATGGGCTAAAAGCCCGTGGTGCAATATTTGTCGAAGAATTACATCAAGTTCCGGATGACAGTATTGTTATCTTTTCTGCTCACGGTGTGTCTCAAGCGGTGCGCAATGAGGCAGGACAACGTGGTCTTAAAGTATTTGATGCAACATGTCCTTTGGTAACAAAAGTGCATATGGAAGTGATGCGTGCCAGCAAAAAAGGCATCGAATGTATATTAATAGGGCACAAGGGACATCCCGAAGTCGAAGGTACGATGGGACAATATGATAACTCTGAGGGAGGCATTTACTTAGTTGAAACCGCTGAAGATGCTCGCCAATTAACAGTAAAAAATCCAGATGCCTTATATTATTGTTCACAAACTACCTTATCGGTAGATGATACTGCGGATGTCATTGATGCATTGCGTGAAACCTTCCCCAACATCGATGGGCCGCGAAAAGATGATATCTGTTACGCCACCCAAAATCGTCAAGATGCTGTGCGTGAACTTGCGGTCAGTTGTGATTTATTATTAGTGGTGGGTGCGACCAACAGCTCTAACTCTAATCGTTTAAGTGAGTTGGCGGTGAAACTAGGTACGCCATCGTATTTGATTGATGATGCTGCTATGATTGATAAAAAATGGCTCGTTGGCAAGCAAGCCGTGGGTGTAACGGCCGGAGCATCAGCGCCTGAAGTCTTAGTCCAAGGTGTGATTGATGCGTTAAAAGCTCATGGTGCGCAATCAGTCACTGAAATCACAGGCCGTGAAGAAAATATTGAATTTGCGGTACCTAAAGAACTGCAACTTAAACAGCTTTAACTAATCCTCAATTACTTGATGAGGTTGGTGAGCTATCCTTGCTTCCCGCTTTAGTGATGGCTCGTATGGCGTTCTGAGGTACTAAGGCTTAATGTGTGCTTATTACCGCGACTAAACTGAGCTTTACACACCTGTACATCAGAACAGTTTTGCACTTAAATCCTATACCTAAGATCGGTTCTGCATACGCTTAACTGGATCTTCTTCGCATATGGTTATACATATTAAGCATCTATTAATATTGTTGAGCCATATTTTGAACTTACTTTCAGCATCAAGCATATCCATTAATCCTCGCTCTAGTCAGCTAGGGTTAGGTATGATTGAAATATTGGTCACATTAGTCATCTTAGCCATTGGTCTACTGGGCGTTGCCTCGTTGCAATTGGTCGCTTCATTTAATAATGCTGGTACGATTGATCTCACTAATAATTCTATTTTGAGTGAAAATACTATGAGCGCTAGGCACAACAAATGTCATGGTTAGCCCAATAATACTTATCCCCATCATCATTTCTAATAAGGTTACACCGCGCTGTTTAAGGTGCATAGTTTGCTTTACGGGTAAATAGATATATGGAGGCAACAGGTTGACCTTAAAATAATTGATTAACGTTATAATAATAATGCATTAAGCAGTATTTTTAGGTATCCTAAAACCACTAAAGACCCTGTTTTGTATACCTAAATTATATTTCATTCGTATATGACAAGGTAATAACCTTATTATCCTATAAGTGAAGCGCGACGGAAACTGTCCGTTAGTTGAGGATTTAACTAACAGCTTTGATTGCTACATTTTCCATAATATCGACACAATGATTAATTTTTTTAAGTAAAAGGGTGCGTCATGATTGCCACAATTTTAGCTGAAATGAAGGTGCTTGCGAGCATCGATCCTGAATTTGAAGTGCAACGCCGAGTTAGCTTTATCCAAACTCAAATGCAAGCTTCAGGCTGTAAAGCCTTAGTATTGGGCATTAGTGGTGGGATTGATTCTTGTACGTTAGGACGTATTGCGCAACTTGCCGTTAACGGCTTAAACAGCACTACGAACTCGACGGCATATCATTTTGTCGCAGTTCGTTTGCCGTATTCTACTCAAGCTGATGAAGTCGACGCGCAAGATTCCTTGAATTTTATCCAACCAACTTATAGTGTGAGTGTAAATGTGCAGCCAGGTACTGACGCGATTCATGCGCAAACCGAAGAAGCACTAACCGCCGCAGGATTAATGCCTGCTGATGCGCACCATGTAGATTTTGTGAAAGGGAACGTAAAAGCCCGTACTCGCATGGTGACGCAATACGAAATTGCCGGTATGCTAGGTGGATTAGTACTTGGTACGGATCATAGCGCTGAAAATATCACCGGTTTTTATACCAAATATGGTGATGGAGCTTGTGACTTAGCGCCGTTATTTGGCTTGAATAAACGTCAAGTTCGTCAAGTCGCCGCTTATTTAGGTGCACCAGTACAAGTCATTACTAAAGCCCCTACTGCGGATTTAGAATCGCTAACGCCACAATTATCAGATGAACAGGCGCTAGGATTAAGTTATGATGAGATAGATGATTTTCTTGAAGGGCGAGATGTCAGCCCAGCTGTAAGCGACAAATTAGTGTCGATTTACCAAAAGACACAACACAAACGAGTTCCTATTCCAACAATTTACGATAGCGAGTAAATGATGAAAAAAATCGAAGCGATTATTAAGCCGTTTAAAATGGACGATGTCCGTGAAGCATTAGCCGAAGTCGGTATCAATGGTATGACCGTATCTGAAGTAAAAGGCTTTGGGCGTCAAAAGGGCCATACGGAGTTATATCGTGGTGCCGAATATCAAGTGGATTTTTTGCCAAAAATAAAAATCGAAATTGTCTTATCTGATGATATTGTAGAACGTGCGATTGAAGCGATTACTGCTTCAGCCAATACGGGTAAAATTGGTGACGGTAAAGTGTTTGTTTACAACGTTGAGCAAGCTGTACGTATTCGTACCGGTGAACAAAACGACGAAGCGCTTTAACTTAGCATCGCGCTTATTAGCGGGTATGTGACCATATTTCCGTATATTAACATGTTAAGCATTAAAAAAGGCGCTGAGTGATAATTCACAGAGCGCCTTTTTAGTATCTAGCTACTGTATATTTAATTAACCGCTAATAATTAACCGCTAAAACCGACTAGTGGCTGTGGCCACAACCGCCTGGTGCATGTGCATGGCCATGTGCAATTTCGTCTTCAGTTGCTGCACGTACGTCTAAGATCTCAACATCAAAAGATAAATCCATACCTGCTAATGGGTGATTTCCATCAACAACCACTTCATCTTCGGTTTCGTCGATGATCATAACCGTCTGCTCACCGTCGTCTGTATTTGCACGGAATGTCATGCCGACTTTGACTTCATTATCACCAAACATGGCTTTTGGCACATTCGACACGAGTTGTTCATGGCGCTCTCCATAAGCTTCCTCTGATGTAACATCAACGACGAAGCTATCGCCTTTTACTTTATCGGTTAATGCATTTTCAAGGCCTTGGATCAGGTATTGACTACCTTGTAAATGAACCATTGGCTCGCCATCGCGTGATGAGTCGATTTGAGTACCATCAGTAGTAGAGACAGTGTAATGCATTGTGACAACAGTATTGTTAGCGATATTCATGAAAAATTCCTAAATTAAGCGTCTAAAGAGTAGGGCAGAGCCTGAGTAGTGACTATTATGTCAGGTTGTGATTTGACTCTCAAGTCTGTACCTGATTGGGTATCATTTGGTAGTACCGCAAACAGCCATGTTTGACCATCAAGCACACCGCGACTTAAGACTTGTCCACTGCGGCGCCAGTTATCACCTAATTGGACTTCTAGCAATTCACCCACTTCGATGTCATATTCCGTAGGGGCTGTTAAAATGTAACCTGCACGCTTATTTTTACCTAAGTATTTAGTTCGCGCGACGACCTCTTGACCCATATAACAGCCTTTTTTAAAGTCGATAGCATCAAGCGCTTGTAGGTTTAACATTTGTGGTACATATTCATTGCTCGTCGCACTAGTAATCGAGCCAATACCTGCTTGAATATCCAACGCTTGCCACACTAATGAGCCATCAATTAGGCCGTCAACCAGACTTAAGTCTGTTGAGATAATAATATGACGCTGGCTAGATTCACTGCCTAATGTTAGGCGAATATGTGTATGTGTCGGAACGACGGATTTATCTGTAGATTCAATATCATTAAATAACTCAGTGTTGATAGAGCTTTCGTTAGCAGCGCCAATAATGGCAAGTTCAGCGCTTGCATCCGTGATCTCTACTTTTGAAAATACACCGTATTTTTTTAATTCGCTAAGCGCGCCAGGAATGACATCTTGATCGCACAATAGATATAACGCGTCATGCCAATAAAACGCAGAGAAAAAATTCCACATTTTACCTTTAAAATCACAATGGGCGCCATAGGTCCAATGTTCAGGTAATAAGCTTTCTACGTTACAGGTCACTTGGCCTTGAACGTATTTTTTGGTATCGACCCCGGTTACTTTAATCGCGCCTAAATGGGCTAATTGACCTTGCCATTGTGCATTAAATTCACTCATTACCACTCCTGCTGCTGTCATCAATTGAGAAGATGACCAATAAATTGTTTTATAGTAAAGCTTATATTGCGTGTTTGCCAAAAAAAACAAGCCTAAATATGTGTTTTTACGAGACTTAGTTGTAAACTAGCCCAAAGGATAGGGTGCGACTATGACGTTTTACGCTATCATGATAAACTTATTTAAAACATGATTAATAACACAGAATAAAGGGTCATTATGTTTACTGAAAAGCGCGTAAATCGTTTAAAATGGGCCTGTCGTCGCGGGATGTTAGAACTAGACGTATTATTTTTACCATTCGTTGAAGCGGCATTTGCAGAATTAGTAGATGCAGATAAACTGACGTTTGAGCGTTTATTAACGTGTGACGATCCCGATTTGTTTGCATGGTTTATGGGGCATCAAAAATGCCACGATCCTGAGCTTGCTGCCATGGTCAATATGGTGCTAAAGCGCGTTAAGGTTTATGGCGAGTAAGTTACTGCAGCCTCCGGCACGTCACTTTTATATTGCTTGGCGCAGCTTTGGACTCAGTCAAGGGCTGCGTGCTTCATTGCGCTATCGCATTA
>Ga0257120_1002739_pt1 | contig 10307 bp, 10 predicted proteins | sample SI106_10metaG_FD_190153 | JGI IMG/M metagenome (GOLD analysis project Ga0257120, IMG submission 190153) | Marine microbial communities from Saanich Inlet, British Columbia, Canada - SI106_10 | ecosystem: Environmental > Aquatic > Marine > Inlet | place: Canada: British Columbia | collected...
ACCTCCTAGTTGGCTAGCTGTTCAAAAATACGTATTTCTAAAAGCTTAGTCTTTCATGTGAGGGAAGAATTTTTTAAACACGGCAATGTCTTTAATATCTTCATAGTAATCTACGTCATTTTTTTCTGCTAAGATTGCCAGGTTTTCTAATTCTAAATCTTGTAATGTGTCACTTAAAACACGTTGTGTTCCCCATTTTTTATTTTTAAAAAGGGGAGGCTTTAGGTGTTTCATACCAAGGAGGTAATAGCCTCCGTCTTGTGCAGGGCCTATCACAAAGTTGTTGTCTTCTAGTTTTAAAAAAGCATCTTCCAGCTCTTGAGTGGTCAGGTCATACATGTCACTACCAATAATGATGGCCCTTTGGTATCCCATATTAAATACATCTGTAAATGCATTTTGCATTTTATCTCCTAAATCATGACCTTGTTGTTGTTTTTTTCTAAAAATAGAAGAATCCCAAACATCAACATCTTTAATCTTTTCAGAATAATACACATACACATCTGCTGAAAGTGGAGTTGTTATTTTTACTGTGTGGTCTAATAAAAACCGATAGACATCAAGGGCGCTTTGGTCTCCAATTGTAGCTGCAAGACGTGTTTTACATTTGCCCAGTTCTGGGTTTCTTGTAAAAACTATAAGCGCACTTTTTGAACTTGGAAGGTGAAACACTTCTTTTGATTGCTGATTACCAAGATTTGTTTTAACTCCTAAAATTGCCATAGTATTTTGGGATAAGGTATTATTTATTGGATACTTTAATGCCTTTGGTGAGCCATTTTGCCCATTGTTTTGAGTACACGTGGACGCTGTCTGTAGGTTTTTGCTGTCTATTTACTATTGGTAAATTATTGTTTTTCCAATTAAAGATACCTCCATACAGGTTTTTGATATTTGTGTATCCTGCCTTTTGAAGTGTCTCTGCTATATCTTCACTTCTAACCCCTAAAGAGCAGTACACAATAATTTGGGCGTCTTTGCTTTTAATGTTTTTTGAAACTTTTTGTAAATCAAAATCTTCATAACCTGCATATAGCGCTCCTTTAATGTGGCTTACTTCATACTCCTTTTTTTCTCTACTGTCTAGTAGTATTAAAGTGGGGTCATTTTGAATCTCTGCTAGCATTTCAGCAGAAATATAAGGGATACTTTGTTTGTTGTATTTTAATAGAACCTGCTCTAATGTTTGCTGAGCAAGGCTCGTTGTTGCCCCAAAAAAAAGTACGATGTAACAAAGTGTTTTCATGTTTTTTTATGTTGTAACTACTCCCTGGCAGCTGCTTCCTGCTCCTGCGGTACAGCCATAACAGTGCTGGGAGATAACAATGTCTCTATTGTTTAAAATAGATTCATTATACTGGTTTATATGGGTGACTTTACTAGCAACTTTGAGCCCTAGCATTTGATTAAAATCACAGTCATACAAATACCCGTCCCAGGAAATAGAAATTGTATTGCTACACATAACGCTTTTAACAGCCTTTGGATTGTATGCCTCCACAAGTTGGTACATGTAATCTTCATAGTTTTCACTAGCAATAAGGTAGTCAAGAAATCTTGAAATAGGTAAGTTAGTAATAGCAAAGAGGTTATGGAATTGTATGTTAAAATCTGCTTTTAGGGCGCTTTTAAACTCTTTTTCCATGCTGTCTTGATCCCCAGGCAAGTATGCTCCGTTTGGATTGTAGACCAGATCTAGTTTTAAACCACTGTCAGGCATTCCATACCCCACTGCATTTAATTGCTGTAATGCAGTTATAGACATATCAAAAACCCCTTCTCCGCGTTGTTTATCTGTTTTGCCTCTTGTCCAGTGAGGCATTGAACTTACAACATGAACATTGTATTTTTTAAAGAATTGAGGTAAATCATGGTATTTTTTATTGGCTCTAATAATGGTAAGATTGCTTCTTACAATAAAATCTTTAATACCTGCCAGGCTCGCCTTTTCTACAAAACGTCTAAAGTTTGGGTTCATCTCTGGGGCGCCACCTGTAAGGTCTAAGGTGTGAGCTCCTGTGTTTTTTATGATCTCAAGACACTTTTGCATAGTTTCCCAGGTCATGATTTCTTTTCTGTCTGGCCCTGCATCAACATGGCAGTGTTCGCATACTTGGTTACACATATAACCAACATTAATTTGAAGTATTTCCAGCTTTTTTGGACGAAGAGGGAATTGGTTGGTCTGTGTTATTTTTTTTGCAAAAGTGGGTAGTTCTCCATTTTCGAAAATACCACCATTTAAAATTTCTAATTGACGATTTGAGTTTGCCAATTGGTTTTCTCTTTTATGGAGGGATTGTTGTTTTAGTTTTGCCATACTAGTGACTCTATGTAAAAGTCTGTTGTTTTTAATTGCAATTTATATCGCAGCATTTCTATTATAAACTATTTCTTAAACCTTACTTAAAATTGTTTTAGCCATTTTTTTAGGGTTACATTTCTAGCTTATTTACTTTATTCATCATCATGGTGCCATGAACCAGTGTTGCACCGCTTTTAATAGCTGCTCCTACATGCACGGCTTCCATCATTTGTTCTTTTGTAACCCCTCTTTGCAGCGCATCTTTAGTGTAAGCATCGATACAGTATGGGCATTGTTCTGTGTGAGATACCGCCAAGGCAATTAGTGTTTTTTCTCGAGCTGTTAGCGCGCCCTCTTCAAATACTTTGCCGTAATATTCAAAAAACTTGTTGCCAAGTTCTTCGCTCCATTGTGTAATGTTACCAAATTTTTTTAAGTCAGCAGGGTCGTAATAATTCTTTGCCATAAGTTAGTTTGTGCAGCTAATGCAATAAGTTGCACCGCTTGTTAAGTTTTAAAAAGCAAATATAAGCATTCGTATAAATGCAAAGGTGTTTAGGGCTGTATTGTACTTGTTAATTTCTAAAAATTGTTGAGTCTTTAATTAGCTGAGTTTAAATACTATTTTTAGTATCTTAGACATGCACTAGTGTGTTTTGCCGTTTTGATATTTGAATTATTAAAAAACAAAAATGAAAGAAAAAAAAGATGCTAAAAGAGAGAACCCAGAAGCTACTGCTCTAGTTCCAAAAGTCACAGGCATTGGTGGCATTTTCTTCTTTTCAGAAGACACTCAAAAAACAAAAGATTGGTATTCAGAAAATTTAGGCTTACAAACCAATCAATGGGGTTCAAGCATAGAGTTTCGAAATGCGCATCGCCCACAAGAGATTAATTATCTGCAGTGGAGTCCCTTTGAAAAAGATAGTACGTATTTTTCGCCCTCCAAAAAAGAGTTTATGATTAACTACAGAGTCCAAAACATTGAGGGTCTTGTAGATAAGTTAAAATCAAACAATGTTACCATATTAGATGCAATTCAAACTTTTGAATACGGAAAGTTTGTGCATATAATGGATCATGAGGGGAACAAGATAGAACTTTGGGAGCCTGTAGATTCGGTTTTCACTAAAATGGGTGGCAAAACAACCAAATAAGATTTTACTATAATAGTGTGACCTAAGTTTTACTTGTGTGGTTCAAGTAATTAGCACAAAACTGAGTGAGGTATTTGTAGGGATTTTTTTTAAGATAATTTTCCGTTTGCTGCTTTAATTCTATGGTTTGGTATAGTTTGTAGCCTGCAGCATAGTAGAAAAAAAGGAGAAATGTTTTATAGCTTAGTATAAAGGTATTGATATTGATTTTTTCAAACATATCTTTAGCTTTTTCTATAGCACCTGTTTGGGCATAGTACCACATTTTCATTAAATGAAAGGTTTCCAAATAGTGAGGTTCTGGGTAGGCGTTTTCGCTAAGGTATTTTTCTATTTCTACTATAAGCCAAGATTGCACTTTTAAATTTTTTGTTATAATTGCAATAACCATTGGCTCGTAATAAATTTCATACGCACGTGATAAAAAAGTAGTGGAATTTGCTATTGTTTTAATATCAAAAAAACATGCTTCTTTTTTTTCTGAAAGCAAAAAATTTGAAAAACACCTTCCAATAAGTATAGGGTGCAACTCCATAAGCTGGGTGTCACTAATTTTGATATTCTTTATTTTTTCATTGTTTAGAAAACTTTTAAGATTTAATAGGCAGCTTACAAATAGCTTGTTTTTATAGTTTTGCTTTTCTTTAAAATATTTTAAAAACACTGCGTAATACCCATTCAAAAAAGAGTAGTCAACAAATATTTCAAAAATAGTAGCCCCAAAAAATGGTGTTTTGCAAAGCAGATTGACTTCTTGTTTGCTGAGTATTATTCCTCGCAGCAATATGCCTACAGAGTTTCCGATAATTAATTTTTGTTTGTAGGTTATAATATTATTGCTAAGCACCTCTGAGGCAAATAAGGTGTTTAATTCGTGAATTCTTTTTGCTAGTAAAAACTCTCGTATTAGATTGATTATTGGGAGGACGATATCTTCACCTCTTTGTGATTTTTGTTCTAAAAATAAAAGAAGTGCTTTAGTGTCTTTGTTGTCTTTAAGTTCGTATAAATACAGGCGACTTTCCCAACTTATTTCATAGGGAGCAGCATTCACGAAGTGATAGAAAGATTCATAGCCAACATATTGGCTTAATACATCTAGTGTGTCTTTGCGCGTTTTTACTGGTTTTGCCAGGCCGTAAATACGCCTTAAGGTATTGTAATTTACGTTTTTGTTTGTTTGCTCATAGATAACCTCAGATAGTTTTTCGCAATCACCTCTGTTTAAGATTTTAAACCCAAATTTCTTTTCAACGGCTTTTGTAAGAATTCCTTCCACTGTTTTGTTTGTATCATGTATGTACCACAATATAGGCTAATTTTTCAATACAATAAAATAAAGTCTTGTGGTGTTGATTGCTGGGAGCAAGAAAGTATGTTCAAAAAAAAACCCACTCATTGAGTGGGTTTTTGGTGGTGCCTCCAGGAATCGAACCAGGGACACATGGATTTTCAGTCCATTGCTCTACCAACTGAGCTAAGGCACCGTTTGCTGAGTCAAATAATTAACTTAGCGGCTGCAAATATAACGGTATTTTTATTGCAGCAAAACAATTTTTTGAAAAATATCTTTATTTAAATGTGCATCATAAAATTCTCTAACAAACCCGATGTCTGTCCTGCATTTTTGTTTTGTGAGTTCCCTATTTGGTCCAAGAATCAATTCAATGCCTTATTTGTTCTTTGCTGTTGAAATAACTATGTATTTTTGTCGTCTTTGCAACGATATGAATCTTACAATAGATGTTGGAAACACCCTATACAAGTTTGCTATTTTTAATGGCAATATTCTTGTGGAAAAACAGCGGTGTGAAAAACAAGACGTTATACAGCACATTAAACAGCTTTTTGTAAGCTACCCTAAGATTACACACTGTATTTTATCTTCTGTGGGTAGTTTAACTTCTCAAGCAATCACACTTCTTGAAGAGTTGACCTCTGTACATGTACTATCCCACCTCAGTAAGATTCCTTATACAAACACCTATAAAACACCAGAAACATTAGGACCAGATAGAATTGCACTTGTTGCAGCTGCAGCCATGAAATTCCCAAAAAAAGATGTACTGGTTATTGATGGAGGAAGCGCAATCACCTATGATTTCTTATCTGCTGAAAATCAATATATAGGAGGTAGTATTGCCCCTGGTATAACCATGCGTTATAAATCATTGCATAGCTTTACAGCAAAGTTACCTTTGCTGGAAAAAACAGCCACCATTGCTAAGATTGGCAATAGTACAGAAGCAGCTATTCATAGTGGTGTTATTCAAGGAGTTACATTTGAAATTGATGGTGTAATACACCAATATAAAGACCAATACACCGATTTAACAATTATTTTAACAGGTGGAGACGCTCATTTTTTGCGAGATAGATTAAAAAATGACATCTTTGCCAACTCAAATTTTCTGTTAGAGGGCTTAAATTATATTTTAGAACTTAATAAAGATTGATGCTGATGCGAATAATTATTGGAGTATTTCTACTCATTTCTTCTGTTACGATGGCTCAAAACGGGACTTCGTCACCCTATTCGTTTTATGGTATTGGCTCCCTTAATTTTAAAGGGACCGTTGAGAACAGAACAATGGGTGGTATTAGCGTGTATTCAGATAGTATTCATCTTGGTGTTCAAAATCCAGCATCTATAGCAGATCTTGATTTAATTAATTATGCCGTTGGTGCAAGCCATAAAGAAACCGATCAAAAAACAGTTTCACAAAATCAACAACAATCTACCACTTCCTTTGATTATTTTGCTGTAGCAATTCCTATGGGTAAACTGGTTTCTAGTTTTGGACTCATACCTTACTCATCTGTTGGGTATGACACTCAAAACGTTGTTGATGATGTAACAACCAGGTATACAGGCCAGGGAGGTCTCAATAAAGCTTTTTTAACATTTGCCTACAGGATTTCACCAAATTTTAGTCTTGGTGTAGACACCAACTACAACTTCGGAAATATTCAAAACACAGCATTTAGCGAGCAGGTTGATATTGAGTTAGGCGCTAGAGAGCAAAACAGGTCAGATTTGCTTGGATTTAGTTTTAATTTTGGAGCTCGTTACAAAACTATGGTGTCTCGAAACTTACAAATTCAAACAGCTGTTGCCTATACCCCAGAGACTAATTTTAAGGCTGAGAATTCACGTCAAAGAGCCACTGTGTTTGTGCTTCCATCTGGATCACAAGTGGTGCGAGAAGAAATAGAGGTTGCTGTTGAAGATACAGATTTTACATTCCCCTCTCAATTAAGTGTTGGAGCAGGAATCGGAAAACCAAAAAAGTGGTTTGTTGGTCTGGAGTATGTAAATCAAAAAATCAGTAATTTGACCAATCGTACTTTTGAATTGGAGAACATTACCTACACAGATGCTACAAAATACAAAATAGGAGGATTTTATATTCCTCAGTATAATTCACTCACAAGCTACTACAAACGAATCGTTTACCGAGCAGGAATACGTTTTGAAGAAACAGGGATAAATTTAAACGGTCAAGACATTAATGAGTTTGGCATATCTTTTGGAGTTGGAATACCTGTTGGAAGACTATTCTCTAATGTAAACGTTGGTTTTGAGATAGGAAAAAGAGGAACTACAGACTTTGGTTTAATACAAGAAAACTTTTTTAACACTTTTATTAGTCTATCATTTAACGATAGATGGTTTGATAAAAGATATTTAGATTAATACATGAAGATTACTAAAATGAAAATAAAAACATTTTTTACTGCAATAATACTCGCGCTAGCCTTAGTTACAACTTCAGCAGTAGCTCAAGACGCTCAAGAATGTATAGCGATGGTGTCGCTGTTTACAGAACCAGCTAAAGCAAAAAATTATCAAGAAGCCTACAAGCATTATGATAATGTAATTACAAAATGCCCTCAAACCACTATGGCTGTTTATCAATATGCAGCTAAAATGTTTGAAGATTTTATTGCCAATGGAGATACAGCTAAAATTTCTGACCTAGAGAGATCCTACCAGTTAAGAATGCAATATTATCCATCAAAAACAAAAGAAGGTGAAGTATTGAGTAAATTAGCGCAAGTGCGTTTCGATAAGGGTATTGGTACAAAGCAAGAACAGTTTTCATACTTTGATGCGGCATTTAAAAAAGATCAAGTAAATTTTAAAAGTCCTAAAGCCCTTTACACCTACTTTTCCTTAGCAAAAGACCTTTACCTTGATGGAGAGAAAGACCTGCAAGAAGTATTTAACCTATACGATGTTGTAAAAAATAAAATGGAGGTTGAAGAAGGTAAGTTGGCAAAACTGCTCACAGCTCTTATCGATAAAGAAGATGCTGGTCAAGCAATGTCTAGCAAAGAAAAAAAGCGATTAAGCGCCTATGAAAAAAATCTACGTATTTTTGGTAAGGTAAAAGGGAGTGTAGACACAAAACTTGGAAACGTTGCAGATTGTCCTAACCTTGTTATTTTGTATAATAAGGATTTTGAGGCCATGAAAGATGATATTTCATGGATTCGAAATGCAGCAGGACGTTTGTCTGGCAAAGACTGTACAGAAGATCCGCTTTTTATTAAATTAGTGGAGCAACTTGATAGATTAGAGCCAAGTGCAGATACAAAAATGTATTTAGGGCAACTAGAGGCGCAGAGTGGTAACGCTTCAAAAGCATTGGTTTACTATGAGCAGTCTGCAGCAATGCAAACAGACCCAAACAAGCAGGCAAGAATTTATTATAAAATCGCAGAAGAAAAGCGTAAAACAGGAAGATATAACGCTGCAAGAACATATTACAATAAAGTATTAAATGTGAAGCCAAACGATGGTAGATCTTATCTTAAAATTGCAGCAATGATCGCAAAAAGTTCTAGTGATTGTGGAGGTACACCTTTTGAAAAAAGAGCTGTAAATTGGAAAGCAGCAGAGTATGCAGATAAAGCGGCAAGAGTTGATCCTTCTATTGCTTCAAACGCAAGAGCTGCAGCAAGTAGTTACAGAGCTCGCGCTCCTCAAAAAACAGATATTTTCTCTGCCGGTATGGCTGGAAAAGTTATCAACCTTAATTGTTGGGTTGGTGGTAGTGTAAGAGTGCCAAATTTATAATTATGTCCAATAAATCATACAGCATAAAAAGCGTGATGTCCCTTCTAGTGGTCATCACGCTTTTTGCCTGTGATGCTAATTATAAAGACAAACAAAAATTATCTATAAAGGATGATCAGCCCCTGGCCATTGGTAAACAAATCAATCTAAAATATACAGATAGCGGCAAGGTGGTTTCTAATTTAATATCAAAGAGTTTGCTAGACTATTCTAACTATGACTTTCCCTACCAGGAGTTTCCGCAAGGGGTAGAGGTTCATTTTTGGGAAGATGGCAAGAAAAGTACTGTTACCTCAGATTATGCGATTCGGTACGGTGGTACAGGCATGATAGATTTGCGTGAAAATGTAGTGTTAATTACAAGCGATAGTTTGGTCTTAAAGGCAGATCAATTGTATTGGCATCAAACAAATCGGTGGGTCTTTACAGACCAGCCCTATCAAATAAAATTTAAAGACGGCTCTTATAATGATGGTTCTCGCTTTGATTCTAGTCAGGATTTTACAGAATTTATATCAAGAAAAAACACGGGAGTACAACTTATAGAACAACAACAAAATCAAGAAGATGCAAAATAAAATCTACAAACTTTTCGAATACGCATATATTGTTATGGCTGCTTTTTCTCTGTACCTAGTTACAACACATTGGGCAGATAATAGAGGGAAGGCTTATATGTTTATCTTTTTTGCAATTTTAGCTTTGTTTATGTTTTTCTTCAAAAGAAAGTTTAGAAAAATGACAGAGCAGCGAAATAAAGATTTAAATAAAAAATAACAAGGCTATTTTCTAAGTATTTCAGCCCTAGTTGATCATTTACTATATTTGTAACTCACCTTATTATTTATTACATCCTGTTGGAATACCATATTATCATCATTTTATTAGCACTTATATGCTCTGCTTTTTTTTCTGGGATGGAGCTTGCTTACGTTTCTTCCAACAAGATTTATATTGAGATAGAAAAAAAGCAACAGGGGTTTCTTGCGGGTATTTTAAAAAAAATAACCAAAAGACCATCCAAGTTTATTGCTACCATGCTTATTGGTAATAATATTGCTTTGGTTGTGTATGGATTTTTTATGGGAGATATGTTGATGCAATATATACCCATACAAGGGCCTTCTGGGCTTTTGGTGCAGACCATTGTTTCTACCCTAGTGATTTTGCTTACAGCAGAGTTTTTACCCAAAGTATTTTTTCAGATATATGCCAATGATCTAGTGAAGTTTTTTGCTGTCCCGGCGTACTTTTTCTACATTGTTTTTTCCTTGGTGTCTGAATTTATTTTATGGATCTCAGACCTGGTTTTAAAATACATTTTTAAAACACATGGAGATAAGGTAAGACTTAGTTTTAGTAAAATTGAGCTAGGAAATTACATTAGTGAACAAATGCAGGCAATTGAGACAGAAGATGAGGTGGATTCTGAGATTCAAATTTTCCAAAACGCACTAGATTTCTCAGACATAAAATCTCGCGAGGTTATGATACCAAGAACCGAAATAGTGGCCGTTGATATCAATACCCCTATTGATGAGCTAAGCTTGCAGTTTACTGAAACTGGACTTTCCAAAATAATAGTTTATAAAGGCAATATTGATGATGTAGTTGGCTATGTTCATTCTTTTGATTTGTTTAAAAAACCAGAGACGCTCCAGAGTTTACTTATGCCTGTGGTGTTTGTTCCAGAAACTATGTTGGCCAAAGATGTGCTTAATATTTTAAGTAAAAAACACAAGAGCATTGCCGTTGTGGT
>Ga0257120_1002742_pt1 | contig 10298 bp, 8 predicted proteins | sample SI106_10metaG_FD_190153 | JGI IMG/M metagenome (GOLD analysis project Ga0257120, IMG submission 190153) | Marine microbial communities from Saanich Inlet, British Columbia, Canada - SI106_10 | ecosystem: Environmental > Aquatic > Marine > Inlet | place: Canada: British Columbia | collected...
TATGAGCCCCAACTTCTGAGCCTTTTTCGACAACACACACCATTAGTTCTTGATTTTCAGCTTGCGCTAACTGCATTAAACGGATGGCAGATGATAATCCAGCAGGACCGGCACCAACGATGACAATATCAAATTCCATGGATTCTCTTTCCACATTCCACCTCTTTAAATATGAGTGATACACAGTTATAACAATTTCAAATAATCATAGGGTTAATAACAGTGTAAATTAGACACATTGAACAATTATGCATAATGTTAATGGTAACTTGTTTTATATTAACATTAACACTAATTTTGTACGTAACACAAATGAGGTAGATATGAAAATTCTAGTCCCTGTTAAACGGGCGATTGACTATAATGTCAAAGTGAAAGTCAAAGCTGACGAATCCAATGTGGATTTAGCAAACGTTAAGATGTCGATTAATCCATTTTGTGAAATTGCAGTGGAAGAAGCTATTCGCTTAAAAGAATCGGGCATAGCCTCTGAAATTGTAGTGGCATCAATTGGCACGCTTGCTTGTGTTGAGCAAATTCGTACAGCCTTAGCACTAGGTGCGGATCGTGGTATACACATTCAGACTGACGCAGATCTTGATTCGTTGCAAATCGCGAAACTGTTGCAAACCGTTGTTGTAAAAGAATCCCCTGATTTAGTGATTTTGGGCAAACAAGCCATTGATTCAGATAATAACCAAACCGGTCAAATGCTTGCAGCATTAACTAATATGGGTCAAGGCACATTTGCCTCTAAGGTCGCCGTTGCAGATGGGCAAGTTGCCGTTACGCGTGAAATTGACGGAGGCTTACAAACGGTCTCTTTGACATTACCTGCGATAGTAACTACTGATTTACGTTTAAATGAACCGCGCTATGCCTCACTACCTAACATCATGAAAGCCAAGCGTAAACCTGTTGAAACCATAGACGCAGAGTCATTAGGCGTCAACCTAACGTCTAATGTTAAATTACTGAAAGTGAGTGCGCCAGCCCAACGCAGTGGCGGTGTAAAAGTTGCCGATGTAGCAGAACTTGTCGCAAAATTAAAAACAGAAGCAAAGGTGATTTCATGAGTATTTTAATCTATGCCGAACATGATAATACAGAATTAAAAGCTGAAACGGCCAAACTCATTCATGCCGCAAGTCAAATAGGCGGAGATATTGATGTGTTGGTTTCTGGGCTTGATTGTGCCGCAGTCGCACAAGCCGCTGCAAGTATTAGCGGTGTTACTCGAGTCCTTGTTGCTGATTCAAGTTGCTACGAATATCAATTAGCTGAAAACATATCGGCTTTAGTGGTTGAGCTTGCCGATGGTTATTCACATATATTAGCGGCTGCGACAACAACAGGTAAAAACTTCATGCCTCGAGTTGCAGCACTCAAAGATGTTGCACAAATTTCCGATATCATTGCTATTGAATCTGCTGATACGTTTGTTCGTCCAATTTATGCTGGTAATGCCATAGCAACAGTACAATCTTCTGATACGGTAAAAGTCATGACGGTGCGTGCATCTGCATTCGATGCCGCTTCATTAGGTAGTGCTGCACCCATTGAGACGTTAACACAATTGCATGATGCGGGTTTATCCAGTTTTTTGAATGCAGAGCTAACTGTATCAGAGCGTCCAGAATTAACGGCAGCAAGTGTGATTATATCCGGTGGTCGTGGCATGCAAAATGGAGAGAATTTTGCCTTGCTCAATGGAATTGCAGATAAATTAGGTGCTGCTATTGGTGCATCTCGTGCAGCAGTTGATGCCGGATTTGTACCAAATGATATGCAAGTAGGGCAAACAGGTAAAATTGTTGCACCACAATTATATATAGCTGTAGGTATTAGTGGCGCAATCCAGCATTTAGCCGGAATGAAAGACTCAAAGGTGATTGTGGCTATCAACAAAGATGAAGAAGCACCAATATTTCAAATAGCTGATTACGGCTTGGTCGGGGATTTGTTTGATATTCTGCCAAAGTTGGAAGCTGCACTGTAAGTTTGACGCTGCGCGGTAACTTTCAATATAAAGCAAAAAACTAAGAAACCCGTGCTTGTAATGCGTTCACCATATTGGGTTAACGCGTTACAAGTACTGGTTTACATATATTAGTTGCTAATTAAACCGTAATGACCGAGTTTTCATCAAACGTTAATTCATTGGGCAGATACTCGTCAGCCTGCCAATCATTTTCCCAAGTGGTGTCATTAATTAAATAACGAAACGCATACTTGTGGTTCGCAGGAAGATTGATTGTCTGTGTAAAATCACCTGATTTTAAACGACGCATCGGGGATACATCAGTTGCCCAGTTATTAAACTCACCAATTAATTTTACTTGTTCTGCATTACCGGCTTGTTCCGCAGTGATTTTGAATGTGACTTTACATTCAGGTTTTGATTTTAAGTAGGTTTTTTTAAAAGGCATAATGGCAAACTTTCCTGTTTAGTTAATGTTGTCTTATCAAAATTGTTATAAAAGTACGGTTAAAGTATATTTATTGAACGATTTTAACGTATTTATCGCTGCGCACAAGATATTTCGTAATTTAATTACATAATTTATCTTGTTGAAACATTTGCTAACAAACCTTTATCGTATAAAAGTATCTAATACTAACAACTTTAGTAGAAACCCAATAAAATGGGATAATAATAAATTTGTATATTTTGAGAACAAACTAAATGAAAGCATTACGATCTGTTGGCCTACCATTCATTATAGTCATTGTCGCTGTGGTCGTCACAGTTATTTTGACGTTGAATAAACCCAAGCCTGAGAAAAAAGTAATCGAAGAAAAAACATTCTTAGTCGAAGTCCAACCCGTTGCTATTACGGATGTTACTTATTCCGTGCGTTCACAAGGGAATGTATTACCAAAAATTGAAAGTGCGTTATCTGCTCAAGTCAGTGGTCGAATTGAATCGGTCTCTGATATTTTTGTTAATGGCGGTATGTTTGAAGAAGGCGACGAGTTAGTTGTATTAGAAAATGCGGATAAAATTACCGATGTTAAATTGGCTCAAGCCGAAGTACTCCGAGCTCAGGCCTCGTATCAAGAAGAATTAGCGCGCGGTAAAGTTGCAGAAAAAGAATGGCGCACTATTAATAACTCTATTCCTACCGAATTAAGTTTACGTAAACCACAACTGGCAAGAGAAGAAGCTTCGTTACAAGCTGCTCAAGCTAATTTAGAACGTGCACAACGTAACTTATCTCGCACAGTCATTACCGCACCTTACGACGGCATAGTGCAAAAGAAACATGTCGATATTGGTCAGTTTGTCGGTATTGGGACTGTGCTAGCTGACATTGCAGCAACGGCGAAAGCCGAAGTGCGTTTACCATTAACTGACGGTGATTTGGCCTATCTTAATCTTGATGCAGCGGGTGAAGGGAGTGTTGTGTTGACCGGACGAGTGGGTGGCAGAACCGAACAATGGTTAGCTAAACTGACACGTGATGAAGGAGTGATGAACATGCAAAGTCGTGTGATTTATGCCATCGCAGAAGTGAATGATCCATACCGTCGTGATCCGCAAACTAAGCACAACATGTTACGTTTTGGTAGTTTTGTGAATGCTGATATTACCGGTGCAACAGCGAATAATATTGTGGTTTTACCTCGAAATCTAGTCCGTCTTGATGGCACCGTGATCACCGTCACCGAAGATCGTAAAATATTGATTAAAGATGTTGAAGTGCAACGTGCTGATGATGAACAAATCTATATTAGTGCCGGTTTATCTTTGGGTGATAACATCGCAGTAAGTTCAGTACCTAATGCCTATGATGGGATGAAAGTTCGTTTGCCTGGTGATCTTATTGAGACTGCACCTGAAGTTAAAGCTCAAGCCATCAATCAGACTGATGAGGAGGGCGAATAATGTATGAAGAAATAGATACTCATAAAGGCGTGATTGCTTGGTTTGCACGTAATCATGTTGCTGCTAATCTGCTGATGTGGATATTATTATTTGGTGGTGTATTTGGTGTATTGACGATACATAAACAAGTGTTTCCAACATTTGAGTTTAATGTTATTTCCGTGCAGGTTCCTTATTTAGGTGCAGCGCCACAAGAAGTCGAAGAAGGGGTCGTACTTAAGTTAGAAGAAGCCGTCAAAGATATTGAAGGTATTAAACGTTTAACATCACGGTCAGTAGAAGGTTTTGGGTCGTTAAGTATTGAAGTCGAAGATGATTATGATGTGCAGTTGTTACTTGACGAAGTCAAAGTACAAGTTGATGCGATCCCATCCTTTCCAGCAAACACCGAAAAGCCCGTCGTTTTTCGTGTAAAAGCCCCGCAAGATGTGTTGTGGATCTCAACTTATGGTGATGCGTCAGAAAAAGAACTAAAAGAATTTGCCAATGGCTTACGTGATGATATTGCCGGTTTAAATGGTGTGTCTGATGTTCGTGTAGTCGGCGATCGCCCTTATGAAATTTCAATTGAAATATCAGAGGCAAAATTACAAGAATATAATTTAACCTTTACCGAACTCGTTTCTGCCGTTCGTCGTTCATCTATTGATATTCCAGGTGGTGCAATCCGTTCTGATAATGGCGATATATTATTACGAGCAAAAGGCCAAGCGTATGACGCGTATGATTTTGCCAGTATTGTGTTGGTGACTCGTCCAGACGGGACACGTTTATTATTAGGCGATATTGCTTTCATTAATGATGGTTTTGTTGAAGATAAGTCATTAGCCTACTTTGATGGTAAGCCTGCTATTAGTATTCAAGTTCGTGCAGTGGGAGATCAAAATGCGCTAGAAATCTCGAAAAGTGTTAATGAATTCTTAGACAAGCAAAGAGTGAATTTTCCACCCAATATCCAAGCGGATACATGGGGCGATAGCTCATTTTATTTGGCTGACCGCCTGAACATGATGCTTAATAATATGGGATTTGGTGCGTTACTGGTCTTTTTAGTGTTGTCATTATTTTTAAAAATCCGTCTCGCGTTTTGGGTTATTTGGGGGTTACCTGTGTGTTTCTTAGGCACGCTGGCAGTACTACCTATGGAGTTTTTAAGCGTATCGATTAATATGATCAGCCTGTTTGGCTTTATCTTAGTATTAGGTATCGTCGTGGATGATGCCATTATTATGGGGGAGTCGGCTTACACCGCAATGGATGAAGATGGTCACTCGGTAGATAATATTATTAAAGGGGTGAAGCGCGTAGCGATGCCAGCAACATTTGGGGTATTAACTACGATAGCGGCTTTTTCACCGATGATGATGGTGTCGGGTACCTTTGGTGTGATCTGGAAAACCATCGGTGGAGTGGTGATTGTCTGCTTGATATTCTCCTTGATTGAATCGAAATTAATTTTACCTGCGCATTTAGCGCACATGAAAGACAAGCCTTACGATCCAACTAAAGCCAATGCCTTGCAACGTTTCAGAGATTTCTTTGCCGAAGGTATTAAGGTATTTATTCGTAATACATATATGCCATTTTTGGAAAAAGCCATTAAGCATCGATACACCACATTGGCGAGTTTCCTTGCCGTGTTTATCTTAACCATTGGCTTGTTTTCAGGTGGGATTGTTAAGTTTGTATTTTTCCCAACTATCCCATCTGATTTTATGTTTGCGAACGTGGAATTAGAGCAGGGTTCATCATTGATTCAACGCGATAAAGCCATTAAAACGTTAATGCAATCGCTAGAAGATATGGATAATCAACTCGTTAATGAAACCGGCGAAGGGGCAGTGAAACATTCTATTGCGTTCAGTCAAGGTGCATTAGGTGGACAAGTATTTGTTGAGTTGTCCAAAGGTGAAGAACGTACTATTACGGACATCGAATTGTATGATCGCTGGCGTGATGTTATTCCTGAAATACCAGGCGTGAAAACCTTTAATATCGGTGCGCCAGGTGGTCCAGGTGGTGGTTCTGATTTGTCATTTGAGTTTAGTGGTAAAGACATTAATGAAATGCGCTTGGTCTCTGCCGAATTAAAAACGTTTTTAGAACAGTATGAAGGTGTATCAGATATTAATGATAGCTTTGCTAATGGTGCAGATGAAATTCGAATCAATATCAAACCATTAGGTGAAGCTTTAGGGTTGAGTTTATCAAGTTTAGCACAGCAAGTTAGATATGGTTTTTATGGTGCAGAAGCGCAACGTATTCAACGTGATGATGAAGAAATTAAAGTCATGATCCGGTATCCCAAAGAACAACGTAATTCAATTGGTAATCTTGAAACCATGCGTATTCGTGCTGCTAATGGCGATGAAATTCCCTTTGCAGAAGTGGCTGACATTGAAATTGGCCAAGGTTACACTTCGATAAATCGCGTCGATGGTAAGCGTTCTATTAGTGTGACGGCCAAAGTGAACCCTGACGTGATTGAGCCAAATACTATTTTGCGTGATGTGATGGTGCAAGCTATCCCGCAGTACTTAAAACAATACCCTGGGGTATCATTTAAATTGCAAGGGAACTCCAAAGAACAACAAGATGCAATTATATCTTTAGCTCAAGGGTTCTTATTTGCGTTGTTTGCGATTTATGCGTTGTTAGCTATTCCACTTAAATCGTATTCTCAACCACTTATCATCATGTCGGTCATTCCGTTTGGTATTGTTGGCGCAATTATAGGACATATGGTACTCGGACAATCAGTTAGCGTTTTATCTATCTGTGGGATAATTGCTTTGTCTGGAGTAGTGGTGAATGACAGTCTGATAATGGTTGATTTTGTAAATCGTGCCCGCGCTGAAGGTATGAGCATGATTGATGCCGCTATGAAAGCTGGTTCAGAACGGTTCCGTGCGATTATATTAACCTCGTTGACGACGTTTATGGGATTGATGCCCATCGTATTTGAACGGTCATTACAGGCACAGGTTGTTATTCCGATGGCAATTTCTTTGGCATTTGGTATTTTGTTTGCGACTGTGATTACGTTGCTATTAGTTCCGGCGCTGTACATGGTATTGGATGATATTAAAGCGATACTATCCAAAACATATCGTGCAAAACGTGATGCAGAGCGTGCCGAATTAGCAGCGTAAGCTAATTAATGTAGCGGATATATTCAGGGTTTTAAACCTCGAGTATTAATCATAAAAAAACGGTGTGAAGGGATTTCCCTCACACCGTTTTTATTGTTTCATGTTATTGTGTTAATTTTGAGTTAGTTAAGATTCAAAAATATTCAACTTAGTAAAATGATGCTTTAAATTCAACACCAATAACACGTGGTTCGTTTACAATCGCAGTGTTAGTAGCTAAAATTGATGTAACGGCTAATGCTAATGATGCTTTTTTAAATGCATGCATGTATGTTCTTATAAAAGGTTTAATGAATGTGTTTAGTGGTTATTTTGTATTGATAATAGTGCGTAAAAATCGCGCGCAGTATAGTCTATTTTTATCCTGAACGATAATCAATTCATGTAATTGATTAGTCAGACGTTATCGTTTTGTGCCAGTATTGATATACACAATAAAAATAACAGGTATCTCATGAAATTATTAAATGACCTAGCATTTCAGGGTAAAACGGTGTTAATCACCGGTGGCGCATCTGGCATAGGGGCGCAAAGCGCACTGACATTTGCTCAGTTAGGTGCCAATATTGTATTGTCAGATATTGATCAAGCAGCCGGCTTGGCGACACTGGCTCGTATTCATGAAGTCGGTGTTCAAGGCATCTATATTAACGCTGATGTGAGTGACGTTGTTCAAGTTAACGCCATGTTTGCAACTGCCATTGACGAATTCACCCATATTGATGTGGTAGTGAATAATGCCGGGGTCGAATACCCACCCATGCCAACGCATTTGACGGATGATGCGTTATTTTTAAAAAATGTAGATGTGAATATTAAAGGCGTGTGGTTTTGTATTAAAGCCGCACTCAATATGATGCTTAAACAAGGTGGTGGGCAGATTATTAATGTCGCATCGGTAGCTGGCTTGCGCTCAGCACCCATGATATCAGGATATAGCGCGACAAAGCATGCTGTGGTCGGCTTAACTAAGTCCGTAGCCGTAGAGTATGCGAGAGCTAATATTCGGGTCAATGCAGTGTGTCCAAGTTTTATCGATACACCGATGGTGCAACGCACATTGGCACATATGGACGAAAAAGGGCAACGTTCCATCATGGGAGCCAGTCCGATGAAACGTCTAGGTAAACCTCAAGAAATTGCGAATGCAATTGTATGGTTGGCTTCTGATGAGTCTAGTTTTATGAACGGACATTGTATGACGATGGATGGCGGAATGCTTGCTTAACCCCATCAGGCAGAATAAATGATAAAAAAAAGCCAGTTTTACTTTTTACAAGTAATGAACTGGCTTTTTTAGTTTGTTACGGTTTAAAGCAGTACTGAATCAACTATAAAACAGACACCAATGCTTTGGCCAACGCATCCACGTTAGTTAAGTTGATACCTGCAATATTGACACGAGATGAATCAACAAAGTACACGCTGTGCTCAGCTCGAACCGCTTTAACTTGTTCTGGGCTGATACATAAGAAAGAAAACATGCCTTTTTGCTGGTTCACAAAACTAAAGTCTTTTTGTGCGCCATTTTCAGCGAGTTTATTGACTAACAAACTACGTAAATCACGCATACGATTGCGCATCTCATCTACTTCAGCAACCCATGAGGCTTTTAAAGCCTCATCATGCAAAATAATATCAACTAATGCACCACCATATGAAGGAGGCATCGAGTATATACCTCGCGCAATGGCTTGGATTTGCGATTGTACAATAGGGGTTTGTGCAGAGTTTGCAGTAACCATAACGGCTAGACCAACACGTTCACGATATAAACCAAAGTTTTTAGAACATGACGCTGCAATAATTACTTCTGGTACTGACTCAACCATTAAACGCATACCAAAGGCATCGGTTTCTAAATCATCACCAAAACCAAGGTAAGCACTATCGATGAACGGCAGCCACCCTTGTTGTTGTGCCACTTCAGCGACTTGACGCCATTGGGCTTGAGTTAAATCTGCACCCGTTGGATTGTGACAACATGCATGTAATAACACCACGTCGCCTTTTGGAATGGTTTTTAATGTGGCTAACATTTCATCAAATTTAATTGATGCTGTGTTTTTATCAAAGTACGGGTAAGTAGCAAGTTCAAGACCGGCATTACCAATTAATGGTATGTGGTTTGCCCAGGTTGGATCTGATACCCATACTTTAGCATTGTCGTTACAACGTTTAAGTAGTTCAGCTAAAATGCGTAACGCACCACAGCCACCTGGCGCTTGAACCGCGGCTACACGATTACCTAATACGGCTTGGTTGCCTTTACCTAATAATAATTCAAGCATGCCATCGATATAACCTTGTACGCCTTGTGGCGTGATATAGGTTTTAGACGTTTCCGTTTCTAATAAGCGTAATTGTGCTTGAGCAACAGCACCAACGATAGGGGTGTTCCCTTGTTCGTCTTTATAAACACCGACACCTAAATCAATTTTGTTTGGATTTGGGTCGGCACGAAATGCAGCGGAAAGACCTAAAATAGGATCGGGAGCAAGAGCGGGAAGAACTTCAAACACGAGTATGACACCTTTAAAAACAAATGAGCTCGCATTATGCCATTTTTTATACCAATTGCACGCGTAAGATCAACATTTTAGACCAGTTGCTTATGTTGACCTAATCGTGAAGTCAAAATGCTGGGTACTGGTGATTTGACCAGAGGATGCGTAACTACGCTCCTGCCATGTTAAATGTTGATTATGATCCACGGTAATGACTGTGGAGCAACGTGTGCCGTAATCAGGACTTTGGATAAATACGGATGAGAGTAATTTTTCCCAAGGTTTAGCGATACCGGTGTCAGGTAAGTGTTCATCATGTGCTTGGGTCGAATCGGTTAGGATTGCAAATAAAGCATCAACAGATAATGGAGCAGCCCGCTGACATAAATGATTTAATGCGGTAACGCCTTGTTGTGTTTTCGGCCATGGTGTGTTGAGTTGCGCATTAGATAAGCCATATACGCCATCAGTTAAGGCATGATGCTGGGCAGTATGACTATTAAAAACATGCAAGTCTTGCCAATGGCCATATACCAAATTAAATCCATTATATAAATGGGCGGTCGCAGTTAAGTGTGCGGTGTGTCGTGCCCAGTCGGCTTTATTGTGCAATGCTTTGACGACTAGTTCGCCACGTGTTTGAGCATCAAAACGATCCAATGAAGGAGCACGAATATTGGTTAATGCAGCAAAATTACCATTGCGATGCGCACCTAACCAAGTGCCTCCGGCTTGACAATCTTTTCCTGC
>Ga0257120_1002750_pt1 | contig 10269 bp, 10 predicted proteins | sample SI106_10metaG_FD_190153 | JGI IMG/M metagenome (GOLD analysis project Ga0257120, IMG submission 190153) | Marine microbial communities from Saanich Inlet, British Columbia, Canada - SI106_10 | ecosystem: Environmental > Aquatic > Marine > Inlet | place: Canada: British Columbia | collected...
GATAAATTTTAGATATGACTTATACAAAAAGGTTATTTAATCTAGATTATAAAACTTCTAGCTTGTTTGAAAAGCTTGAGAGCTTGCCTTATGACACACTTTCTTTTTCGGATAAAAAGTGGTCTATTTTACAAATACTTTATCATGTATGGCTAGCGGAAATTTCTTCAGAAAAATATATTAGAACAAAAATTCAATATCCTGAAACTATTATAAAAACACCTGCTTCTTCATACATTAAAGCTTATCTAACAAAATATTTTCTTTTACTAGGATTTACCATAAATGCTCCAAAAGTAACGGCTAAATTTCCTGATAAAATATCTTTGAAAGAACTTCAAAATAATTGGAAAAATTCAAGATCTTCTTTTTGTAAATTAATCGGAGAGCTGAATCAAAAAAATCTTTCAGAAAAAGCAATTTTTAGGCATGCCTTAATGGGGCGGATAAACTTATCGCTAACTTTATTTTTCTTTGAATTACACTTTAATCATCACCTAAAACAAATAAATAAAAGAATAAACTCTTTTACTTAGAAGAAGTTCCGTCTCGATTTGGCTTTCTAATAGACGGCCATCCTCTTGATCTCATCATTTTTCCAGTTCTAGGATTTTTTACTCTTTCTGGAATTACTCTTTTTTCTCTAGATGCTGTATCCGGATCCTCACTCGCTTTGTAAGCAAGTATTGCAGTCAAAATAACATTGTTTTTTAGATCGTCAAAAACAATTTTATCATGAGTATCAAGATTGGTATGCCAAGTATAATTCCAGTATGCCCAGTCCAAAGCACTTAAATTAAATGCTGGTACTCCTGCAGCTACAAATGATGCGTGATCAGTTCCTCCACCGCCTGGATTTCCTGGAAATTCTGTTTCAATATGCTTTTTTACATTTTGAGGAACTTCAGACAACCAGTCAGATAAATAATCATACGAATTTAAAAAACCTTGACCATTTATATTTACTACTCTACCGGTTCCGTTATCCTGGTTAAAAACTGCTTGAGTATTTTCAATAATTTTTGGAAAATCTTCAACAAAAGCTCTTGATCCGTTTAAACCCTGTTCCTCGCTTCCCCAATGACCAACCATGATAGTTCTTTTTGGATTTGGATAAATTTTCTTAAGAATTCTCATTGCTTCCATCATTACAAGTGACCCAGTACCATTATCTGTTGTTCCTTGTCCTCCGTCCCAAGAGTCAAAATGTGCAGAAAGTATAACATACTCCTCTGGTTTTTCAACTCCTTTTATTTGCGCAATAGTATTAAATGTAGGCATCTCTCCAAGTTCTTTTGAAGTTGAGATAATTTTAACTTTAGGCGTTGTTCCGTTCTCAACCATTCTGTACAACATTGTATAGTCCTCAAGATTTAAATCTACATTAGGTATTTTTTCTGTTCTTGCACTAAAAATTTTATTTGCACCAAAAGCTTTTGACCAATAACTTGAAATTAAACCAACTGCACCAGCATCTTCAAAAGCCTGGTTGATGTCTCTGTAACCATATCCAGTCTTTCTAACATTCCCAAACCATTTTTCAGACATTTTATCACGATCTTCTTTCAATTTTTCAAATGACTCTGGTGTCGCATATTCTTCCCATTGGTAATCAGGTCTTCCTGTTATTTGATTTTGACTAACTAAAACAAATTTACCTTTTATTGTTTTTAACCATGTCTCAAACTCTGCCTTATCATTAATTTCTGGGACTTTTACTACATCAGCAGTAATACCTCTTTTAGATGTAGAAGGGCTCCAAGCTAATTGCCTTCCAGCAAGAGTTCTAATTCTTGGTTCTAACATGTCAATATGGGTAATTCCTCTTTCCCATCCTCTCCACACACCCCACTGGTGAAGTCTAGCTGTCATTCCCCATGTTTCATACTTTGCTTTAGCCCAATCGTGAGCGTTTTTCATTTGTGGAGTCCCAACTAGTCTTGGGCCAATTAAGTCAAAAAGTTCATGTGCCAAAACTTCAAGTTGAGAGTTTTCTGTAGCTTCTTCAACTATTTTGTCTACAGTTTCGGACTGAAAGAAAGAATACGAATTAATTGAAATTAAACATAATAAGAGTGTCAAAAAATTTTTCATAATGGAGCTTTTAAAGCTTAAATTTAGTAAAATTAAATTTATTAGATGACTATCAAAAAAAATATTGTTCTTAATAAAAAGGGGAGTAAATCAATTTTAGTAGATCTTTTTTATAATTCCAATAATAATAAGATGCCGGTGATAATTTTTTGTCACGGCTACAAGGGATATAAAGATTGGGGGGCTTGGAATTTAGTTGCTAAAGAATTTGCAAAAAATAATTTTTTCTTTTTAAAATTTAACTTTTCACATAACGGTGGGACTGTAAAAAACCCAATAGATTTTCCTGATTTAAATGCTTTTGGAAACAACAACTTCACACACGAACTAAATGATATAGAAAGAGTTTTTTCTTTTTTGTATGGTAATCCTGAATTTTCTAAAAACATTGATCTAGCAAATCTTTTTTTGATAGGTCACAGTAGGGGCGGCGGAATATGTGCAATAAAAGCTTCTGAAAACAAACAAATTAAAGGTCTTATAACTTGGGCGGGGGTTAGTAATTTTAAAATTAGATTTAATGAAAATTCTGAAGAATTTGATGAATGGAAAGACAAAGGAGTCAAATATGTCGAAAATAAAAGAACAAAACAGCAAATGCCTCATTTTTTTCAATTCTATCATGATTTCAAAAAAAACGAAGAACGTTTTAACATAAAAACTGCTGTAAAAAATCTCAAAATTCCTTTTCTAGTAGTACACGGTGACAAGGACAGTTCTGTGCTTCCTTTTGAGGGAGACGATCTACACTCATGGAGCAAAAACAGTACGTTTTTTAGTGTATCAAACGGAAATCATACTTTTTCTTCAAAACATCCATGGAAAAAGAAAGAGCTTCCAAAAGAATTAAAAGCGGTTACTGAAGCCACAATTAGTTTTATAAAAAATTGCGTTTAGATTTTTAATGAGGCCATATACTTAAAATTATCTTTAGCCGACTCTAATTGAGATGTTCCGGTGTAAGCTTCTTGCTCAACAATAAAATTTTTAAGACCTTTTTGTTTCCCATAAGCTAATATTTTAGAAAAATCAATTGACCCTCTACCAAGCGTGCAGGATTCATATTTGTTTTCAGGCAAAGACATATAATCTTTAACATGGCAATAAGTAAATCTGCCAGGATGTTTGTCAAACCATTCAATTGGATCTTGTCCGGCGGCAACTACCCAATAAATGTCCATTTCAAAGTCAACAAGCTCTTTGTCTGTATTATCCATTAATATATCTTGAAGAAAAACACCTTCTGTTTCTATAAATGAGTAAGCATGATTGTGGTAAGCGAATTTGATTCCGTGATCTTTTGCTATTTGACCACACTTATTAAATGTTTCAGCAAGAGATTTAAATCCTTTAACAGAAAGATCCTCTCCTGCCCATGGACAAATCAAATATTCGACTCCTATTTCTGAAGCTTGAGCACATTTTAACTTAAAGCTGGAAAGATTGTTTGTGTCTCCACAATGACTAGAGATCATAGTCAGACCTAAACTGTCTAAGTAGTCTTTAAACTCTAAATTTGTCATTCCCCAAAAAAGACCGAGATCTCCTTCATATCCCTCAACAAATTTGTAGCCATAAGAGGCTACTTTAGCTAAAGTTTCTTTAGGATCTTTAACCATTTCATCTCTTAATGAATATAATTGAATACCAATTTTATTACTTTCTGTGGCTGAATTTAAATTGCAGGAGCTAATTGACATTGGGGCTAATATTGTTGTGGTTAATAATGAACTTTTTAAAACAAACTCTCTTCTTTTCATGCGTTTAGTTATTGAATTATTTTAGACTTTTAAATTAAGTAAAATGATTGATTAAGTAAAATTACTGTCCAAAGAATTTACTACCTTGTTTAAAAAAAATTATGAAAAAATTATCACTCTTATTTACGTTTTTAATCATGGTGTCGTGTAACAACACAGCCGTGAAAAAAGTAGCTGACTCAATGACTCCAGATGCAGAGATTGTTGAAGTTGACAAAAAAGCTGGATATATGAAAACTGCTGATACGCAATATGATCTTTCGCTTGGCGATCAAGCTGCTGTTGATCTTTGGGACAAATACATCGAAGCTCATAATAATCAAGATTTAGAAGCTATTATGGCAATGGAATCTGAAACAATTACAATTTTAGGACCAGATGGTGTGGTTACTAAAGGAAAAGAAGCGCACTCAAAATTTTTAGAAGAATGGTTCAAAGCTGCTAATCCAAAATGGAGTAACTACTTTTCAGTACCTGTAAAGGTTAACTGGGACGAACAACCAGGGACATGGGTTACTAATGGGCATAATTTAACCTTGACTGTTGATGGAGTTGAGTCCACAACTGGAAATATTGCAGATGTATACATTGAAGATGGACTGGTTCAAATGTTTTATGTTTTTAGTAGAGAACTTCCTGCTCCAGAACCTACTGAATCAGAATAAAGTTTAATTACTTTTTAAATTAAAAAAGCCCTAAGTTTTAAAACTCAGGGCTTTTTTATTTGTCGTAATATTTAATATTAACTAGACTTAAAAGGTAAATATGGACTTTTAATCCAGTTAAAGAATGTATTTAAAACTCCCCAGAAAAAATGATAGAAAGCTAAAACTACATAAAGTTTAGCAAGAATTATTACTACTTGAACAAACTCCCAACCAACTGCAAGGGCTCCATCAATAGTATATCCGCTAGCTTCAGAACCTGTAACATCCCAATTTAAGAATCCTTCGATTACTCCGTCAACAAATCCTAAACCTAACATTCCCATAAAAGCAGTCATGGCCGCAGCAGGTAATCCATATAAATATTCAAATACTTCGTGTAAATCAGCACCAGCCATCATTCCTGAAGAACCAAGAACCCAGCCAACTAATGAGCAAATAGCTCCAAACAGTGCAGTTAAAGCTGCAATATGTCCAAACAGTTTAATGCTTTCAACGACTACATCTTTAAACACAAAGTCTACCATCCCGCTCTTTGAAGCAGCTAAAGAATCTCCTGCAGATCTAACAACTTGTGCGATTGGAAATGCAGCATAAATTAGAATTAATGTGCAAAGTCCTGCGGCAACTTTTCCTGCGCCGTCAGCTCCATTCACAGCGTCCATTCCTCCTGTAATAACTGACACCAACATTCCTACAAGCACTACTAAAGCTCCGACTTTGAATATTTTTCCTGTCCAGTCACTAACTGAACCTTCGGAATTATCCATCATCTCATTAAAGCAATTCTTTGGAAGTTTTTGATTTAACATCTGAGGTAAATCAAGAATTTGATTAATAATTTTTTCCATAATATTTTTTTTTGTTATATATGTAAAGTACAATAATTTTGCTTACTAACTGAAGATATGCTAAATAAATTGTTAAAATTTTGTCAACTTATTAATTTTTTTGTTAAAATTTTAATAATTTTTTATTGATGAAAAAAATGAACTTGACCTGTGCTAAAAAACTTAATTATTAGTAAGTTTGCCATTCATTATATAATAATGAACAGGTCCTATAGCTCAGTTGGTTAGAGTAGCTGACTCATAATCAGTTGGTCCCTGGTTCGAGCCCAGGTGGGACCACCCTTAAAACCCCTCTTCTTGAGGGGTTTTTTGTTTTTATATGTTTGGTAATGAGGGCTAAGGTTTAGATAATTGTTATATTTAGGTATGAAAAAACTTTTTTTACTATTACTGTTTGTTCCAATTGTGTCTTTTGGGCAAACGACTCAATTAAAGACTAATTTACCCTTTAGTGAAATATCAGAATACCCAACTGAGTTTTCACAAGCAAATATTGTTTCAAGAATGATTGAAGGTCTTGGCTACAGATATTATTGGGCTACTAAGTCGTTAACTGAAAAAGATTTAAATTATAAACCTAGTGATGATACAAGATCAACATTACAAATACTTGAACATATATATAGTTTAACTGAGATGATTTCGTCATCTTTTAAAAAGAATGAATTTGAATTTACCCTTGTAAAAGGTAATTATAATGACCTGCGAGAAAAAACATTATTGAATTTGAAATATATTCAAGATGAGTTAAAGTTAAATCCTGACTTTTCACAATTGACCCTGAGATTTGAAATGGAAGGAACAAAAATGGAGTTTCCTTTTTGGAATCAAATAAATGGACCTATTTCTGATGCTTTATGGCATTGTGGACAAGTAGTTATGAACAGAAGAGCAAGTGGAAACCCTTTACAACCTGGAGTTAATGTTTTTATTGGCAAAACATCTTATTAAAACTATAAATCTCATTTAAAAAATGAAAAAACTAATCCCAATATTACTATTTACTCCACTTGTATTTTCTTGTATATTTGATTCAAAAGAAATTGAGATTAAACCTCAAGTTATAGCTTATTATGCTGGTGATGAGAAATCGATTGATGAATTTGACTTAAATGGAGTTGATCAAATAATATATAGTTTTTTACATCTCAAGGAAAATAAATTAGCTATTGACGATATAAAAGACAGTCTAACCTTATTGAATATTGTTAATCAAAAAAAGAATTATCCAAAATTAAAAGTATTAGTTTCCTTAGGAGGTTGGGGAGGATGTGAAACTTGTTCGGATATTTTTAGTTCAGAAAAAGCTCGAATTGAGTTTGCAATCTCTACAGCTGATATAATAAAATCATTTAATGCAGATGGAATTGATCTTGATTGGGAGTATCCGGGAATTTCTGGATATCCAGGACATAGTTACATGCCTGAAGATCGTGAAAACTTTACAGACTTAATAGTTCAACTTAGAAAGTATATGGAAAAAGACGACATATTAAGTTTCGCTGCAGGTGCATCTAATAGATTTTTTGAAAATTCAATTGAATGGGATAAAGTAATGCCTTTAGTTGATAATGTAAATCTTATGACCTATGATTTTTATGGATCAGGTTCAACTAAAACCGGACACCATACAGCACTATCTTCGAATGAATTTCAAGATAGATCTGCAGAGTCATCAATTAAGTCATTAATAAATCTAGGTATAGATCCCAAAAAAATATTTATTGGTGGAGCATTTTATATAAAAACATTTAAGAATGTTGAAAACATAAATAATGGTCTTAATCAAAAAGCAGAATGGAACAAGAGTTATAACCAAATAAATTTTGAAGATGTAAGATCTAATTTTAATTTTTATTGGGACAGCATAGCTAATGCTCCCTATGCATACGACAGTATAAATAAGATTTTCGCCACATTTGATGATCATAAATCAATAAAACTTAAATCTAAATATGCATTAGAAAATAATCTTGGAGGTATTATGTTTTGGCAACTTATGAATGATAAAAAACAAAATGGTTTATTGAAAACCATGGTCAATGAAATTAAAACTATTAAAGATTAATTTTTTACTAAATTAAGATTACAATATGTAGTATGAGATACTCATCAATTGATTTTTTAAGAGCTATTACTATGCTTTTTATGATTTGGGTCAATGATTTTTGGACTTTAATAAATATTCCAAAATGGTTGAAGCATGCTAATAGTAGTGAAGATTATTTAGGGTTTTCTGATATTATTTTTCCTTTATTTTTATTTATAGTTGGATTGAGTATCCCATTAGCTATTAAAAAGAGAATTGATCAAGGACAAAGTAATAATTCCAATTTAAAACATATAATGAATCGTTCTTTTTCATTAATAATTATAGGAGTTTTTATGGTAAATACTGAAAACGCACATAACGAAAGTATAATTATTGGTACTATCTACTGGAAATTATTAATGGCTTTTGGGATTGCTTTAATATGGATTGATTGGAAAAAAACCCCAATTAAAAATTATTTACATCGTTTTCTTAAAATAACAGGTTTATTAGTTCTCGTTTTTATAGCTCTAATATATAAAGGCGGTGTGAACGGCAGTCTATGGATGACTACACAATGGTGGGGTATTTTAGGACTTATTGGCTGGGCATATCTTCTAAATGCTGTCGTTTACTTATATTCTAAAAACTCCTTGCTTATTATGTTTTTATTATGGTTGTTGTTGATTTCTTTAAATATTATAAATCATTCAGAAATGGGAATAGAATTTAATGGCTTTTCAAAATATTTCTCAACTATTTTGACTGGAAATATTCCTGCTTTTACAACTGCTGGCATAGTAGGAATCATGTTTTTAGAGAAATTTAAAAATAAATCTATTAAATGGAGCTATTTAAGTTTGATTATTTTGGGTGTTATTAATTTATTTTCTGGGCTAGTAACTAGACCAATTTGGGGGATTTCTAAAATTCAAGGAACACCATCATGGTTGTTAATTTGTTCTGGAATAGGTTTTTTACTATTCACTTTATTTTATTTTATTTCAAATCAAAAAATCCATACTAACTGGTTTAAAATAATTGCACCTGCTGGAACTGCTACTTTAACATGTTATTTGATACCTTATTTCATTTATCCTATTGTTGAGATTATTGGAATAAAAGCTCCAGAATTTTTAATAACAAATGTTATTGGTTTAATAACATCTTTTCTTTTTGCATTACTAGTTGTTATCCTCACTGGTTGGTTTGAAAAAAAGGGATTTAAATTAAAGCTATAAAAATTATTAAATTTAGATATGATAAAAAAAATAATATTCGCAATATTTCTATGTCAATTTACTTATTCTCAACAGGTTTTAGACCTTAAGGACAGAGCTATATTAATTGAAAAAATACAAAAAGACAGGTTAGACAATCTTCTTCCTGATTTAATGTCAAAAAATGAAATTGATATGTGGATAATTATTACCAGAGAATATAATGAGGATCCTATTATCAAAACTTTATTGCCACCCACATGGCTTAATGCTAGAAGAAGAACAATTTTAGTTTTTAGCCATAATAAATTAACTAACAAAACTGAAAGTGTTGCAATTTCAAGATACAATTTTGGAAATAACATCAAATCAATTTGGAATAAAGAAAAAACTCCAAATCAGTTAATGGCACTAAAAGAATATATAAAGACTAAGAATCCAAAAAATATTGGATTAAATTATTCTGAAAACTTTCCTCTAGTTGATGGGATTTCAAAATCAGACTACGAATTATTTTATAATTCTATGTCACCAGAAATTAAAAAAAAAATAGTTTCAGCCGAGAACTTAGGAATACAATGGATTGAAACAAGGATTGAACTTGAAAAAAAGATATATAAAGATTTAGTAAGTATCACTCAAAATATCATAAATGAAGCTTTTTCTAATAAAGTTATTAAACCCGGAGTAACCACAACTGATGATGTTGTTTGGTGGATGAGAGAAAAAGTCTTAGAACTTAAATTAAAAACATGGTTTCATCCAACGGTAGATGTTCAAAGAAATAAAAAAAGTGATTTGTATGCTTTTGATGGAAAGTCAAAATATGACATTATTCAACCTGGAGATTTAGTTCATTGTGATTTTGGAATATCTTATTTAACATTAAATACTGACTGTCAACAAATTGCTTATGTTTTAAAACCTAATGAAAAACAAGCTCCTTTGTTTTTAAAAAATGCTTTGAAAGATGCTAACAAATTACAGAATATTTTGACAGGAGAATTTAGGCTAGATAAAACAGGAAATGAAATATTATCAAATTCACTAAGAATTGCTAAAGAAAACGGTTTGGATCCTCAAATTTATACACATCCCTTGGGGACATTTGGACACTCTGCTGGAACTACCATAGGAATGTGGGATTCTCAAAATGGTGTCCCAATAAAAGGAGATGTATTAATGAAATACAATACTGTTTATGCCATAGAACTAAACAATAAATCGTTTATAAGTGAATGGAATAAAGAAGTTAGAATAATGTTAGAAGAAGCTGGTTTATTTGACCAAAATGGTTTTAAATATATTAATGGAAGACAGAAAGAGTTTTTACTGATTAATTCTTTTGAAAAATAGAAGCTCCAATAATCTATTAATTGTGAATAAAGAGAGATTATCTTGAGTTTTTTGATTTTGGCTTTGCACTTTTACCTGACTTTTATAAAAAAGGATACGTAACAGATGCATCGATAGCATACTTGAAATATTTTTTTACTAATAAATCTAACTTAAGCATTGCAGCTATAAGTAAAAATAAAAATAAGCCCTCATTAAAATTATTAGAAAGATTAGAATTTGAATTTTCTAAAGAAATCGAATATGAAAAAGAAATATGGAAAGTATTTATTTTAAAAAAAGAAAAATTTC
>Ga0257120_1002751_pt1 | contig 10267 bp, 9 predicted proteins | sample SI106_10metaG_FD_190153 | JGI IMG/M metagenome (GOLD analysis project Ga0257120, IMG submission 190153) | Marine microbial communities from Saanich Inlet, British Columbia, Canada - SI106_10 | ecosystem: Environmental > Aquatic > Marine > Inlet | place: Canada: British Columbia | collected...
TGTTTGATAAAAATGTAATTCGAGGAAGCGTAATACATATTGATAATTACGGAAATGCTATTACTAATATTAAAAATACATTGATTTCTGACATTTCTAAGGGAAGAAATTACAAGATTTATGTTGGTAAACGAAATTATTACGTAATCGAAAAGGTGTTTAAAAAATACAATGATGTTCCTGTAGGGGAAGCTACAGCTTTATTTGTTTGTGATGGATTATTATCTATTTCAATGAATCAAGGTTCTGCCTCTTCATTAATGGGAATTACATTAAATGATATTATAAGAATCGAATTTCATGATTAAGAGAATTGTAAAGATGGAATTTAAAGAAGATAAAATAAATGCTTTTATCTCTTTAATTGAAAAGAATAGAAATAAAATTACTAAATCGAACGGATGTATTTCTTTAGAAATACTTCAAGACATTAACGATAAAAATGTGTTTTTCACCTACAGTTGCTGGAACAAAGAGGAAGACTTACACCATTATAGGAAGTCAGCTTTGTTTAATGAAGTTTGGTCAGAAACAAAAACATATTTCAACAATAAACCACTCGCCTGGAGTGTTAGTATTATTTAACAGATTACAAGATGTTTTCATTACTTAAAAAAGAAATTAATACATTTTTATGTCACCCAAGTGGCATAATAATTCTATTTAGTTATTTAGCTCTAAATAGCATAATTCTTTGGCTATTTCCCGGAGCTTACAACATAATTGAATCAGAATATGCTCAGTTAGACGGATTATTTATTATATCTCCTATCCTATTCATGATTTTTATTCCAGCTTTAACCATGAGACTTTTTTCTGAGGAGTTTAAAGATGGGACTATTGAAACTCTATTAACAAAACCTCTATCTAATTTTCAAATTGTTTTATCTAAATACCTTTCAGGAATAATTTTGGTTTGTTTGGCTATTTTACCTACTATTATATATTACATAAGTATTTATCATCTGTCGGAAATAACTGGTAATGTCGATAAAGGAGGAATTTTAGGATCTTATTTAGGTCTATTTTTTCTTGCTAGCTCTTTTGTATCTATCGGAACCTTTGCTTCATCTTTAAGTGACAATCCAATTATTACACTTATTCTATCAATACTAATCAGTGCCTTTGTTTATCAAGGTTTTGATTTAATAGCATCCTTATTTAGCAATGGCCAAATCAATTTACTAATTGATTATTTAGGAATTAATCACCACTACAATTCTTTAAGTAAAGGAATTATTGACTCAAGAGACATTATTTACTTCTCAAGCGTAAATGCTCTATTTATATTATTGACTATTAATACAATTGATAATAAAAAAGAAAAAGGTCATGCATAAATTTAGATATAGCATCCATATTATCATTCTGATTTTAATTAATATAATTGCAAGTTTTTTATATTTCAGATTAGATTTAACTCAAGAAAACAAGCATTCTATAGATGATGAAACTAAAGAAATATTAAGTCAGGTTGATGATATACTTTACATAAAAGTTTATTTAGATGGCGACTTCCCTGCTGGCTTCGAACAACTTAAAAATGCATCATATAACTTATTGGAAGAGTTTTCGGACTACTCCGATTTTATTGAATTTGAATTTATCAACCCAAGTGACAGAGATGAAGTCAGTAAAAACAAATTATACAAACAATTAATCGATCAAGGATTAAAACCAACTAACTTAGAGATTCGTCAAAAAGACGGCACTAGTCAAAAGATAATTTTTCCAGGAGCAGTTATAAATTACAAAAACAAGGATGCTTCACTCAACTTGCTTTTGAATCAGTTTGGTGCAAGGCCTGAAGTTTCGTTGAATAACTCAATTGAGAATTTAGAATTTGAATTTTCAAAATCTATCTTCAAACTAATAAATGATAGAAGTAAAAAAATTGCTTTTTTAGGTGGCAATGGTCAATTAGACGACTCGTATTTATCAGACATAAACAACTCATTAGGAACTACTAGAAACTCTTTATCTGAATTCTTTTCTGTGGAGTTCTTTAATTTAAAAGAATATGAACTTGATGATAATAATAACCCTAACCTTAACAAACAATTAGCAAAAATACAAGAGTACGATGCTCTAATAATTGCAAAGCCTACCATTCCTTTTAACGAACTAGACAAGTTTATTTTAGATCAATATATCATGAATAATGGTAAAATTCTTTGGCTTGTAGATGGTGTTGCAATGGATATGGATAGTCTAAAAACTACAAATAGTTACTCTACTGCCCTTCCACTATCCTTAAATTTGGATGATATGCTGTTTAAATTCGGAATTAGAATAAACTCTGATTTAATAATGGATATGCAATCTGACCAGATACCAATCGTGGTTGGTCAAAATGGAGATACTCCTCAAAGAAAACTTTTTCCGTGGGTATACAATCCTTTATTTATTGCAAAATTAAAACATCCAATAGTTAAAAATTTAGACGCAATAAAATCTTCATTTGTCAGCACTATTGATACCGTAAAATCTTTGGGAATAAGAAAGACTCCTTTGCTATTTTGCTCACCATATTCTAAAGTTGTAAAGTCTCCACATAGAGTTAGTTTGAATATTTTAAACAGTGAACCAAATATTAAAGGCTTTCAGACTAAAAATAAAATATCAGCTATCTTACTAGAAGGGAAATTTAATTCTGTTTTTGAAAATAGACTAACTCCGACTTCAAATATTAAATACAATAAAACAAGTGGAGAAAACAAAATGATTGTAATTAGTGATGGTGACATTATAAAAAACCATGTTAATTCTAATGGGCTATCTTATCCTTTAGGCTATAATCATTTTAATAAGTCTCAGTACAATGGTAATAAAGACTTTATTATTAACTGCATGCATTTCCTATTAGGAAACGAGGACTTAATTAATATTAACTCTAAAAAATATACTATCCGCCTTCTAGATAGAAATAAGATAGTTGACGATAAGTTAAAATGGCAACTAATTAACTTATTACTTCCTTTAATTATCATATCCTTATTATATTTTAGTTTATCATTTATAAGAAAAAAGAAATATCAATGAAAAAATCTTATCTATTATTAATTGCATTAATCATAGTAACTGCAATTCTATTCTTAAACGACAAAAAGAACAATGTAAAGCAAGAACTTAGAGATTTTGCTATTGAAGACACATCCTCAATTTCAAAAATATTCTTAGCAGATAAAATTGGCAACGACATTACTCTAAAAAGAACAGAAAAAGGCTGGGTAGTTAATGACAAATATTCACCTAGAGAGGATGCTATAAAAACTCTTTTAAGCACTATTAAAAGTATTGAAGTGAATTATCCGGTAAGTAAGTCGATGCACAACAATGTGATTAAAAACCTTGCTACTAAGGCCGTGAAAATTGAAATATTTTTAAATAACGAAAAGAAACCAAAAAAAACCTACTATATAGGAACTCCTGGGCCTAATATGATAGGAAGTTTTATGCTTTTAGAGAATTCGTCAAAAGCATTTGTAATGTATATACCTGGTTTTAATGGCTTCCTAGCTCCAAGATATAATATAGACGGAGCAAGTATTAATTTAGATTTATGGAGAGACAGAAGTTTTGTTAAACTAAATCCGAAAAAAATTAATTCTATTGAAATCATTAACCATGATGACTCTACCAAAAACTACAAAATAACTAAAGAAAAACAAAATTTTATTCTTCAGCTACAAGATTCAAAACAAAATATTTCCTCTGAGTTTTCTAACAAATATTTTAACCTTTTTAGAAAAGTTAATTGCGAAGGATTTATGAACAATTTCTCCAAAAAAGATTCAATAATAAACAGCAAACCTTTTCATACCATTAAAATTAATTCTCAAGAAAACGAAGTAATTGAATTCAATACTTATCATAAAGCTCCAAAAAGAGATGAGTATTTAGATATGAATGGACTAAAAGTAAACTATGATCAAGATAGATTTTTCGCTCATGTCAGCGATGATTTGTTATTAATTCAGTTTTATACTTTTAATCAGTTATTATTAAACCCGAATCTGATTCCTGTTGAAAAGTAGTTGATAAAATAAATCCAATCACTAGAGTTAAAAAATTATATTTGTTTTTAAATTTAAATTATTCATCCAATGAAATTCATAGTATCTAGTTCACAGTTATTAAAACAACTACAATCTATAAGCGGTGTGTTAAACTCTAGTAATACATTACCAATTTTAGATAATTTTCTTTTTGAAATATCTGAAAACGTTTTAACCGTTTCGGCTTCTGATTTAGAAACTACGATGAAAACTAAAGTGGCTGATTCAAATGCAGACACAGATGGTAAAATTGCTATTCCTGCAAAATTACTTATTGATACTTTAAAAACTTTTTCCGATCAACCATTAACTTTCTTAGTTGATGAAAATAATTTTGGAATAGAAATTGGTTCTGAAAACGGAAAGTACAAACTAGCTGGTCATAATGGAGAAGAGTTTCCTAAGACACCTAAAATGACTTCCGCCTCTTCTACTATAATTAAGTCTCAACTACTTTCTGACGCTATTAATAATACTATTTTTGCTACTGGAAACGATGACTTAAGACCAATTATGTCTGGTGTTTTTTGTGAGTTATCTCAAGATGGATGTATTTTCGTTGCAACCGATGCTCACAAACTAGTTAAATACAAAAGAAGTGATGCAAATGCAGAAGAAACTACTTCATTCATACTTCCTAAAAAGCCTTTAACACTATTAAAAAACAATATTACAAAAGACACAGATGTTAAAATAGAATATAACTCTACTAACGCATACTTTGTATTCGATGACATAGAATTAATTTGTCGTTTAATAGATGGAAAATACCCTAACTACGAAGCCGTTATTCCAAAAGACAATCCTAATGTAATGACAATTGATAGATTATCTTTCTATAACTCTTTAAGAAGAGTTGCAATTTTCGCAAATAAGTCTACTCACCAGGTAAGATTAAAAATTGCTGGTACAGAATTAAGCATTTCTTCTGAAGATATTGACTTTTCAAACGAAGCTCATGAAAGATTAAGTTGTCAATATGCTGGAGAAGATATCGAAATTGGCTTTAATTCAAAGTTTTTACTTGAAATGATTAACAATCTAGATTCCGAGCAAGTTAATCTAGAACTAAGCGCACCAAATCGTGCTGGTATTTTGATTCCTCAAGACAACACCAAAGAAGGAGAAGATATTTTAATGTTAGTCATGCCAGTAATGCTTAACCAATAATTCTTTTTTTGAGTATATTCGCATCGTAAACAAAACCCATTATGAAAAAGATTCTATTTATTTCAGCATTAATTTTAAGCTTCAACTCTTTTGCCCAACAAGAAAAAGGCGATTGGTATCTTGGTGCTTCTAGTTCAACATTAGGATTTACGTCTTCTAATGGTTCTGAAAATATAATTGACGCAACTTTCACAGGCTTTAATGACACACTAGTAACCGCTACAGATTCTTTAAATTTAGGTTTTTTGTTTCCTTACACTTACAATCTTGTAGAAGATAAAGCTACTGATATAGATTTTAGCTTCAGAACAGGTTATTTTATTGACAAGAATTTCCAAGCTGGTTTAGGATTTGGATTTACTTCTAGAAGTACTGTTTTCAGAACTGGCGCTGACTCTCAAGTTGCTAATGCTGATTTAGCAGATAGCTTAATGGGAGTTTGGTTTAACGGTCTTCCTGATGTAGAGTCCATGGGCGCAACATATGCTAATAATTACTACGAGCTATATAGCCTAATTGCTGCTTCTGTAAATACAAATCTTACTACTTCACTAACGATGCTTAACATCACGCCGTTTGTTAGGTATTATCACACACTTAAAAACGGAAACTTATTGTTTATTGACGGTTCTTATCAAATAGGAATGGGTAGCGAAGAAATAAAAGAAGCAGTAAGTAATACAACAAATTTGACAAATATTACCTCTTCGAAAATTAACTTTGGATTGGGTTATTCAATGAGTCTATCAAAACACTTTTTTATAGAGCCACAGTTCAACTACTTTATGTCTGACTATAAATCCGAATTGGTTGAATCTACGCTTCATCCAATTTTAAGTATAAATGACTTAGGAGAACAAACAACCACTAGAACAATGAAGTCTAGTGGAATCAACTTCTCATTAGGACTTTCTTTCTACTTTTAAAAAAATAGTTATTCCCAGTTATTCATGTTAGGCTGCCCTGCATCTACCCATGCAGTAAACCATACAGAACTTGTCAAATGAATTGATTTTCTCAATTGACGCTCCACCATTCCATTTAGCAACATATGGTAATCTTGCGAGTATTCTTTTGAATATACTCCGTTAGACTTACCTCCTTTTTCTTCAAAACTATATACTTTATCACCATCATAATTTTCCCTGAGTTTTTGCTCCAATAACAAAACGGAATCTTTAGCATTATGACTTGCCTCTATAGTTTGCCAAACCCTATCTAATACATTATCAATATATTCTATTTTAGGAACTATTAAATTATAATTTGAATGAAACAACTCTGGAAGTCTAGATTCCCAAAAAGCATGTATACCATCTTGATTAGTTAATTGACCATCATAATTAAGTGTAGTATGTAATGGTACATTAGCATCTGCTATATAATGACCTAAATCTGCAGATAAATAAATAACCTTTTGAGCATCTTTTCTTTTCATTGCTTTAACTAACTCATAATAACAATAATTAATATGCCAAGGTAAAATTCCATAAGCTTCTAATGTATCTAATGAGAATTTAGCAATAGCATCTTTTTTATAACGAGGCATGACAACAAAAGGGGAATCTACACTATAAAAATCAATATCAATGTAGTGTTTATGAGCTTCATCCTTATCTGAGTACCTTCTTTTATCGGCATCAACAGCCTTTTCTTCTAACAAATCAATATTGTTAATGTAAAAAGTATTCATCGATTGTGGAAGAGAATAAACAGCATGTTTATTTATCAACTTATGAGCAAAAAATCCCCATGAGGTAGAAAAGTTTGAGCTAAAAGATAAAAGTAATATTATTGAGAAGTATTTCATTTAAAAGCTTCTATCTGATCCTCAACTATTATTGGAATCAGATTAGTTTCATTTCTTTTAAGACAATAAGACACATCTTCATTGATATTTAAATCAGATAATCTTTTTCTATGTTGAGAATCTTTTAGAAAATCAAACATATCAATTTCTGCTGTTTTGTAGATTAAACTTGCTACAGAACATGAATCAGAGAAATGTTGAAAGTTGTTTTTTTTAACTAATTGATTAATTAAAGCACCCGCAAACATTGTATCTTCTAAACAGAAATCATTTTTCCATCCAGCACATAAAATGATTATATCTTTATTTAAATCAGATAAGTACTCAGATAATGAATTAATATTTAAAAACGAACCAATTACAACATGATGATCCACTTTAGCAATATTTATAGCTTTTGTACCATTAGTTGTAGTTACCACTAAAGTTTTTCCTTTAATATCTTCATTCAAATATGTTAAAGGAGAATTTCCGTAGTCAAAACCAGAAACAATTTTACCGTTCCTTTCTGCAGCTAAAATATGATTCTCTCTTCCTTTAAAATCTAGTGCTTCTTCAACAGTTGATACAGGAATAATTTTTTCAACCCCTCTTTCAATAGCAATGCACATTGCAGATGTAGCTCTAAGAATATCAACCACAACCACTACACTCTTTCTGTCAGAGTAGAGCTCAAAAAGCGCTGGAGTTAAACAAACCTTAATATCGTTTTTTTTCATTATTTATTTCTATTTAAAGAAAGGTAGCTTACAAATTTTAGCTTTAATCTTTTTATTTCTTATAGAAATATAGATTTCTGTATCTGATTTAGCAAAATCAGTATTAACATAGCCCATTCCAATTGCTTTGTCTAGAGATGGTGACATAGTGCCAGAAGTTACAAATCCAATAACATTATCGTTATCATCATAAACTTGGTAGTCTTTTCTAGGAATACCCCTTTCGACAAGCTCAAATCCAACTCTCTTCTTTTCTAATCCGTTTTCTTTCTGCGCTTTTAAGTAATCAGAATTATTAAACGAATTATTAAATTTTGTTATCCAGCCTAAACCAGCTTCTATAGGTGATATAGAATCGTTAATATCATTACCATATAAACAATAACCCATTTCTAACCTTAATGTATCTCTTGCGGCTAAACCAGCCGGCTTAATGTCATATTCTCTACCCGATTCAAAAACTTTATCCCAAATTTCTTGTGCATGCTCATTTGGAAAATAAATTTCGAAACCTCCAGAACCAGTATATCCAGTAGCAGAAACAATTACATTTTCAAGACCACAAAAATTACCTTCTTTAAAAGTATAAAAAGGAATGGATGTAAGATCCAGATTTGTTAAAGATTTTAAAGCGTTAATTGCGTTTGGCCCTTGTACCGCTAACAAAGACATATTATCAGAAATGTCAGTAATTTTTGATCCATTATTAAACTTGTTTATCCAGCTCAAATCTTTATCAATATTAGATGCATTAACAACTAACATAAATTTTTGACTATTAAAACGGTAAACAAGCAAATCATCAACTATCCCTCCTTCTAAGTTAGGAAAACAAGAATATTGAACTTGGCCATCTACTAAAGCTGAAACGTCATTTGAAGTTACTCTCTGAATAAAATCTAATGCATCTGGCCCTTCAACCATAAATTCTCCCATATGAGAAACATCAAAGACACCTACAGAAGAACGGACTGCTAAATGCTCATCTTTTACACCTGTATATTGAACAGGCATATTATAACCTGCAAAAGAAACCATTTTTGCACCCAATTTTTCGTGGGTAGAATGTAATGCTATGTTTTTCATTGTAATTTTATAATTTTCCTATGTAAGCTAAACTGTCATCTTTTTCGAATTGATAATCAAAGTTGACAGTTATAAATTGAATTTTCTGACCGTTTCTAATTAAAACAGGAACAAAGTCAGCATTTGAGGAAGTTAGCAGATTAAACTGTTCTTTAGATTCTATACTTATTTCTTTTAAATCAGGGTATGCTCTAACCATTTCGATTAATTTTATATAATCAGAATCTCCAGAAAACAAAACGTTTTGAGGTTTTGATAAAGCATCAAATTTAATCTCATTAATTGTAATTAGTCTATATACTCTAGATTCCCCAATACTATGTTTTAGCTTTCTACAAGCAAAAATATTGACATCATTACTAGATGTTAATGCCAATAAGTGACCTGCATCTTCAATATCAATATTATCTTGGTCATCAGCTAAAATATTACGCTCTTCAACATTAAGACCTTGGGCCTTTGCTAAACGAACATTTTCTTTTGATAAATCAATCAGAGAAGTGTTAATATCATTACTATCTAGATACTTGGCTATTGAAATGGAACCCTCATTTGCTCCAACAAAAACAACACCGTTTCTATCTTTCTTAATTACGCCCAATAACCTAGCAACTAACTTAGCTGACAAACCATTTAAAGTAACTGTTCCCAATATAATCATGAAGGTAAGAGGAACTAACATTTCTACATCTTCTCTAAGGTCATCGGGTAAAACAATTTTATCGGAGTTTAAAAGATAAAGAGAAAATAATGAAGCTACAGCAGCAGCAACAATTCCTTTAGGACCAACCCAAGCTATGAAAGCTTTTTCTCTCCAGTTTAAATCGGACTTAAAAGAGCTTATCCAAACAACAATAGGACGAAGAACAAACACAACAATTAAGAAGATATAAATTGAATTAATTTCTAATTTTTGTAATTGTTCTAAATCAATTTTTGCAGAAAGAATTATGAATAAAACAGAAATTAGAATAACCGTTAGACTTTCTTTAAAGTCTAATATTTTATCAATGTTAGGTGTTTTAATGTTTCCTAATAAAATACCCATTACTGTTACCGACAAAAGACCTGACTCAGCTTGTAAAGTGTCAGCTCCTGCAAAAGCAAAAATTACAAAGCCAAGAGATACAACATTAATTAAAAAATGAGGAATAAGATCTCTTTTCAATAAAGAGTGTAAAGTCCATCCTGAGAAAAGCCCAAAAAATGTACCAACACATAATGTTAGTGAGAAAGTTTTCAAAGCTACTTGAGTCAGACCCAAAGAATGATCACCTCCAACTCCCATAGTCGAAACAAAAAGAAGTTCATAAACTAAAACAGCAACTAAAGCCCCAATAGGATCAATAACAATACCTTCCCATTTTAAAATGGTACTAATATTTTTTTTGGGTTTTACACTTTGTAAAATTGGAGCAATAACT
>Ga0257120_1002755_pt1 | contig 10260 bp, 9 predicted proteins | sample SI106_10metaG_FD_190153 | JGI IMG/M metagenome (GOLD analysis project Ga0257120, IMG submission 190153) | Marine microbial communities from Saanich Inlet, British Columbia, Canada - SI106_10 | ecosystem: Environmental > Aquatic > Marine > Inlet | place: Canada: British Columbia | collected...
TATAATCTCTCGGTAAGAGCCAGCTCGGGAAATCTGTCCATCCTTTAACTCTATTATCTGAGAGCAATTTTTCAGCGTTGTCAGTCGATGTGCAACAATAATCACCGTAATTTCATCACCCAAACACCTAATTGCATCCATAACTACACGCTCTGTATCATTATCAAGCGCACTAGTCGCTTCATCTAGGATGACAACATCAGCCTGTTTGTATAGTGCTCGCGCAATACCGATGCGCTGTCTTTGCCCGCCTGACAGCCGCACACCCTGCTCTCCTACTAAAGAATTATATTTTTCGCTCCATCCCTCAATAGTTTCAGCGATCTGCGCTTTTTCGGCTGCTTGATGAACCCGTTCATAGTCTATCTGCGATACAGGAATACCAAAAGCAATGTTCTCCGCTATCGTTGAATCAGTTAAAAATACAGACTGCGGAACATGAGCGATATGCGCCTGCCAATCACGCAGATTCTCGTCACCAATGACTACACCATCAATCTTTAACTCCCCACTCGAGGGTACCAAAAGTGCCATGATAATATCCAATATAGTGCTTTTCCCACTACCAGTTACACCAACAAATCCAACTCGACTCCCCTTGGGAATAGTTAAATTTATGCCCGGCGACAAGACCCAGGGCGAACCATCGCTATACCTAAATCTCAAATTATTCAAATTTATGCTATGTTCAAACGGAATGGGCGAACGCTCTCGAGATAATTGTTCTGCGTAACAAGGCAGGGGCTGCTCTAACAACTCTAGCACTTCTTCCAAAGCAACCTGCCCCCCACGAATAGCTGTCCACTGACCATAAGCTTGCTGAAGCACCGGCAATAGCCGTTGCGCACCCAATGCCAAAGCCCCTAAAACGGGAATTACATTATTAAGGGATTCCGCTTCGCTCACCATCGTATAGGCTAGGATTGAAATCAGTACCATTCCCAAAGCTTCAATGCCATAACGCGGAAAAGTACTAATTATGGTAATATTGGCAGCAGATCGCCGTAAAGGTAAATCAGCACTACGATAAATAGAAGAAAACACCTCCTGACTACCATCAACAATGACATCTCGGATACCTCCCAACCCCTCCTGTAACGCTTTGATTACCTGAGTTGACTCATGAGCAACACGCTGACTATCTTTTGCCAAGGATTTTCTGGTTATTAAGACAATCCCAACATAAATTGCACTAAAACCGACAAACGCTGACATAGCTATTATCGGATTGATACTCAATAAAGCGACCATGATAGATCCTATCATCAACACTGAGCTTAAAATTGTAGCTACAGGAATAAGAGCATTACCAACAACACTGCTCGCTTTTGCTGATATACCTGTAATCAATTCACTACTATTACGAGCAATATGGCGCGCATATGGCTGATAGAGCGTTCGGCGGTAAATACTGAAACTCAAATCAGCGCCAATCGCAAAACTAAGTCGTGTTTGGGACCAGAGCAAAACTAGTCGCATAACGCCTGCAAAAACAGCAGCGCAAGAAAAAATGATAGTCAAAGGTAACAGCAATTCTTCAGGATTATTGAGCTCAAGTGCTTTAATTAGAGGTTGCGCTAGCGAATGAGTAAACACACTTTCTGGGTTCGTTATAGCTCCCAAAAATGGTAATACTGCGCCGATACTCAACACCTCAGCAAACGATGCCAAAATCATTACTAAAAAGACTAGTGAGCACTGGAAACGGCGTTTTGACTCCACGTGCTGCCATAGGCCCCTTAAAAGTTTGGGAAACGGTTTACTCGCGGCCAAGTCAGATACGAAATTCATAATTCCTGATTCCTGAGAGCATTTTTTAACCCAATTAACGTTCGCCTGAAATGGAGTAAAATTCTAATACAATATCTGAGTATCTGAGTATCATTGATTATTCTAAGTATCCCAGTGAGGACTCTTTTTTTTGCATATGAGAATTCAACAATATCTTTTTCGCAAAAATTACTGGCCTCTCCTTTATGAACTCCAAGGACAATTTTTCGTAAGACTGTTCGGAAAAAATACCAAACTGGATTCGAATTTATACTATTTATTAACTGTTGTTTGGCATAGACTCTGATCTCATGGGCAATGCTTGTATCATCGATAATGTTAACCAGACGCAAATTCATTATCACGCTATGATTCCAATTTACAACATTTTTAGAAACACTATAAGAGTCATCATGTACAGAAACAAATGCACCAATACTATTCAATGTTGCCCAGGTGTAACGAGCTGAGCAAATCAAAAAAAAGTTAATATCAGCACCTACATCCTTGTGGAAAGTATTTTCTAAATAGACCTCGGCCAATGGCTTTTTGTACAGCACAGATATTAGAGATAATGGAAAATTAGCTGCCATCATGTGTTTAAAAGATTCTAACCCAGAATAGATGTTAACAAGTTTATCCTCACAAACATGGAAGCTATTTTTAGCTGCATAATACTTATCATCTACAAATGCTGATTTTAAAGCAACGAAGCTAAGCTCTTCATTCGCATTTAAGACACCCAAACTCTGTTCCAGAAAGTCAGCAGCATAATAATCATCGTCCGTTAACACACAGAAAAATTCCTCTGTGACAATAGAAAACATATAGTTTATATTCCCAAGCATTCCAATATTTTGATCATGGCGTATATAATTGATTCGCGGATCTTGCTTCATAAATTCCGTTACAGCCGCATTTGTATTATCAGTAGAGGCATTATCAATCACTGAAATCTTTAAATTTGAATGCGTCTGGCAACGCACACTTTCAAGAGCTCTTGCGAGTAAGGGCGCTCTATTGTATGTAGGGATCAAAACTTCTATACATGTTTTTTGATAATTCATAAATCGACTCTAAAATGACATAAGAGACTACACAAGCCCATTTCTCGAACCATGAACATACGCATAATCTACCTATCCCATAACTTCTGAAAACTTGAAAAACTGACCAATACGATTGCTTTTAGATGGCTTAGAAGAGCAAGAAGGCGAAACACCAAATGCCAGAGAGTTAGCTGGTATATCAACATTTAACAGCACCGAATTATTGGCCACAACAGTATTAGCATGGACGTGCGAATCGCCCAGAATCAAACTATTCGGATACATGATTACTCGATCCTCGATCACTGGATATTGATGATCTCCATTCGCGCCAACCGTACAGCCCTGAGTCACTACGAAATAGTCATTATAAGTTGCTTTTCCCAAGACTGTACCGACACCATGAACTACAACGAAAATATCCGGAAGAATGGTGTCGTACATACAATGAAATGAGTGTAAAACTTTATTTAAATAAAATAACTTACTAGCAGTTTTTGTCTCTCCGAGGTTAAAAGCCGTGTTAGAGCAGTAATAAAGAAAAATAGTATAGTGATCAGCATTAAGATGATTCAGGAACGGATCGCCATTCGCAGAATAGCTCTCCATTGACACCGCTGAGAAGCATATTTCGACTCGCGTGAGTGCGGTACTTACTACCTGATCCAGACACATTAAAGAAGAGGAGTCCGGAAAATGATTATCCAACTGCCTTCTTAAATATTCCACGAGCATACGACTACTTAAAGTAGCATTCATCGGCGCCTCTCCATTTTAAACATACATCCCATATAGCGGAAATTATTCGTAATCTAGAAAGACTAATAAGAGGAACTAAACTAATGGCTGAGCATCCCGATGAGTTGACAGTTTTGGTTGAGAACTGAGCCTTAGTAGCTGGAAATACATCCTTGACAACAGTTACTACCTCCAAGATTGACATCTGCGTCCCGGTACAAACATAAAAGGTTTGCGAACCGCTAGTCAGAGCCAGCTCGATATACTTATAACAATGTGAAATAGGAGTAAAATCCCGAGTCTGCTTTCCATCTGAGGTAACAGTAATTGTTCCCAGAGCCAAAGCTTCTCTAATAAAGCAGTGTGGCACAAGCGTATTGCGCTTGACCATTGACGACATACTCCCACCGAATATATTACCAAACCTCAAAATGGACAATTTTATATTTCTTTCCTGACAATAACATTCTAATAGACGTTCTACGAACATATGAGCTGCCCCGTAGGGCGATGGCACGGAATCAGAAGCCCTGACAGATGAAGCATACACAATTTGACGCACCTCGAGTTTTTCCAAGGCTCGCCTTATCATCAAGAAATGGGCAACAAAATCTGTAATAGATTGATCTACAGACTCTCTAAAATTAAGTTCATTTGGATTTGAAAAATAAAAAAAAGATTCGAAAGATGAAGCCTGAGAATCGATAAGATAATCTCGATCCAATAAATGAATGTTATGCCCTAATTCAGCCATATGACTAGCGACATTTGACCCCAAATAACCCGTTACCCCGGAAAATAGAATATTCATTGTCGATATGACACCACTTTAGCCGGACTACCAAAACTGATAGAATATTCCGGAAGTTCTCCCATAACTAATGAGTTCGCCCCTATCACCGACCCCTTGCGAATAACTGCGCCATCAAGAATAACCACATTAGACCCTACCCAAACGTCGTTTTCTATAATGATTCCACCTTTCGATTCTAAGAATCCTTGCTCACAAATAAGCGTGTCGCGATCCTTAAAAGAATGATTTGTTGGTGTTATTGAGCAATTTGGGCCTATCAGAACATTGTTACCTATCGCCACACCATTGCCCGAATATATTACAGAGCCAGAATTGATATGGCTATTGGAACCAATTATTACATGACCGACTCCACCTACGTGTTTTATCTTAACAAAGTCATCGATTCTTGATGCTGGTCCAATTACAGTGTCTGAACCCCTGCTAGATACCTCGATTGAACATAATTTGGAAATTATGGCGGACTTATGCGTAACGGTTGGCATTGCTTTCACTCTTAAATTTTATTAGTTAGACCCATGGAGTAAGTAAAATCGCTCACAATTAATATAAATCCAACAACTCACGGCGCTCCCAAAGTCGAATACAAAATTTACCTACAGTAGGGCTATCACACTGTAAATGCTAGTGAAGCAATGAGCTACAACAATTAAATTATAAAATTGTTAGTTCTGGAATGGCTATCACAAACATCGCTCCCCAATCACGGATATACTCGTTTTTTTCAATAACCTCTTCCGAAATATTCCATGGCAAGATCAACAGAAAATCTGGTTTCTCAATGTGGATTTTCTCAGGCGAAAAGATGGGAACATGACTACCCGGCATAAACATGTGCTGTTTCGCAGAGGCTGCATCACAAACAAAGCTTATTAAATCTGGCTTTATTCCCGCATAGTTCATTAAAGTGTTACCTTTAGCAGCCGCACCATACGCAGCAACGCTTTTATTCTGGTTCTTTTGATCAATTAGAAAAGATAAAAGTTTATTTTTTATTTGGTTAGCTTTGGCCTGGAATGAATGATACGTCGAAATATCACGCAGACCATTTCCATTCTCTTCTTTTAGCACAGTTGCTACACGTGATGAAGGTACTCTTGGATCATCGATGTGACAACCATAGACTCGCAGACTGCCACCATGGGTTGGCAACTCCTCAACATCAAATATCGTTAATCCAGCTGCATCAAATATTTGGATTACCGTATATAGACTCAGGTAGGAAAAGTGCTCGTGATACACGGTATCGAATTGGCTGTGTCTTAACAATTGCATTAAGTGTGGAAATTCTAAGGTTATAGTTCCACCCACTTTCAATGCTGCTTTCAATCCCATTGTGAAGTCGTTAATGTCAGGGACATGTGCATATACATTGTTCCCAATAATTAAGTCAGCCTGTTTTCCCTCAAAGCTTAAACGATGAGCTAAACTTTCCCCAAAAAATTCACGTAAAACCGGTACGTTGATCTTTTCGGCGGCCTCAGCTGTACTTGCTGTGGGCTCAATACCAAGGCATGGGATGCCGGAGGCAACAAAATTTTTCAAGAGGTAGCCATCATTGGAAGCAATCTCCATAACGAAGCTGGAACTATTTAAGGAAAGGTCATTTATTACCTTTTCCGAATAGACTGACGCGTGCGTTAACCAACCAGCAGAGGTGCTGGAGAAGTACGCATAATCAGCATTAAAAAGATTAGCAGCCTCAGTATAATCTTCTGTTTGAACTAACCAACATTGTTCACAAACCATTATTTTAAGTGGGAGGTAGATCTCTGGTTTAGATAAATCTGATTCTCTTAAATAAGCATTTGAGGGAGGAGCATAACCAAGGTTTAAAAAGGTGCTAGTGAGCTCTGCCTTGCAGTGTCTGCATTTCATAAATTACTTAGTCCTATAAAATTGCTATCAATTTTGGGATGGCTTCGGTCGCGATCAGATATATCAGTAATCGACAGAGGCCAGTCAATAGCAAGGGTATCATCGCTTAGATTTAGTCCACCCTCTGCACCAGAGCTATAAAACGCAGAATGACAGTATAGCAAATGAACATTATCTGTAAGGGCTTGGAAGCCATGAGCAAAACCCTCAGGAATAAGTAGAGCGTCACCGTTTTCTGAGGACAAACTCACCGCATAATGCTCTAAATATGTCTCAGACCCCAGACGGAGATCTACAACAACATCCCAGATTTCACCCATAATACAAGTTACTAGCTTCATTTCTGCATTCGGCGGCCTTTGATAATGCATTCCCCGCACTGTCCCTTTTTGAGACGTATAAGTATGGTTTACCTGAGCTATATTTTTGTCCCAGCCAGCCTCACTCAATTCGTTACAGCAAAACAAACGACTCAGGAAACCCCTGGAATCCTCTAGAGCCTGCCTATGGATTAACTTTAATCCACGAAAAGGTAGACTTTTAATTATCAAATGTTACACCCAGAAGCTTCAAATGACTCTATATCAGCTTCGCATAAGCTTCTCGCGTCCAAACCATCGAATTGCTCGACATACCACCGCATCGTGCGACTAACTGATTCTGAGAGCGCCCAAACAGGATTGACCTGCAGCTGATTTCTGGCCTTAGCAACCTCCAAAGTTAATAATTCTGCCTCATGGGGCCCCTCACTCTTAGCTTCAAAATAGACCCTTCCCGAGCCATACTCGTGCCTCGCCAGCTCGATCACTTTTTTTACTGACGATGAACCACTTGAATCTGGACCAAAATTATAGGCTCCCGCTAACTCTGGACACTCCCATGTTCTTTCGGCCAATTTTAAATATCCAGATAAGGGATCAAGAACATGCTGCCAAGGGCGCGTAGCATCTGGACGCCGAATATTAAGAATGTCTCCCTGTTGCCAGGCTCTAACCGCGTCGGGAATCAGTCTATCTGTGGACCAGTCTCCACCACCAATAACATTCCCTGCTCTAGCGCTAGATAGCGCCACCCCACTGTTTTCAAAAAAAGACGAGCGGTAACTATCAATTAAAATTTCACTTGCAGCCTTGCTTGCACTATAAGGATCATGACCACCCAAAGCATCCCCTTCTCTGTAAGGCCAATCCCATTCATTGTTTTTATATACCTTGTCAGTAGTGACCATAACCGCCACTCGGACACTACTTACATTCAACAACCCTGACAAAAGATGCGCAGTCCCCATCACATTAGTTGAAAAAGTCTTAATAGGCGACTTGTAACCCTCCCGGACAAGGGATTGTGCGGCCAAATGGAAAACTATATCAGGAGATATTTGATCAATCATTTTCGCGATTTTTGTCTGATCACGTATATCACAAAAAAAACTACTACAAATAGAATCAATAACCGCTAGGTCAAATAGATTTGGAGTAGTATTTGGCGCTAGGCTCAATCCAAATACATGAGCCCCCATTTTACGAAGCCATATAACAAGCCACGCACCTTTAAAGCCCGTGTGACCGGTAAGGAGCACCCTTTTTCCCTTCCAAAAATTAGCATCTGGCAACCCTAATCTCGTTGTCACTACCATATCTTCCATGGAGCATCTCCATTTTTCCACAGTTCTTCAAGAAGATTTTTTTCACGCAGTGTATCCATCGACTGCCAGAAACCCTCATGCTCGAACGCAACTATTTGACCCATCGCTGCCAAATCCCGAAGTGGACTCAACTCCCAGCTTGTTTCATCGCCTTCGATCAAATCAATTACTTTAGGAGAGAGCACGAAAAACCCTCCGTTAATACTTCCACCCTCGCCGAGCGGCTTTTCAGTAAATTCAGTCACGAGATTATCTTTTATACTTAACGCCCCATATCTTCCGGGAGGGGTAACCGAGGAAACTGTTGCAAGCTTACCCTGCTTCCGATGGAAGGCGATAGATGCCGAAATATCAATATCACTCAGACCATCTCCATACGTAAAACAAAACTCTTCTTCATCACTCAGGTAACGCGAAACACGCTTCAATCGCCCACCAGTCATGGTATCTTCACCCGTGTCGACTAAGGTAACCTTCCAAGGTTCGGCATTTCTTTGGTGGACTTCCATCTTATTGGTCGTCATATCTAAGGTAACATCCGACATGTGTAGGAAATAGTTTGCGAAATACTCTTTAATTACATAGCCCTTGTAACCACAGCATATAATGAATTCATTGATGCCATGAGCCGAGTAGCACTTCATTATGTGCCAGAGAATTGGCTTTCCCCCTATTTCAACCATAGGTTTAGGCCTTAGACTTGTTTCTTCTGATATCCGAGTACCCAACCCGCCCGCCAGCAATACTGCCTTCATTACCACTCTCCCCCAACCTTGCCCACTCACTTATCAACTTACATATGCTCTGTCTCAAAAAAAACTCAGCTTAAATCTATCATTTCAACTAGAGGATTAAATGACTAGGTTTGCTTCCTGAACCCAAAATATCTTAGAAGAACCAACAAACAAGCGCACACCCCGCCGATCAAAGTTCCAGCAATACACATAAACGCTCGCTGAGGTCCCACCTTTCTCTCAGGAATAATAGCAGGATCAATCGTCTTCAATAAGTATTCTGGCCGGACGCTGGCTAATAGGACAGTCTTAGTCTGCTCTTGGATCATCTTAAAGAACATAGTTCTTAATTCTATGATTGACGTTGCTTTGATTTGACCCTCAATAAACACAATTGATCTTTGCGCTTCCTCAACAGCTTCGTTTTTCCTTGCCATATTTAAATCTTCAACAAGCCAAGTAACCCAGCGCTGAGCAAGCACAGGAGATTCATGAGTAATGGTAACTCTAATCATGCCTGTTTTCTTATCTACAGAAACAGCCAATATCTCCATAATCTTATCAAAAGCTTGCTGCATACTTGGCTTTGAATTAGTCAAGCCTAAAGCTGACCCCTTCCATACTCCCGACGCCTCATCATAAACATCATCATTGAAAATATTTTCACCCGAAATTTTATCCCACTCTTTGAATGCGAACAAAGGAACCAGAAGGTCTCTTTGCTCAATAAAATTAGTTAGGAATACCCGCGACTGCAATACCTCCAAACCCAAACTAACCCCACCCAAACCGCCAGAGGACCCAATGGATATTCCCGCTAAACTTGCAAGACCACTAAAACTTGAGGATACACCTGAAGGCGCACCTTGAGATCCAGCTGGAACCAAGACGGCCGTAGAATTATAAAAATCAGGTTTTGATAGAGCAAAAAATACAGAGAAGGCGCCGGCCGCTATAGTTATCCCGATAATGCTCCATTTGCCAGCCCAAAGAGCTAACAATAATTCCATAAAATCGATTTCATCACCGTCGACTGCAGAAGCATAACGACCACCCGGATTATCGATAGGTTCACTCATTGATCCACTCCTCTAAACAAAAAAATTACACGAGCTGACAGCAACTTAAACCTCATGCCCGAGAAGAATAACACATTGCCGAAAGTAGCTTACCACCCACAATTATCAATTGATTTTCTTTTTATAGACCCCACAAAATCCAGAAATCCATGATTTCTGCGCCTAACAACCGATAATGGCCTTTATCAAAGACTAGATCCCAAACTTCGCCTTGATAGAATCAAACTCTATCGCATCAAGCCTAGGACCAAACTGCCCGACCACCCTCGCCGCGGACTCATTGGCCAATTCTGCCGCCCATTTAAAATCACGGCCCGCAGTCACCGCATACAAAAAAGCGCCCGCAAACATATCACCAGCACCATTGGTATCAACTGCGTCGGCAGCAACGCCGGGCGACTTGATCATTGACTCACCATCAAAGACAAATGCGCCATTGCCGCCATCAGTCACGGCAAAGGTTTTTGTATATCGTTTCAGGGCCTCAAAAGCCTCTTCAATGCTGTCGGTCTCAGTAAAGGCGACCGCCTCATCCTTATTGCAGAAAATATGA
>Ga0257120_1002756_pt1 | contig 10253 bp, 9 predicted proteins | sample SI106_10metaG_FD_190153 | JGI IMG/M metagenome (GOLD analysis project Ga0257120, IMG submission 190153) | Marine microbial communities from Saanich Inlet, British Columbia, Canada - SI106_10 | ecosystem: Environmental > Aquatic > Marine > Inlet | place: Canada: British Columbia | collected...
GATATTTCAAGAACAAGACTATTGGGATGCTCGTAAATTTTACAAACAATTAGCTGAATAATTATTAGATTATCGTAATTTAAAAAAGAAACCCACTCAATTGAGCGGGTTTCTTTTTGGTGGAGCTGGTGGGATTCGAACCCACGTCCAAACAAGGAATTGATAGGCTTTCTACAAGCTTATCACTTTGATTGATTTTCGATAATGAACAGGCCAAAGGCAGCCAATCCACTACTTAGCTTCTTAATTTTCAGATAATCACCGAAGCACAGATTACCCTATTCTGTCATTAACTACGCCTCCATTAACATAGGGGTCAGACAAACCTATGCCGGAAACGTCTTGTCCACGCACCTAGTGCGGGATTAAGCTTAATCTCCTATCGGATGATTAGGCTGCAAGAGCGTAAGATGTTTCGCCAGTTATAATATTGAACAACGGATTTGCGAGGAGTTATTCAACCCTCGGCTTGCTTACATATTCATCCATCTTGCTGTCAAAAACCAGTCAGCCCCAAAGAACAAGTAACAAAGGTATAAATAGCCTAATCTAACAGGATGTAATAGAAGAAAATTTGTGAATTTCATACAAACCAATGCTAATCTACATTAAATTGCAGAATATGATACGTGGATTCATCACAATCTTGTTCTTGATTGGACTAATTAATAGTTCAAATGCTCAAAGCTACTATTGGCAATCGGGCACGAAGGGAAAAAAGATTCAAAACCTGAGCTTAGATGGTGGAGTCGGACTCCGAATGTATTTTGGTGATATACAGCAAAAAGGATCTATTTTCAATAAACCTAAACTCGCTTATGGCATAGGTGTTCGTTATCAAATGCGACCAAAGCTTGGGTTTGCGTTGAATCTTGAGGGAAGAGGCTATGAAGGTAATGCTGAGCATGGAGGTTTTCCTGATGCGATAGATCAAATGACAGGTAAACTTTGGGGAGGTCACTTAGTGGTTCAATATAGCTGGCTGAAATGGGAGGATTTCACACGAAAAATGTTTACCGATCGAGATCCTGTGACAAAAATAAATTTGTACACAGGCGTTGGTTTTGGAGGAGCATTATTTACGGCTTCATATTCATCAAGAACTTACAAGACTCAAACGCTTAAGGATTCGCTTGGACAAGACTCCATTGTTTTCTCTCCTGTCGATGCATCAGGATCTGCAGGTGGTTTTGGTATGTATGTTCCAGTAGTCCTTGGAGCCCGATATAGGTTTAGCCCACGGTTGAGCTTGGGTGTTGAATTAACACGTCAATTCTATATCACAAAAAACATTGATGCACTGGCAACAAAAAAGTTTGATGGAATGGGCACGCTATTCTTAAGAATGAGTTACACTTTTGGGCAAAAAACCAAGAAAGGTGAGGCCAAGAAAGTGACTAAAAAAGGGAAACTTAAATGACCAAAATTGGTATCCTCAGAGAGGGAAAAACGCCACCAGACGAACGTGTAGTTTTTACTCCGTCACAAATTTCTCGAATTAGGTCCAATCATTCGGAATTGGACATTGTCGTTAAACGATCTGAAATTCGGAGAATAAAGGATTCTGAATACGAATCGGTAGGCGTGCCGTTGGTTCACAGTGTTTTGGACTGTGATATTCTCATTGGTGTAAAGGAGGTTCCAATTGAAGAACTTATTCCGAATAAAACATATTTTTTCTTTTCGCATACGATTAAAATGCAACCCTATAATCGGGGCTTGCTGAAGGCAGTGATGGATAAAGGAATTACCCTTATTGATTGGGAGTGTCTGGCTTCTGGGGAGGGCGTTCGAATTATCGGCTTTGGAAGATATGCTGGTATTGTTGGAGCGTACAACGGGTTCAGAGCTTTGGGTCTCCGAGATGATTTATTTGACCTGAAAAAGGCACATAACTGTGTCGACAGAGAAGAGTTAAATCGAGAGTTAATTAAGGTAAAATTACCGGCAATGAAAATCCTTCTTACTGGCGGAGGGAAGGTCGCCCGCGGAGCATTGGAAATATTGAATGATTTGCGGATTAAAGAAGTAAATATTGATGAGTTTTTGTCAAAAGCTTTTTATGAACCCGTGTTTTGCAGGATCACCTTTGATCAATATTTCAAAAGAAAGGATGGTCAACCATTCGATAATCAATTCTATCTCAATAATCCTTCAGAGCATGTAAGTGATTTTATTCGTTTCGCCAAGGTTGCAGACATGTTCATTGCTGGACACTATTGGGATTCAAGCGCTCCATTTTTGTTTACTCGAGAAGATGCAAGGAGCGAGTTTTTTAATATCAATCTAGTTGCTGATATCAGTTGTGATATTGATGGGCCGGTCGCTTCTACACTAAGACCTTCTACCATTGAAGATCCATTTTACGGTTATGATCCGAGACAGGAAACGGAAACTGCATTCGATGCCAAAGGGGCGATAACTGTGATGGCTGTGGATAATCTACCTTGTGAAATGCCCCGAGATGCCAGCAAAGACTTTGGTGAAATGTTTATCGAAGGAGTATTGCCAGCGCTCATTAATCATGACAATGATGGTGTTTTGGCCAAAGGGAGTATTACTGTAAACGGAAAGATTTCAGATAAGTACAACTACCTATCCGATTGGGTTGAGGACTAGAATAGTTTAAGTTTTTTAATAGTCTCCGTTGGGTTTTCCGATTTAAAGACTGTGCTGCCTGCTACTAGAGCATTTGCGCCAGCTTGAATTAATTTAGGGGCGTTTTCCAAATTCACTCCACCGTCTATTTCGATAATCGTATCTAGTCCTCTTTGAACACACATTGATCTAAGTGCCTTTACTTTATTGTATGTTTCATTGATGAACTTCTGCCCACCAAAACCAGGGTTAACGCTCATGATTAATACCATATCAAGCTCAGGTAATATGCTTTCCAATAAACTCACAGGAGTGTGTGGGTTTAGTGCGACTCCGGCTTTCATTCCGGCTTGTTTTATCGCCTGAACCGTTCTATGAAGATGCGTGCATGCTTCATAATGTATAGTCAACATATCCGTTCCGGCTGCCCTGAAGTCTTCAATGAAATCATCTGAATTTGCAATCATGGCATGCACATCCAGGGTCTTTTTGGTGCATTTACGAAACGCTTTTATAATTGGTAATCCAAAGGAAATGTTTGGCACAAAAACACCGTCCATTATGTCTAAATGAAACCAATCTGCTTCACTGTTATTTAGCATATTGGACTCTTCAAGAATCCGCGAAAAATCGCAAGAGAGGAGGGAAGGTGCAATGATGGTTTTCATATCGCAAACGTAATTTTTTTGATGGCTTCTTTATGCATTATGGTCAAATTCTATACTTAAACTAAAACCCTCAGCTTGGCGGAACTCAAAAGTTCCCCCGAGCTGTTTTGAAAGTAATCTTATCAGTTTCATTCCTAATGAATCTCCATCAATAAAGTTTTGGGGATTAGCGATTCCAACACCATCATTCTCATAGCTGAGTCTCATATGGTTTTGTTGCTGAAATAATGTAATCGTTATATGGCCTAACCTTCTACCAACAAATGCGTGTCTGATTGAATTCGTCAATAATTCATTTAAAATCATACCAACAGGGACAGCTAACTCTATAGACTCTGAAATTTCTCGCTACTAATGATACGCCAGAAGGCAGAGCAAAAAATAGAAGAGTAGAGATTAGGATAGTAGAATAAGGAAAAAAACCTACCCTAAATAGACCTTTAATAATTTACTTCTTGAAGTGTGCCTTAATCTCCTAATACCTTTTTCTTTAATCTGACGAACTCTCTCTCGAGTTAGGTCAAATAACTCACCAATTTCTTCTAGTGTAAGTGGGTAATTTCCAGTAAGCCCAAAATAATGCCGAATTACGTCTGCTTCTCGCTCGGAAAGCGTAGTTAGAGATCTTTCAATTTCTCTTCTGAGTGAATCATTTAATAAGCCTGATTCAGGATTATTTTGTTGCTCACCCTGCATTAAATCATACATATTGCGATCATCGTCATCGGCTCCAGGAAGCGGAGCGTCCATTGATACATGTCGTCTATTGTTTTTCATGTTCTGTTTAACATCACCTTCCGGTAACTCCAGTGCCAAGGCTAATTCACCAGCCGTTGGTTCTCGTTCATGCTCCTGCTCTAACTTGGCATAAGCACGATTGATTTTATTGATATTCCCAATTTTATTCAGTGGCAAACGAACTATCCTTGCTTGTTCAGCTAGTGCTTGAAGTATAGATTGGCGTATCCACCATACAGCATAAGAGATGAATTTAAAACCTCTTGTTTCATCAAATCGCTTAGCGGCTTTAATCAAACCTAAGTTACCTTCATTAATTAAATCTGGTAAACTCAAACCCTGATTTTGGTACTGTTTTGAGACTGAAACTACGAATCGCAGATTGGCTCTCACCATCTTCGCAAGTGCTCTTTGGTCTCCTTCCTTAATTCGTTTCGCCAATTCTACTTCTTGCTCCGCAGTAATGAGGTCCTCACGACCTATTTCGGTCAAGTACTTATCAAGTGAAGCAGTTTCACGATTGGTAATCTGTTGGGTAATCTTAAGCTGACGCATGGTTAGAAGTTTTGATATTCCAAAGAAATGCAAGACTTCATCCAAAAAATAAGGCGGTACTCAAGTTTTTGAATACCGCCTTGTTAAGAGCGTTTATGTAATTTATTATTAGCTAGCTGGGTTAGCCTCAGGCTTTGGGATGAGGGCTCTTCTAGAAAGTCTCAATTTTCCTGATTTTTGATCGATTTCGATCAATTTAACCTGGATTTTGTCGCCAGTTGCAAGAACATCTTCAACTTTTTCAATCCGCTTCCAGTCAATTTCTGAGATGTGAAGCAATCCTTCCTTCCCTGGAAGTATTTCGATAAACGCACCAAATGCAGCTATGTTCTTAACCTTGCCGTCATAAATTTGACCAACTTCTGCCTTGGCAACAATTCCGTTTACCCATGCTAAGGCCTTGTCCATTCCTTCTTTGTTATCACAGGCAATTTGAACAACTCCGTTGTTATCGTCTTCAGTAATTGAAATTGTTGTTCCAGTTTCCTTTTGTATCTCTTGGATAACCTTACCACCTGGGCCAATAACCGCTCCTATTTGATCTTTATCGATAAGGATAGTCTCAATTCTTGGAACATGCGACTTATAGTCAGCTCTAGGTTCGGAAATGGTTTTCATCATCTCTCCTAAAATGTGAGCTCTACCCTCTTTCGCTTGGTTTAGAGCTTGCTCAAGTATTTCATAAGAAAGACCATCGACCTTGATGTCCATCTGACAAGCAGTAATTCCTTCTGTTGTTCCAGTCACTTTAAAGTCCATGTCCCCTAAGTGATCTTCATCACCTAGGATATCGCTAAGAACCTTGTATTTACCGTCCTTACCAGCAATTAATCCCATGGCGATTCCACTTACCGGACGCTTAATTTTTACTCCTGCGTCCATCAGTCCCAGGGTTCCTGCACAAACAGTAGCCATTGATGACGAACCGTTTGACTCCAGTATGTCAGATACAATACGAATGGTATATGGATTGATATCTGCACTAGGAATCATTCCTTTTAATGCCCTTAGGGCAAGGTTTCCGTGACCAATCTCTCTTCTAGAAACGCCTCTTATTGGACGAGCCTCACCAGTTGAGAATGGCGGAAAGTTGTAGTGTAATAAAAACTTTTCGCTTCCTTCTCGGAGCGCACCATCAATCATTTGCTCATCCAACTTAGTTCCCAATGTAATGGTCGTAAGTGATTGTGTTTCACCGCGAGTGAAAACTGCTGATCCATGCGTTCCTGGAAGATAATCAACCTCACTCCAAATAGGACGGATAGTTCTGGTTGTCCTGCCATCTAACCGCTTGCCTTCATTCAGAATCATATTACGCATAGCTTCCTTTTCAACGTCATGGAAGTATTTGTGAACTAGTCCTGCTTTTGAATCTCGCTCATCCTCAGGTAAAGTAGAGATGTATTCAGCCTCTAAGGCAGAGAATGCTTCATGTCTGTCATGCTTTCCGCTGGCAGAACCAACAATCGCATAACATTTATCATAGCAGTATGCCATGACAGCTTTTTGCAATTCTTCATCATTCGTTTCGTGCGAATACTCACGCTTAATTTGTGCTTTTTCAATATTAGCAGCAAGAACTAATTGAGCTTGGCAGTGAAGTTTGATTTCTTCGTGAGCAACTTTTATTGCTTCTAGCATATCTGCTTCACTCACTTCATCCATTTCCCCCTCAACCATCATTATGTTGTCCAATGTTGCGGCTACCATAATGTCCATATCACAGTCACTCATTTGAGCGAAAGTTGGGTTAATTATAAACTCGCCATTCATTCTACCTACTCTTACTTCAGAAACTGGACCCGCAAATGGAATGTCGGAAACTGCAAGTGCAGCAGAAGCAGCTAAACATGCTAATGCATCCGGTTGAGTAGCCTTGTCAGATGATATTAAGCTGATCATCATTTGAGTATCAGCGTGGTAATCACCTGGGAATAAAGGCCTTAAGGCACGGTCAATAAGACGCATAGTTAGAACTTCGCTGTCAGATGGACGTGCTTCTCTTTTGAAAAATCCGCCAGGGAATTTACCTGTTGACGCGTATTTTTCACGGTAGTCAACGGTAAGTGGTAAAAAGTCCACGCCATCTTTAGCGTCTTTGTTTGAGACAACGGCAGCTAAAAGCATGGTGTCTCCTTGTCTTACAATAACAGAACCGTCAGCCTGCTTGGCTAGTTTACCAGTCTCTATTGTGATTGTTTCACCGTTAGATCCGGTGATCGTTTGCGTAATTGGTTGCATAAGTCGATATGTGTAGATACTAAAAAAGGCAATGAATCATTGCCTTTTTTGACCCAAAATGGTCTGTTATTTTCTTAATTTAAGTTCCTTGACGATATTTCGGTATCTTGTAATTTCCTTGTTTTTCAAGTAGTCAAGAAGGCTTCTTCTTTTTCCAACCAATTTGATGAGAGCTTGCTGCGTAGCGAAGTCTTTTCGGTTTTCTTTAAGGTGACCTGTTAAATGGTCAATTCGGTAGCTAAATAGAGCAATTTGACCTTCAGCTGATCCTGTATCAGTAGCCTCTTTGCCGTGTTGCTTGAATAATTCGTGTTTCTTTTCGCTTGTTAAATACATACTTTCCGCTATAGTTTCTAAAATTCGGGCTGCGAAGATAGTTATTTAAGTAGGAATAACAGCTTCTTCGATTAATTTTTCAGCATCATTAATGACTGATTAATCTTCTCTTTTAATTTTCCTCTTTCTACGATGAAATCTAGGAAACCATGTTCAAGTACGAATTCTGACGTCTGGAATCCTTCAGGCAAATCTTTTCCTATTGTTTCTTTAACGACACGAGGTCCTGCAAACCCGATCAGAGCTCCCGGTTCTGCAATGTTTAGATCTCCAAGCATTGCGAATGATGCAGTTACCCCTCCAGTTGTTGGATCAGTCAGCAGTGATATGTAAGGGAGTTTTTTTCTGCAAGTAAAGTCAGTTTAGCACTTGTTTTTGCCATTTGCATTAGTGAGAACGCAGCTTCCATCATTCTAGCACCTCCCGACTTGCTGATCATAATAAAGGGCATGTTTTTCTCTATAGCATAATCGATAGCCCTTGCAATTTTCTCCCCTACAACAGAGCCCATGCTGCCTCCAATAAAATTGAAATCCATACATGCAATTACAACTTTGCGTCTATAAATAGCGCCTGTGGCCGTTCTACATGCATCGTGAAGGCCAGTTTTTTTAATCGAGGCAGCTAGTCGATCTGCATACTTCTTTGTGTCTTCAAAGGATAATGGATCACCGCTAATAATATGAGGGTGTAGCTCGGTGAATCGATTATTGTCAAAAAGAAGCTGAAAATATTTTTGTGAATCGATACGTTCATGATAGTTGCAATTTTCACAGACCCACATGGTCTGTGCATGCTCCTCTGAGCTCACCACATGGTTACACTTTCGGCACTTATACCAAAGTCCTTCTGGTGTTTCTTTTTTTTCTTTCGTAGGGGTGCGAATCCCCTCTGTCATTCTCTTGAACCAACCCATGTTCTTGATTTATTGAAGGCGCAAAGCTATACCAATTTATTACAGTTCATAACCTGATTAAAACGGGTAGCTGATGGCTAGGTTGAAGGTGACTTCAGGCCTTTTCCAATCACTAAGATTGGGATCGCCATTATTTAACCGCCATTCTTGTCGATACTGATTTGTAAGTGACTTTGGTTGGAAAAAAGCCCAGCGCTCACCTTCTGGTAAATTGGGATCTTTGAGTTGCAAACCTGCATCAAACCTGAGAACAAAAAAGTTTAAGTTGTAGCGTAAGCCCGCACCCGGGGCGACAGCCACCCCTCGCCAAAAGTCACTTACATTAAAGTTTGCCTTGGTTCTGTTTTCATCGTTCCAAAACCAAATGTTTCCAAGGTCAACAAAGGCAGCTCCTTCAAATTGCTTGACAATTTTAAATCGATATTCCAAATTCAATTCAAGTTGAATTTCGCCTACTTGGTCTATTCCGTAGGTTGTCGTGTCGGCTACATTCCCTGGACCCAGCGCCCTTGCTCTCCATGCTCGAATTCCGTTTGATCCACCAGCGAAGAAACTTCTGTCAAATGGAAGTGCTTTTCTATTTGCCAATGGCAATCCGCTTCCAGCGAATAGACGAATTACATAGCTACTAGATCGAGTAAGGATGAAGTACTTTTTGTATTCGAAATCAGCCTTTACATATTGTGCGAAAGCTATTGTGTCAATCAGGTAACTTCCTTTTGATTCTTGTAAATTCAAAGGTTTTGATACCGCACGTAAAAGATTCCCGGTCGACTCGAAGGATAAACGGTAGTAATAGAAGTTTTTTAGAGCGTTTGTGAAATCTTGTGTCGTATAGGAGTAAGCCAATCGACCCGCAGATATAATGTGGTCGGAATAGCTATTAATCAAAAGCACGTTTCTAGATTCATTTAGTTGTTCTGTAAAAGCTTTTGTCTTTTCTAATTGAACATAACTGATATCTATTGGAGCAAGCGTCAATTGATCTTGATCACGGAGTCTCAGGGTCCATTGAAAAGTTGTGTTAATTAAATTTCGATCATATTGAGGTCGACCTTGTCTATCTAGAGCTAGACTGATATTTGTTTTCGGTTCTTTGATTCTGGGTAAATCACGGCCAGGTAATCGAAATAGGAAATCTGGTATTGTGAGGCTTACTTCACTGCCATATTCATAAGTATTGATAAGAGTTTTCCTTATTACTGAGTTTTGATTACCTTCAAGACTGGTATTCGTGTTTTGCCATTCTAGACCGCCATATACCTTCCAATTAAACTGTTCAGCTCCACTAAAAAGGTTCTTGTTAGTGTAGTTTACGGATGAAGATATTCCCAAGTTCCCAGATCTATTCGTACCTGCAGTTTCGAAAGTTAAACCTTGTTTTGGTGCCTTATTCAAATTGACAATCATGTCTAATTGCGGCACTCCTTGTCTAGTTCCTGCTTGTTCAAAATCAATATCAATAAATCTGTATGTACCTAAACCGCTAATTCGTTCATAGGTGTATTTCATTTTGCTTTGAGAGTATAAATCGCCTCTATTTAGGAATAGATTTCGTACAATCCGAGCGGGTCGAACATAGGGTTTCGAAAGTGATAGGTACAGGTAGTTTCGATAATAAGTGCTGTCAAGTGTAGAACCTTTCAGTCCGTTTACTTGAAAGTTTTGGTTTACAATAACTCCAGCTATTTGGTGTTTTAGGTGAGGAGCAGTGGTTACTGAATCAACTCCACTTATGTTGGATACATTTCTGAGATTTCGGAATCTAATAATTACATCAAAATAATTTCCAGCGATGTTGGTGTCTATGTCGTAGGTGATGTGAATTTTTTCAAAAGTGCAGTATCCTAAGTCGCGCAGCGCTTTCGTCAGTCTAACTCTTTCCTTTGACAGCTCATCGGTATTATATACGCTACCAGCTCGGAGTTTTAATTTGTCAAGAGCATCATTTTTATTGCCAACAAACTGTGATTTAAGTGAGTCATCTTCAAATGACTTCCCTAGCTTCCTAAGCTTATATTCATTTCCAGTATTGACAAAATAATGCAGCTCAACAGACGAGCTGTCAATCCAGGCTTGGGTCACAACATCAGCATTGAAGTGACCATGATTATTAAGGTATTTGGTTAATTGTTCAGCGCTGCGAGTTAATAATGCTGGTTCGTAAGTAACGGGTGCCTCTCCGACATCTTCTTTTAGAA
>Ga0257120_1002758_pt1 | contig 10244 bp, 8 predicted proteins | sample SI106_10metaG_FD_190153 | JGI IMG/M metagenome (GOLD analysis project Ga0257120, IMG submission 190153) | Marine microbial communities from Saanich Inlet, British Columbia, Canada - SI106_10 | ecosystem: Environmental > Aquatic > Marine > Inlet | place: Canada: British Columbia | collected...
TAAGTGTTTTTGAAGTAGAGAGGTCTTCTGGAGAAGTTTCTTCAGAAGTTGTAGGTTGCTCTGTTGTACTGTTTTCTTGGGGAGTATCGTTTAGGTTATCTCCATCTGCATCTTGCAGGTTATCGTGCTCTGACATATCTTTCAATGTTTTAGTGTTATAATGACTCGAACCATAAATATAACATTATCCCTTTAAATTACAAATTATATAATTCTTTTAAATTACTTTTTTAATTAGGAATTCCATATTTCCCATGACTTCTCCGCTTGAATACGAAGCATGTTAAGTCCGTTGATAATAGTGGCATTTTTCTCCTTGCCTTGTTTGAGGAATAACGTTTCCTCAGGATTGTAAATCAAATCATACAATAAATGGTTTGAAGTAATTTCGTCAAAAGGAATACTTGGACATTTGTGTGTCTCAGGAAATGTTCCAAGAGGGGTGCAGTTTATGATAATTTGGTAGTCTTGAATCCCATTTAAAGCTAAAGATTCATAGGTAAATTTTACAGTGGAAGATTGGGTCCTTGACACATACTCAAAATGAATGCCTAATTTTTTCAAAGCAAAAGCAACGGCTTTTGAAGCTCCCCCAGTACCTAAAATTAAGGCTTTTTTGTGGTGGGGTTTTAGATGGGGTTTTAAACTCTGTTCAAACCCATAATGATCCGTATTATAGCCTGTTAATTTACCGTTTTCTATTTTGATAGTATTCACAGCGCCTATTGCTTTGGCCTCTAAATCTACGGCATCTAAATAAGGAATGACCACTTGTTTGTAAGGGATAGTGACATTAAGCCCTGACAGTTGTGTTTCATTGGTTTTTAAGGCTTTAAAATCTTCGATTTTCTCTAAATCAAAATTGTTATAGGAACAGTCTAATTTGTGAGTTTCAAATTTATCTTTAAAATACCCTCTTGAAAAGGAGTAGTCTATATTTTTACCGAGCAGTCCAAAATTCTTCATATATGGTGTTTCCGTTTGTTTCCATACCATTCCAACCCTAGAACAATAGCTGCTCCAAAAATAATAAATAGAAGGGCATAAATGGTATGTGTGTTCATTTCTGGCAAATAACGTTGATAGTTTTCAATGATTTGTTCGCCATTTGTATCTGTTATAAAGTTCCCAAAACTATCTTGTCTGTACAAGGCTTCTTTCCATGGCCATACAACACCAAGGGATCCTGTGATAAACCCCATAATAAGGGCCAAGGTTTTGAATTTATAATGTTTAAGAATATAGCTCAACAAATGTGAAAGACTGACCAAGCCAACCACCGAACCCAGTGTAAAAACCAATAAAACTTTCAAAAGTCTTAGATGTTTTGGGTCTGATATAAAACTAAAATCCCCTGAAAACATAAATACAAACGTATCAAAAAGGACATTTACAGAGTCCACTAACAACAAGACATAATTCCCTAATAAAATTAAAATAAAAGAACCTGAAAACCCTGGCAGCGCCATTCCTGTAACGCTAATCATCCCACATAGAAACACAAACCAAAGGTTGTCATTTTGTGTGGCAGGGTTTAAAAAACTGATGCTTAAGCCCACAAGGATTCCAAGGAAAGCCATCACTATTGTTTTTGTATTCCAAGATTTAAAATCATTATATATATAATAAATCGAACCTACGATCATTCCAAAAAACACACTCCAAACATAGAGTTCGTGGCGTTCAATTAAGTAGTCCAACAGTTTAGAAACACTGAAATAACTTATGATCATTCCTAAAAAAAGTAGGGTTAAAAATCGTCCATTTACATAATTATAAAAGCTGTTAAACCGCCCACTAAAAATCAATTTCAGAGCTTTGATGTTGAATTTCTGTAAAGAATAAATAAACTCTTCATAAAAGCCCATTACAAAGGCCACAATTCCACCAGAAACTCCAGGCACTTTGTTGGCAGCTCCCATAACAACCCCTTTAAGGGTTAGTAAAAATGGATTTTTATGCTTGTTAGCTTGTTTCAACAGGTTTCTTTTTAGTACTTATTTTCTCTAAAATAAGAATGATTAAAACCCCAAATACCATCAATCCGATGGCTTGTAAAAGTTGCGGATCTCCATCAAAATTAAAAGGGGAGATGCTTTCTTCGTTCAAAGGAATTTTTACGCCTTTAGAATTGGTTCTAAAAGTCAATGCTATTTTCCAAGGCCATATTTTGTTCATAGATCCAATCATGAACCCTGTGATGACGGCTAATGTCAAGCGGTGGTATTTTTCAAAAAACCATTTTAGAAGTTTTGAAAACGACAACAATCCAACCACAGCACCCGCGCCAAATATGAGAATCATTTTCAAATTTCGACTGTTAAATGCTTCAAGAACAGGACCGTAGGCACCTATAATCACTAGAATAAATGCCCCTGAAATACCGGGTAATATCATCGCGCAAATTGCCAAGGCTCCTGCAAAAAATAGAAATAAATTTGTATCTGAAGTTTCAGCAGGGTTGAGAGTGGTAATTAGATAGGCAACGATGGCTCCAACGGTCATTGCTAAAAATAGTTTATAGTCTGATGGTTTTATTTTAATCTGTTTTCCAATGTATATAATACTTGCAAGGACCAATCCAAAAAAGAACGACCACAGTAATATAGGGTGGTTTTCTAACAGCCATTCAACGCCCTTTGCTAATGAGATAATACTCACAAAAACCCCCGATAAGAGCGCTAACAAAAAAGGACCATTCACTTTTTTCCAAGTGCTTTTAAAGCCTTCAGTTTTTAAATTTTTTAAAAGGGAAAAATTGATATTATTTAAGGACCCGATCAGTTCTTCGTAAATTCCAGAGATAAATGCGATGGTTCCTCCAGAAACGCCTGGTACAACATCAGCAGCACCCATAGCCATTCCTTTAAGTGAAATTATTAAGTAATCTAGTGGGGATCGGTTCATTTAAAAAAAAAATTATTGAATATAGTAAGGAGTATTTGAAAATAATCATTCAAATATAGCTCTTATAATACAAATTTTACTGATGCGTATTTTTAAAATTCTCAATTAATTGAAGAACGGCTTTACGCTTATAGACTTCAGGAAATAATTCTTCTAAAATAAACACGTGTTCCATGTTTATATGCATCGCAGTCAAAAGGTGTGCATAGCCCGCATCCATATTATTGAGTTTCAAGCAAACGCCTGAAAGTCGAAATTCTAATTCTTCACTTTTTGGGTGGTATTCTAAGGCTTGTACAAAATTAAATTTTGCGGCTTCATACTCCCCAAGTTTGATTAAAATATCGCCACGTGAGAGCCAAGTACTTAATTCACAATCGCCTAATTCGAGCGTTCTTTTGTAGCCACGTTCGGCTTCTTCTAAAAGAAGCAGGCGTTCATTAATAGTAGAATAGATCAACCAATAGGCTGCATTATCTCCATCGATATCAATGGCTTTATTTATGTAAAACAAGGCTTTTTTGTAGTCTTTTTTTGATGAGAAAAACGATGTAATACGCATCCATCCTTTATCCAAAGCCGGATCTTCTTCTACTGCTTGATAGTAGTGTTGAAGCGCTAAATCACCATTATTCAAACGTTCATAACAATATCCTATTTTGATGAGGGCATAGGCGGTAGAATCTTCAATAGCGATGGTAATTTTATAATTCTCAATCGCTTCTTCAAAACGGTTTAGTTTTTCTAGTACTTTCGCTTTTTCTAGATAAGCACCAATAAAGGTGTCGTCAGAAATAATGGCGAAATCAAAAGCTGTGACGGCTTTTACAAGTTGTTTGGTTTCCACGTATTGTTTTCCAAGTTGGTGCCAAGCAACTTCGCTGTACGGGTTTTTATCTAGGTAGCTATTTAGGTACTCAATTGCTTCCGTAGTTTCATCTAAAAAGTCAAAACAATAGATAATATTATAAAGTGCAGAGTAATCTTCTACATCAAGCTCAATACATTTTTTAAAATTGTGTTTGGCATCTTGATATTGATCTAAAAACAAATATTCCATGCCTATTAAGGAATAAAGGTCAGCGCTATCCTCGGCGATTTCAATAGCCTGTTTAAAGACTTCTATTGCTTTTTCGTGCTGGTCTTTTTTAGAGTAAATATTCGCTTTTTGAATGTAGAGTTCTTCGTTGTTCGGTTCTATTTCAAAGAGGGGAGAGAGCATTCGGTCAGCTTCATTTAATTTATTTTCAAAAATTAAAATTTCAACTTGAAATAATTTCAGGTTTAAAGAAGCTGGGTGCTGGCTCAAACCGAGTTTGATTGCCTTTTTTGCAAGTGCAATTTTACCACTTTCTAAATAGTGATGAATGATATTTTCAAACTCATTAGAATCAAAGAAAAAAACGCTATTGGTTTTTAACATCGACTCAAATTTTGAGAGGGTTACATCTTCATTTTCTTCAGATTGACTGAACTCCATAAAAAGTTTTTTTTACACTAATAAATTTAAGGGTATATCTGCTTGATACACTCAAAAAACTCGAATGTTTTCAACAAACTAATTAACAGTCTTGTTTAAAGGGAATTTAAAATGTTCAGGATGATGTTACATCCTTTTTCAATTTCTTCTTTGGAGATCGTAAGCGGTGGTGAAATCCGAACGGCTTTTGGTTCATAGAGTAACCAAAATAAAATCAATCCATCTTCTTTAGCTTGCAGAACTATTTTGTTTGCTATTTCAGAAGAATCAACCATTAAAGCGAGCATCAAACCTTTTCCTCTTATTTCTTTAATAAGAGGGTGTTGGAGGTGTTTTCGGATCAGGGCTTCTTTTACTAATGTTTCTGGAATTAAGTTACTTGTGGTGATTTCTACTAAAGTTGCTAGTGCAGCAGCAGCTATAACGGGGTGTCCGCCAAAGGTGGTGATATGTCCTAATTTTGGATGGTCTGACAAACTGTCCATCATGTCTTTTGAAGCTGTAAAAGCACCAATAGGCATGCCGCCTCCAAGCCCTTTTCCAGTCACCACAACATCTGGAATACAGTTGTAATTCTCAAATCCAAAGAGTGTTCCTGTACGTCCGATTCCCGGTTGAATTTCGTCTAATATTAAGAGTGCGCCTACTTGGTTGCATTTTTCTTGAACCTTTGTTAGATATCCGTTCTTAGGCTCTATAAAACCAGCGCCTCCTTGAATTGTTTCCAGAACAACCGCAGCAGTTTTTGTGGTAATTTTAGAGAGGTCTAATAAATTATTAAACTCCATAAAACGTATGTCTGGAATTAAAGGTCTGAAAGGTTGTTTCCGTTCTTCATATCCCATAATACTTAAGGCTCCCATCGTATTTCCGTGATAAGCGTTTTTGGCAGCTATAATTTCAGATCTTCCTGTGTAGCGTCGTGCCAGTTTCATAGCACCATCAATCGCTTCGGTGCCTGAATTGGTTAAATATGTTTTTTCGAGTTTTGGAGGTAATTTTGAAGCGATTAATTTGGTAAGTTGGACAGCAGGGGATTGTATGTATTCTCCATATACCATCACATGCATATAAGAGTCAAGTTGTTTTTTAATCGCTTCGACAACCTTTGGATGCCGATGTCCCAAACTACAAGCAGAAACCCCAGCAACAAAATCTAAATAAGGCTTGTTATTTTGGTCATAAATGTATGATCCTTCTGCATAAGATATTTCCATCGCTAATGGATGCGGTGTTGTTTGTGCTTGGTGTTTAAAAAAATCGTTTGTAATCAATTTTTCTTTTTTAGTTTTTTAAACTTTGATGGCTTGTTTAAAAATTTCTTAGGTAATTTTCTAGCTGCTTTATTTTTTATTTTCTTGGGAGTTTCTAAACTTTTAGTTGGAGTTGGACGTGCTTTATCGACGCGTTCTAATAGGTTGGAGTCAAAAAACTCTTCTTGAGGGATGTAGGCATCTAATCCTTTTATAGTAGGGAGTACGAACGGTTTATCATCTTTAAATAAATCTTCTACACTTGTGGGACGTTCAGATTCACGCCAATGAAATCCTTTAAGAATTTTTTCATTATCTGGGAATTCAACTTCAGGATGCGTTTTTCCTCCAATTTGGTTGTATTTACGCATCTCGTCAATCGTGTTTTTAGTAATCCATACTTTAATAGAACCCGATTTTGATTTATCAATTCCTACCAACTCATTGTCTTCATTTCTGAGGTAGTAAATGCTTTCAGCATTTTTAATAATGTCTATTGTTGATAAACTATTGTTTTCAAATAAGCCAAATAGTTTTTGTCCAGATATTTGATTGTATCCATCACCCAAACTGTCCTTACTGATGACGAAGGCATTGTTAAATACTTTTAATGAATCTAAGGTTTCTGTTTTAGAATTCGAAATTAAATGAATTGAATCCCCCGTAATTTGGTTTTTTAAATTCCATAAAATGGGATGCTCCACTTTGTAAAATGGGTCATTGTTGGTATTGCGATCTAAATTAATAAGTTGTGTCAGTCCAGTTTCTTGATTCATATGTATAGAATCGGCTTTACCACTCAAGTCAGATTTATAAATTTTCGCATTATAATAGGCTCTAGTAATTCTTTTTTCAGGTTTCCCAGTGACCATCAAAGTATCACTATGAACAAAAATAGAGTCGTTTTCTTGAAGTGTAATTGCCAATGCACGTTTAGTTACAAATACAGAATCTTTTTGCCTAAAAACTTCAGCATAATGACTTTTAACAATGGTGTTATTTAATGTGTCCGTGATGGTAATATTATTGGTTGCCGATGCAAAACTTTTGGTGCGATCAAAATAAATACTATCTCCTTCTACAACACGCTCGTCGTAATTTATTTTCGATTTCTTTACAAAATATCCTGTGTCATTTTGGGTATTATAAAATCCACGTTCGCAATAGATCACACTGGTTTCACTGGTGATAGTGGTGGGGCCAAATAAAAAGGCAAAACCCGAAAGTGTATAAAAGTCCAGTTGTTTGGATTTAATAACGTATTCTGGATTCACAAGTTTTACATTGTTTACAAATTGGTATTTTTTGGACTTCATATAATACCGCCCTATGGTACTCGTAATCGTTCCTGTTGTGTCACGAACCACTTTCCCCGAACATCTATAAAAAGCTTGTTGTTTGATTCTGTCAAAATACAAGGTGTCAGTGGTGAGTACAGAGCTCGGTTCTTCAAGTACGACTGAACCGCTTGCGAATGCCAACTGAGTCTTAGCGCTGTATTCAACATATTTTGAGGTCATATTGATTGTATCCCCCTGCTTGACGTGAACTTTTCCGTAGGCTTCTATAAAATCTTCCTTCCCATAATATACGGCTTCATCACACCAAAGCTCAATACCTTCATGTTTGATATGTACTTGTTTTGAATTATCCCTAGTCAGAATTGTTGCATCTGGCTTAGATTCGTCAAATGTCATGAAGGGAGCATATTCAATCTCGATTCTTCGTCGCTCTTGAGCATGTAATATAGATCCTAAAAAAAGTAGAATACATATAAAGTAATAAATGCTTTTGTGTTTCAACGTAATAATGTTTGTTACAAAAATAGGTAATATTGAGTTCTTTAAATAAATCTTAAGATTATTTTAAGTCCTAAAAAAAAATCTACCCATAGGATAGATTTTAATTATTATCTAAAAATTGTTTGTTTTCGATCTGGTCCAACAGAAACAACTTTGATTGGAATTTGTAATTCTTTCTCAAGAAAATCGATGTATGCATTCAACGAATTTGGAAGTGTTGAGTCATTGTTCATTTCCGTTAAATCTTCTGCCCAACCTTCAAAGTCAGTATAAATTGGTGTGATGTTTTCTGGGTCTACATTATATGGGAAATGATGAATGATGTTTCCTTTGTAATTGTAGGCCGTACATACTTTTAATGATTTGAATCCAGATAAAACATCCGCTTTCATCATCATAAGTTGTGTCACTCCATTTACTTGACATGCATAGCGGAGGGCTACTAGATCTAACCAACCACAACGACGTGAGCGTCCTGTAGTCGCACCAAATTCATTTCCAACACGACCCATTGTTTCACCGTCTTCATCAAACAGTTCAGTAGGGAAGGGGCCAGATCCTACACGAGTAGTGTATGCTTTGAAAATTCCAAAAACTTCTCCAATGGAAGTCGGAGCAATTCCTAATCCTGTACAAGCACCTGCTGCGGTTGTATTTGAAGAGGTTACAAATGGATAAGTTCCAAAATCAATATCTAATAAAGATCCCTGAGCACCTTCTGCTAAAATTGATTTTTGATCTCGTAAAGCTTGGTGTAAGTACTCTTCAGAATCTATGAACTTAAGTGATTTTAGGACATCAACCGCTTCAAAAAATTCAGCTTCTAATTCTTCTAAATTATATTCTAAGTCAACGTTATAAAAATTAACCATGGACTCGTGTTTATTAGCTAAAGCTCTGTATTTATCTTTCCAGTTGTCTAATTCCAAATCGCCAACACGGATACCATTTCGGCCTGTTTTGTCCATATATGTTGGTCCAATCCCTTTAAGAGTTGATCCAATTTTGGCTTTACCTTTAGACGCTTCTGAAGCGGCATCTAACAACCGGTGTGTGGGTAAAATCAAATGTGCCTTGCGAGAAATCACTAAAGATTTTCTGTAATCGACGTCTTGGGCAGCTAATTTGTCTAATTCATTTTTAAATATCACAGGATCGATTACCACACCATTTCCTACCAAATTAACAGCGTCTTCATGAAAAATTCCAGATGGAATTGTGTGAAGTACATGTTTCATTCCGTTAAAAACGAGGGTATGACCTGCGTTTGGTCCTCCCTGAAATCGTGCTATAATATTGTAATTGGAAGTTAAGACGTCCACAATCTTCCCTTTGCCTTCGTCACCCCATTGTAATCCAAGTAGTAAATCTACTGCCATGCTATTTAATCGTTAATTTTAGTATTTTTTTTTGTTCCGTAGAAGTAGAGTGAATGTTTTTGAATATCGATATCAAATACTTCTTCTATTGTTTTTTGAATGGATTGAATCCTTGGGTCACAAAACTCAAAGACTTCCCCAGTATCTGTAAGAATAACATGGTCGTGTTGTTTGTCAAAATACGATTTTTCATATTGCGCTTGATTTTGCCCAAATTGATGTTTTCGTACTAAAGCACAGTCCAATAATAATTCTATAGTGTTGTAAAGCGTTGCTCTGGAGACCCTATAATTTTTATTTTTCATTTTGATATAGAGTGATTCTATATCAAAGTGATCATCGTTGTCATAAATTTCCTGAAGTATTGCGAAACGTTCAGGGGTTTTTCGATGGCCATTTTCTTCGAGAAATTTCGTAAAAACATTTTTTACGATATCTTGATTTTTATTTTTAGCTTTTACACTCATATAAGGGTCAAATTTAAACTAATTTTTAGACTCTAAAGACTTTTTCGATACCATTTATTTTTTGCAGTCGTTCCATCAGTTTTTCAACAAAATTATTATTGTTGACTTCTAAGGCAATTTGTCCTTTAAATGTACCGCTATCCGAATCAAAACTTATGTTTTTTATGTTGACATTCATACTTTCAGAAACTACTTTTGTAATCGAATTAACCAATCCGAGTTTGTCTATTCCTGTGAGCTTAATAACCGCTCTAAACACTTGTTGAGAGGAATCAATCCATTTGGCAGACATAATTCTGTATGCATAATTAGATTGAAGACTCACGGCATTAGGGCATGCTTTTTTATGAATTTTTATTCCTTCTTTGATGCTTAAAAACCCAAAGACAATATCGCCAGGAATGGGATTACAACAAGACGAAAGTTTATAGCTTAATTTTTCTTCTTCCTTACCAAATACCAACATGTCGTATTTGGAAGTGATTTCATCTTTTTCAACCGTTTCTTTGGCGATCCCTTTTTGACGCGTAATTTTGTTTTTTATATAGCTCACAAGTGCATTACTTCTTGAAGCAGCAAACTTTTTAAGCATCGTATTATCAATACTACTGATGCCAACACGGTAAAATAAATCTAAACTTGTATTGAGTTTAAAATAATTCACTAATTCATTAATTGACCGTTCGTTTAAAGTGATTTTGAGTTGTTTGAGTTTTCGTCTCAATATTTCTTTTCCTTCAACAGCAACGATTTTTTTGTCTTCTTTTAAAGAGGACTTTATTTTACTTTTTGCGCGTGTTGTAGTGACATAATCTAACCAGTTTACGGATGGTTTTGCACTTTCAGAAGTAATAATATCCACTTGATCGCCACTCTTTAACACATGGTTTAAAGGAACTAATTTACCATTGACTTTAGCGCCTCTAGTTTTCATTCCGATTTCGGTATGGATACTA
>Ga0257120_1002760_pt1 | contig 10242 bp, 11 predicted proteins | sample SI106_10metaG_FD_190153 | JGI IMG/M metagenome (GOLD analysis project Ga0257120, IMG submission 190153) | Marine microbial communities from Saanich Inlet, British Columbia, Canada - SI106_10 | ecosystem: Environmental > Aquatic > Marine > Inlet | place: Canada: British Columbia | collected...
CCTAGATTTTATTGAAATTGAAGCGTATATAGAGGTTGAAAAAAAGAAATTATTTAAACCAAATAAACAATTTAATGCAAAATTTTACCAAGTGTTTAATGTAAACAACACACTCATAAAAGATGTAAAGCCCTTGTCTAGTGAAAAATTATTTAATCCAACTGATCATTTTGAGTCTCAAATATACAACGAAGATGAGTTAAAATGGAGTCAAGTAAATACCGTTAGACCCTAGTTGTTTTAGTTTTTACAACATAAAAAAACACCCTCTTAAGAGGTTGTTTTTTTTTGAAGTTTCATTTAAATATGCTTACTCACAAATGTTAAAGTTTGGTATTTCTTCAGATACTTTTAGTAAATACCCATAACCTCTTTCTAAATCACCAATTCCATTGTACTCCCATTCTGGTAAATAAGCACTTCCATCACCATTTTTAGCAATAATAATTTTATCGTGTATAGCTGCGAAAGATTCAATAGCATCTCTATCTTCAGCACAAGCGAAACCAATCATATTCCAACCACTGTTTAGAGTAATTGAAATAGGCTCACATCCAAACGTTGGTGTTTCTTCACAAGTGGCACAACAGTCACCCTCTTGGGTAACCCACTCGCCATTACAAGGGAGTCCCCAATCTTGACCACACTCATAAATGAGTTGAGAGAATTCTCCGTCTGAACCGCAATAGCCAGCCTCACATGGGTCGTTTGGGTTTGTCCAATCACCAACTTCAGTTATTTCCACACCTGAATAGGAAAGACAAGCGTAGTCATTTTCAACACAAGTAGCACAACAGTTGCCTTCTTGAGTAACCCACTCGCCATTACAAGGGAGACCCATGTCTTGCATACAATCAATAGCGATCTCTATAAATAATCCCTCAGGTGTGCACTCTCCGGACTCGCAAGGGTCCATCGGGTTTTGCCAATAACCGGCTTCCATAATTTCAATTCCTGAATTAGACTTACACAAATACTCATTTTCTTCGCAAACAGCGCAACATTCACCCTCTTGTAAAACCCACTCTCCATTGCATGGCATTCCCATTTGCTGCGCACAATCTATTATCACAGGATAAAATTGACCGTTGGGAGCACATTCTCCCATTTCACAGGGGTTGTCTGGGTTTGCCCACATTCCTGATTCATAAATTACAAGTCCCGAAGGTGTGGTACACAAAGAAATATTTTGACAATCCCAATCTAAGTTTGTAATTTCTTGAGTGGCTAAATTTGTATAGGAGCTTACGCCACTGCTCTGTGCATAACAGTTATTGGAGTAAGTAACCCCATCACAACCCAACACAGGGGCATACATTTCAAAACAGAAAACATCCTGCTCAACCCATTCAGGATTAATACAACAAGACGATGGTTCGCTTGCGCAATCCCAATCAACTCCTCCCACAGATGAATTAGAATTATAAGTCCATGAAGTAAGTCCGGCTCCGGCTGCTTGGCAGGCGTTCCCGTAGGTAACGCCATCACAACCCAACACAGGATCGTATTCCATTGTACAAATTTGAAAATCGTTTATGAAGGCAGGATTTATACAACAGTTGTCTATCTGGGCAAAAGCAGAAAAGCCTAGCATTAAAATTAGGGAGTTCAATAAATTTTTCATGAGGTACTTGTTTTTGATAATTTTATACTAATTCAAAAATTATTAGCACTAACAATAGTACGATATTATTAATTAACGACAAAAATTAGACCAATCGTTAACATAAACCGCTTATTCACACTAAGTTAAAAAATAAAACAAACCTTAAAAACTATTTACCATTAAAGAGTGTCATGGTATTTGAGGCTCCAGAAATCACAAAACTTTGAATCATTTCGATGACTTTGTCTGTGCGCTCATTCAGTTTCTCTTGTTCCTCATCAGACCATTCACCTAATACATAATCCACTTGTTTTCCTTTGGCAAATTCGTCTCCTACCCCAAATTTAATGCGGGTAAACTTGGAAGAGTTTAAAGTTTGTATAATGTTTTTCAGTCCGTTGTGACCTCCATCGCTTCCTTTTACACGCATTCGTAACGCGCCAAATGGAAGTGCAAGATCGTCTGTAAGTACAAGAATATTTTCGGATGTAATGTTTTCGGATTGCATGTAATAATTAACCGCTTTGCCACTTAAATTCATGTAAGTAGTTGGTTTTACGAGTAGTACAGTGCGGCCTTTTATTTTAAGTTTTGCGGTGTCTGCATAACGATTTGGCGTAAAAGAAATATTGGATGCACTAGCCAGTGCATCCAATATCTTAAAGCCTATATTGTGTCTTGTATTTGCATACTCAGCACCAATATTACCTAAACCTATGACTAGGTATTTATTCATAATTATTCTGCAGCTGGAGCGTCTGTAGCTGGAGCGTCAGCAGCAGCTTCTTCCTCATCTTCATTAACAACACCACGAGCTGTTTTAACAGCCACAATCACAGAAGATCCTGCAGTTAAGATATCGAAGTTAGGTGCTTCTAAGTCTTTTACATACACCTTCTCTCCAATTGTCATTGGAGCAATGTCTATAGTAACGTTGTCTGGCAAGTTTTCGGGTGTAGATCGAATGCTTAACTTACGTAGCGTTTTACGTAATTTACCACCATTTCTTACTCCAATTGAACTCCCTTCGAAAACGATAGGAATTAATGTGTTTACATGTTGACCAGGTACAAGCTCGATGAAGTCTATGTGTAGAATTCTGTCTGTTACAGGGTGGAATTGGATATCTTTGATAAGGGCATTAATAGAAGTACCCTCAATATCAATCGCCACCGAGTATACGTTCGGTGTGTAAACTAGGTTATTTAAAGCATTTTCTTTAACTGTAAAGTGCTGGTTTGTTTTTCCTCCGTAAATTACACAAGGAATGTTTCCGGCAGCTCTAGATAGTTTAGCTTCTTTTTTCCCCAAATCTACACGCTTTGCAGCGCTAATAGATACTGATTTCATTTGTTTTGATTTTTAGTTTATAAATTGATTAACTGATAAAGTTTTTACTTATTGACTCATTGCAGGCAACGTTTTTAATAACGTTAGCAAACATCGGGGCAATACTTAATATTTTAATTTTTGGACTTTTTTTACTCGGTAAGGTGTCTGTTACAATAAGCTCCATCATATGAGATTGCTCAATACGATCGTAAGCAGAACCCGAAAGTACAGGATGTGTACAAACTGCTCTAACCGATAAGGCGCCTTGCTGGATCATCATGTCTGCAGCTGTGGTAAGTGTTCCTGCGGTATCTACCATGTCGTCTACCAACACAACGTGCTTTCCTTTTACCTCACCAATAACACGCATATCGCCAATTTCGTTGGCTTTTTTGCGGTGCTTGTAACAAATAACCATCTCACAGCCTAAGTGTTTTGCGTAGGTGTTGGCTCTTTTAGAACCCCCCATGTCTGGAGAAGCAATTGTTAAATTGTCTAGGTTTAAAGAGCGTATGTAGTCTACAAATACAGAAGATGCGTAAAGATGATCTACGGGAACCTCCAAGAATCCTTGGATTTGATCTGCATGTAAATCGCATGTCATTACACGAGTTGCTCCGGCCGTGGTAAGCATATTGGTAACAAGTTTTGCACCTATGGGTACTCTTGGCTTGTCTTTACGGTCTTGTCTTGCCATTCCGAAATAAGGCATAACGGCTACTATTTGAGATGCCGATGCTCTTTTAGCAGCGTCAATCATCAATAAAAGTTCCATTAAATTGTCAGAGGGTGGTGGTGTAGATTGTATGATAAACACCTTAGAGCCTCGTACAGTCTCTTCAAATGAAGGAATAAATTCGCCATCACTGAACTCAGAAATAATAATATTGCCCAAGTCAACACCATAGTTTTTAGCAATTTGCTCTGCTAAAATTCGGGTGGCTCTACCTGAAAATATTTTTACTGTTGACTCCATTTTTTCCTAACACTTTGATTACGGAATGTTTAGCTGTTGTTTAAGGGTGGCAAATATAAGTAATTATATTCGAAATTTGGGTTTGTAAATTTAAAGTTTTGAGGAGGTCATTCCGCTCGCTAACAGGTGTTTCTGCGGCTTTGGTTGCTTTTTGTAAGTATTTCGAGCTATTTATACCTTTTTATTTAGCTCAACTTGTAAATGTCACAAAAAAGAAAGATAGAAATCTTTTGGGGGTTTCAAACTATTCTTACTTTTGCCTAACGCATTTACAGTAGGTATGCCTTGGTGGCGGAATTGGTAGACGCGCTGGATTCAAAATCCAGTTCTTTCGAGAGTGTGGGTTCGATTCCCACCCAAGGTACTTCAAACCTCCTCATTTCTGAGGAGGTTTTTTTTATATACTTGATTATCATAAAATACAGACAATCTAATTGAAATAGCGTTGAAAGATTCAGGTGTCTTGAATAAAACAAGAATAGATGTTGGTGGTTGTTTACTATTTTACAGAAACAAAATTAAGGCAGAACAAACCTTTTTTCTATGGTGCCATTTTCAAACTCAACTAAAACAATTTGATTTATAATTGACTTCGATATCATTTTCCCTTCCAGGTTGTAAACATTCAAAATTTCTCCTTTTGCTGAAGCATCCAGTTCAGTTAAAAAAAGATTGTCCAAGGCTGTTGCACTCCATACAACAGTATCTTTATGTGTGTTGTTTGTGGTTATTTCCATTTTAACAACGCCCGTACCAGAAACATTATTAGGGTAAATATGACAATTCAAATATTGATCAGTGCTGTCTGTAAAAACACTCGTACCACTTGTTACTCCAGGTTCATAACAGTTGGGAAAACAAAAAGAAACCAACCATCCATCAGGAACAGAATCACTAATAATTTGCCAACTTACGCTGCAAGAATCAATAGCTTGGTAATAAGTATTATTACTAAAATCGTTAGCGGTTGCTTCGCCAGACAATTCAACAAACAATTCTTCTATGGTGTGTGTCTGAGCATAAATAGACTGTGAAGTCAATGCTAAATAGAAAAACAAAACTACTTTATACATATTTATTTATTAATTCATAAATGTAGTGAATCCATAACAACTGAACGATTAAATTGTCTAAATCTAGATGCTACAATACCATCTTTAATTTTGGTCTAATTATTTTACGCATTTTATGTGAGGACGATTATAGTTTAGTTTACCATAACGAATTAAAACACACCAGCTTTTTTGTATATTTGAGTACAATGAACTTCACTATTATGAAAAAGGTACTTAACATCCTCTTATTTTTTCCTATTATTGGATTTGGACAAGGCTTACTGGATTGCGCACTGTTATCGGTAACAGATGTCGTTATTCAAAACGACTCTATAGTATTTGAAGTGTTTAATGCAGACACTATGGACTCGCATTATCCCTATATTTCTGCAACACTAGACGGAAATGGCGACACCATTCAAACCGGACAAATGAACTGGTATGTAACTCCAGGGGAAGCAGCATCGTATTATTACTACACCAACTTTTCAGGAAACTATGTGGACGAATCGGTGAATCAATCAAATGTTTTTTACCCACTCTCGGTTTATTTCACGTACAGTAATTTAATTGGAGAAAACCCTGGGGATTATTCTTGTGAATTAACATACAACCCACAAATGACTATTGTAAACCCTGCCGTTGCAACTCAAAAGACCTTACTAAATACAATTGATATACTTGGGCGGAATACAAAAGACAAATCAAACCAACTACTGATTGATCTTTACAAAGATGGAACAAGTAGGAAGCGAATTGTGCTTGACTAGAGAGTCGCTTACAGCAATAGGCTTTTAGACTCTAAACACGTTTGGTAAAATAGTGAGGCAACGAAACTTATACCCAATGTTTTTTTGGAACAATAAGCATCCCAAAGCAGGTGGCGCCATGCTTAACAAGCGTTTTGTGATGTACTTTATGAGCTCTTCGAAGGGTTTGCAAGTACTTGCCTTTTCTGTTTTTTAAAAAAGGCAGGCGCCTGTGAATGATTATTTCGTGAATAATAAAATAAGCCAAGCCATAACAAGCAATACCAATACCTACAAAAAAAAGTGGGGTAAGCTCTTTTGATCCGGTTAAAATTAACACCATAGAAGGCAAAGCGAAAATGAGGAAAAATAAGTCGTTTTTTTGAGTCCGCTTTTTATGATTTACCTGATGGTGGTCTTTGTGCAGCGACCATAAAAAACCATGCATTATGTATTTATGGGTTGCCCAAGACACAAGCTCCATGGCTAAAAAAGTTCCTAAAACAATTAGTAACGAATACATTCTTGTGATTTTTTACAAAATTAATAAAGTTTTCAGCTTTATGAAAAACATTTCTACATCAATTTAATCTTATTTTAAGGGGTTTTTGACTTCATTTTTGGCCTTAAACACATCAAAAAAAGATCGATGTTCTACATTTTATTTAAAACTATGGTAAAGATTTTTCCCTTTTTTTGAGCTAAAAATCAACTGGTAATCTTCATCTAAATTCCCATAATAATCGAGTAATCTCGGGGCCTCTTTTTGCACAAAATACCTTAAAATTCTTAGTTCTATATTCTTTGGGTATGCTGCAATGGCTTGCTCTAAGAGTGCTTTGCCTTCTGTAAACACCGATAGCTTATTAAATGGGTTTAATTTATGTTTGGCTTTAATCATAAGTGCTGCACCATGGTAACCGTAATGCAAGGGGGCGTCTTTGAGTTCGGTGTTTGCGGTTATTAGAATAAGCGAATCACACATTTCTTCGTTTTCTGCTGCTTGCACATAGAGCAAACGTAAATGTTGCTCATCCTTAGCAAAGGAATTTAGCCCAATAATAAGGCACAGAAAAAAAAGAGTATTTTTCATAAAAGTCGCAGTTTGCTTTTTACTAAGGTTGATACAATCAAAAACACTTTGCGTACATTAGTAATACGTATACGGTGGTTCAATAATTTGTTAGAAGCAATGGATCTTATTTTTTTGAAGAGCTTAAAATAATAGATGTACGCCAAATATACACCTGTTCTAGATTTTACTGGCAGCTTTTTAATACCTACCAAAGCATGCTCAAAATCTTTTTGAATATCGAGCTCAATGATTGCCTTGTCTTCAGCATTGAAATTATTCATATCAACATCCGGAAAGTACGTTCTGCCTAAAGACATGTAATCAGCCTTTATGTCTCGTAAAAAATTAATTTTTTGAAAAGCAGATCCCAAACTCATCGCATAGGGTTTTAACTCGTTGTACAAAGCTGAATTACCAGACACAAACACCTTTAAACACATCAAACCCACTACCTGAGCAGAACCTAAAATATATAAATCGTATTTGTCTTTATCATAAAGCTCTGGCTTAAGGTCCATTTCCATACTGTTTAAAAAGGTTTCCACCAACTCAAGGTCAATGTTGTAGCGATTAACCACTTCTTGAAAACTGTTTAAAATTGGGTTTAGGCTAATTTTATCTTCAATTGCCTGATAAGTATCTTCTTTAAACTTGGAGAGCAAACGCTCTTTGTCAAAACCATGAAATGTATCTACTATTTCGTCCGCAAATCGAACAAAACCATAAATATTATAAATAGGTGCGTGTAATTTTTTGTCTAAAGCCTTTATCCCAAAAGAAAAACTTGTGCTGTAAGACTTTGTCGTTAGTTCGCTGCATTTAAAGGAAACCGAGTCGTATAGTTCTTTCATTTATTTAGGGGGATTTTGCATCACGTAATTGGCCACTACATTTCCAGAAATAATAGAAGGCGGTACGCCTGGCCCCGGAACGGTTAATTGCCCAGTATAAAATAAATTCTTTATGTTTTTGTTTATTATTTTTGGTTTTAAGTTGGCTGTTTGGCTAAGCGTATTTGCCAAACCGTAAGCATTGCCCTTGTAAGAGTTGTAATCTTCTATAAAATCATTGATGCAATAACTTCGGTTGTATTCTATATGACTTTCTATTTCATGACCACAATAAGCCTCCATTCTCTTAATTATTTTAGCGAAATACGTTTTCCGTATTTCCTCCGTATCTTCCATTCCTGGGGCAATTGGTATTAAAAAAAAGACGTTCTCTTTATTTTCTGGCGCAACACTAGGATCTGTTTTGGAGGGACAACAAGCATAAAATAAAGGTTTTTTGGGCCACTCCTTGGTTGTGTATATTTCCGCTGTGTGCGCGTCTATGTCTTCGTCAAAAAACAGGTTGTGGTGTTTTAACTTATCGACTTTTCTATCAACTCCTACATAAAAAATCAAACAAGATGGTGATAAAACACGCTTGTCCCAGTACTTTTCAGTATAATTACTTAAGTGCTCAGGCAGCACCTGTTTGTCTATATGGTGGTAGTCTGCAGAACAGATGAGGGTGTCTACATCAAAAGATTCCTGAGCTGTTTTTATGGAGACTACTTTTTTGTTCACCACCTCTATTTCCTTTATCTCAGCATTTAAGTGGAATGTAACGCCTAGGTCTTTGCATATTTGAGCCATCCCATCAATTACTTTTCCAAAACCTCCCATTGGGTAAAAAGTACCTTGCTTAATTCCAGAATAGGTCATTAAACTATAAAGGGCGGGTGTTTTAGCTGGTGCTGTTCCTAAAAATAATACCGGAAACTCTAGCAAGGCAATTAAAAAAGGATTTTTGAAGTACTTAGCCACATGCTTTCTGTACGATGTAAACATCTGTAACTTAAAAACATTGGTGATAATTTCTGTTGTACAAACTTCTTTAAGCGAGAGTCCGGGCTCATAAACCAACTTATTAACCCCAAAATCGTATTTAAATTCTGCTTCTTTAATAAATGTAAGAAGGTTTTTAGACGATCCGGGCTCGTATTTCTCAAAAAGAGCCAATACCTTATCCCAATCGCTGCTCAACTCTAGCGTGTGCGATTTCGGAAATATAATCTGAAATCCTGGGTCGAGTTTAATAAGGTCGTAGTAGTCTTCTGGCTTTTTATTAAAATCGTTAAAAAACTTTTCAAAAACATCAGGCATCCAATACCAGCTTGGTCCCATATCAAAGGTATACCCTTTGGCTTTAAACTTTCGAGCTCTTCCGCCAAGGCTTTCATTTTTTTCATAAACATGAACTTCATGCCCCTGTTTTGCCAAATAAGCAGCTGTGCTTAAACCAGAAAACCCACTTCCTATAACCGAATACTTCATGAAAATTTATTTTTGATAAAGATATTGTTTCTCTAAGAATTAGAAATTGTTTTGAATAATATTTATTACAAATTTTTATACATAATCGAATTATTTGCATAATTTTACATAATATATAATATTATCTTATGAGCAGCTACTCTATACATCACTTCTCCTCGATCACCGGTATTAATAAAATATTACTGAGAACTTGGGAAAATCGATACTCATTTTTGGTCTCGCACAGAAGTACTACTAATATTCGTTATTACGATGACGAGATGATTGTTAAGGCTTTAAACATAAAAACACTCATCCAAAACGGAGTTAAGGTTTCAAAAATTGACAAACTTTCGGATAATGAAATTACGACTACTGTCGACAAGATGTACAAAACCAAAACACTTGACGATTCTATTGAATATTACATAACAAAACTAATTGACGCCACACTTAACTTTAACGACGAGTTGTGTGATAAAACATTTGAAGCGGGTATTAAAGAGCACGATTTAATTCCCTTTTACCGAAAAGTTCTGCTACCCACACTAAGTAAAATAGGCGCCCTTTGGTTAACAAGGTCTTTAAGCCCTTCACAAGAGCATTTTTTATCTGAGAAAATTAAGATTAAGATTTCATCTACCATAGCTTCGGTGAAGTCGGCTCCCACTAGAGAAACATGGCTTTTATTTCTTCCAGAAAATGAGTTGCACGACATCGGACTACAAATTTCACACTTAATTTTAAAGCATGAGGGTTGTAAAGTGGTGTATCTGGGGCCTAACCTACCTATTAAATCATTAGTTGATGTAAAAGACAAAATTAAAATAAATAACATTTTGTATTTTAATTTGTCAAACCAATCACTTGAAAATTCCCGATCAAGAGTAAACAATCTAATGGAAATATTTCCAAACGCTACCCAATATCTTGTAACCCACAAAGCACTCTTTGAAGGGATTGACAAACATCCTAATTTAAAAATATTAACCGAGGTTGATGATTTAATTAAGGCTGTTAAATAGACTTATACACTCTTTTATGCAGTACCAATTTAAACGATCGCAACTCGTTAATACCGATTTGAAAACCTTATGGGATTTCGCTTCTTCGCCAAAAAACCTTAGCAGAATCACGCCAGGTTAT
>Ga0257120_1002761_pt1 | contig 10239 bp, 9 predicted proteins | sample SI106_10metaG_FD_190153 | JGI IMG/M metagenome (GOLD analysis project Ga0257120, IMG submission 190153) | Marine microbial communities from Saanich Inlet, British Columbia, Canada - SI106_10 | ecosystem: Environmental > Aquatic > Marine > Inlet | place: Canada: British Columbia | collected...
CGATTGCAGGATTTAGAGGTTCGGGTCTTGCTTGGATGGTGGATATTTTAAGTGGAGTGTTAACGGGTGGTAATCATGCAGGAAGAGTTAAAGATCCATTTGATGACTTTTCTGGCCCCCAAAACATTGGACACTTATTTATAACATTTAAAGTAAATTTATTTCAAAAAAATTATAATCAAAGAATTAAAGACAATATTAAAATGATTAAAAAACTTCCTAAAATTAAAGGAGTTAAAGAAATAATGTATCCTGGGCAAAATAAATTTAATAGATATAAACAAAATATGAAAAAAGAAATTTCAATTCCTAATGTTATTAAAAAAGATTTAGAAATATTAAATTCTTAACCTGCGATAAAACCAATAATTCCAACCGAGAAGAAAATTGTAAAAATTATAGCTCTATTTTTAAATTTATCTTTTTTTTGTGAATTATAAAGTCTTTGGTTAAGGGCATTAACACATGTTTTTTTAGTTTTATTAACTAAGTTAGTTCTTTTAATAAAATTGGCTTCATTTACTAAGTTAGTTCTATTAACTAAATTAGTTTCATTTACTAAATTAATTCTATTAACTAAATTTGGTTCATGACTTAGAGCACCCTCATTAATTATTGGGGTCTTGTATTCGTCCGTTTCGGGTAATTTAATTAAATTTTCAGTGCTCATATTTAACAATAAACCACATAAAATCTAACCTTGAACTAGAACAAATGCTCAAAATGGGTTGACATTAATATTTTAATGGTCAAATTGGGTTTTTTAATAATTATGAATGCTCTACCAAGTATATCCGCACAAATTGATGAAAAAAATATCTTAAAAGTAATAAGAAATAACTACTCTTCTCTAGGTCCTTTTTTTATATCGATGACAAGTAATTGGTTTGTTGGAGCTTACAAGAATTACAATGATATCGATAAATATGTCATAATTATTTATCTAATTAATAAAGACCTTTTATTTTATAGAAGAAATGGAATTAATATTGATTACGACACCTTTTATAAAGATAGAGTTTTAGAAATAGAAAAGATTAATATTTCAGACATCTCTAAAGACCTTGAGATACCTAAAGAAAGTGTAAGACGTAAAGTTGCAGAATTAGAAAAAATGGGAGAGATTAAAAAAATTAGAAAAAAAATATTTTTGAATAGAACTGCAATCCATACTGCCCAAGCTAAAAATACTCTTTCGGAACTTTGTATTCTGTTGCATGAGTTTAATAAGTTATTAAAAAAAGACAAACTATCAAATAATATTTTTGACTTAAATGAAATCAATAAATCCATCAAAAATAATTTTACTTTTTGTTGGTATCAGTTTTACAAATTCATGTTTATTTATCTAAATAGATGGAAAAAAGAAGTAAATGATCTTGAAACTTTTTGTATTGGTCAGGTTGTGGTGGTGAATGCTGCTCAAAATAAAGAATTCAAACCTTCTAAATCAACTATGAAATCATGGAGAGAAGAGATTATGGGATCTGACCCTAGGGGTGTTAATGCAATGTCAATCTCAGAAATCACAGGAATCCCAAGACCAACAGTTGTAAGAAAACTAAAATGGTTAATAGAAAATAAATTTTTATATATAAATGAAAAAAAATTAATTTCTTTAGATATTAAAGAAAGCACATTTAAAAGAACAGCTAAGTTACAAGAAATGAATATGTTAAGTTTAAGTCATTTAGTTTATAGATTGTTTAATCAAATTAAAGTAATTAATTCTCAATAATCTTTCAAAAACATTTAACAAAACTATTAGAGCTAACCTTAGTATAATTAACCATTAACAAATAGGTGTTGTCTTAGATAAAAATTCTATTAATTATTATTTTTAATTTATTACCGAAGCTTTGCAAAAAACTTTCTAATATCATCGATTAGCAGTCTAGGTTTTTCTAATGCTGCAAAATGACCACCCTCAATTATATTACTCATTTGTTTAATATTAAAAATTCTTTCAATATAAGATTTTGGCGGCCATTCAGACATTTCTTTTGGAAAAATTGCAATTCCAGTTGGGATAGCGATTTGCTTAAAATCTTTTGGAAAATAACGTCCACCTTCTTCACGTCTTCCGAAGTATATCCAAGATGCAGTATTGAAAGTATTTGTTAAAACATAAGTCATAATATTTGCTAACAACACATCTTTAGAGAAAGTACTTTCAATTTTATTGTCTTTTAGATCAGACCATCCATGCATCTTTTCAATAATCCAAGCAGCTATTCCAACTGGACTATCAATCATAGCATAACTTAGTGTTTGAGGTTTTGTTGCTTGCTGAGTTCTATACCCATCTTGAATAATTTGATCTTTATCAAATTTTTTTTGCCATTTTTTCTCTTCATCTGTTTGAGGACCATCAGGATGTCTCATGGTTAAACAATTAATATGAATAGCTTTACAGTTATTAGAGTGATCATATCCTAACCAGTTAGCAATAGTTGCGCCCCAATCACCTCCCTGAGCTACATACTGTTTGTAATTTAAATTTTCAGTCATTAATTTATTCAAAATTTCTGCTATTTTTCTTGGACCAATAGGTTTTTTTGATGCTCCTGAAAAACCAAAGCCAGGTAAAGATGGGGCTATAACGGTAAATGCATCATCAATATTACCTCCAAAATCTTCTGGGTGTGCCAAGGGTTTTATAACATCCAAAAATTCAACAATTGATCCTGGCCATCCGTGCATCAATAGTAAAGGTCTTGGGTTCTTTCCGCTTCCCTTTTCTTCTATAAAATGAATATCAATATCATCAATAATAGTTTTAAAATTTAAAAAACTATTTATTAATTTTTCATGTTTTTTCCATTTAAAATCTGTAACCCAATACTCACATAGTTCTTTTAAATATTTTTTGTTAGTCCCATGAGTCCATTCATCCATGTCTTCAATTGAAGACCATGGGTAACTCTTTATTTTTGAATTAATATTAGAAATCTGCTCATCAGATACATTAATTTTAAAATCTTTAATCATTTTGTCTTAATTTGTTATCAATAACTATAAAAACAACTATATACATTTTAAAAATTATTTATAATCATTATTCATGCTTTCAAATAAAGAAATAGTCTGCCCAAATAACCTTTTAGATGAAGCTCATAAAAAAAAAGGTGTAAAAGTTGCTGTTGTAAATGCTGGAAAACCTTTGCCTATGCTTTCTGTTCAAGATGCGGTCAATGAAAATTTAATCGAGCCGATTTTTATTGGTGATAAAAAAGAAATTCTAAAATGTGCTGAAGATTTAAAATGGGATATTTCAGATTACGAAATAATTGATGAGCCTGTTGAAAATAATACTGCAAAAATAGCTGCTAAGCTTGCAAGTGCAGATAAGGTTAAGATCATAGTCAAAGGTCATATACATACCGATATACTAATGAAAGAAATTCTTAAAAGAGAATATAATTTACTGGGTAAAACTAGATTAAGTCATATCTGGCATATGACTGTAAAAAAAGATGATAAACCTCTAATCATAACAGATGGTGCTTTAAATGTGTTACCGAATGTAAAAACTAAGATGCATATACTTAAAAATGTAATAAATTTTTCAAATAGAATAGGAATATCAAGACCAAAAGTTGCAGTTTTATCTGCTACAGAGGAAGTTCTTGATAGTGTGCCGAGTTCTTTGGATGCAGCTGAATTAACTAAATTAGCTAAAGAAGAAAATTTAGAAGCAGATGTTTTTGGGCCGCTTGCATTTGACAACTGTGTTTCAAAAAAATCAGCTGTAATAAAAGGAATTAAAAATTCTGTTGCAGGTGTAGCTGACGTTTTGTTGGTTCCAAGTGTTGAAACTGGAAATAGTTTAGTTAAATTGATGATATATTTTATGGGAGCTTGTGCCGCAGGAGTTGTTGTAGGTGGAAAAGTTCCAGTTGTAATTACTAGTAGATCAGATGAGGCTCAAGCAAGATTAGCATCTATTGCTGCAGCTGTGGTTGCCCTAGATTAATACATGGTATTAAAATGAGACCAATTGATTATATAAGTCTTTATTTGTTGGTCATAATCTTATGTGTTGTGAGTGTAAATATTGGTTATAGATTATATTTTTAAAATATTGAATTGAAGTACTTTATACTTTATTAAGATCCTTTCAAAACAAAGGAAACATTCAATGGCAATACAATACTTAAAAAAATCACCCAAAACATCCTCTACTGACGACACAAAAACAACTGGAATAGTTCAAGATCTTTTAAAAGATATTGAAAACACAAAAGAACAAGGTTGTATCGATTTAACAAAAAAATTTGATAAGTACGACGGTGACATTATTGTTTCTAAAGAAAGAATTGAAGAGATTAAAAAAACACTAGATCAAAAAACTAAAGATGACGTTCAGTTTTCATATGACAGAGTTAGAAAATTTGCAGAAGCACAATTAAAAAATTATGGTCAAGATTTTGAAGTAGAATTATCAGATGGTTTATTTGCAGGTCAAAAACTTATTCCTGTAAACACTGCTGGTTGTTATGTGCCTGGTGGAAGGTATGCTCATATAGCTTCGGCTGTAATGAGTGTAACAACTGCAAAAGTTGCTGGTGTTAAAAATGTAATAGCTTGTAGCCCTCCAAAAGAAGGTGTGGGTGCTCATCCTACAATTATATATACGGCTGATTTATGTGGTGCCGATGTAATTTTAAACTTAGGTGGTGTTCCAGCTATTGCTGCTATGACAAATGGTTTATTTAATAACCCTCCAGCTGACATTATAGTTGGTCCTGGTAATCAATTTGTTGCTGAAGCGAAAAGAATTTTATTTGGTAAAGTTGGAATTGACTTGTTTGCAGGTCCTACTGAAATTGGAATTATTGCTGATGCTAAAGCAGATCCAGAAATTGTAGCTGTTGATTTAGTTGGTCAAGCTGAACATGGTTATAATTCACCTTGCTGGTTATACACAACAAGCAAAGATCTCGCTGAAAAAGTAATGAAAAGAGTTCCTGAATTAATTGCTGAACTGCCAGAAGTTCCAAGAACGAATGCTGATGCTGCTTGGAGAGATTATGGTGAAGTTGTTCTTTGTGATACAGATGAAGAAATGGTTAAAATTAGTGATGAATACGCACCTGAACATTTAGAGGTACAAACAGAAAATCTACAATGGTTTCATGACAGATTAACAAACTATGGTTCATTATTTATTGGTGAAGAAACTACAGTAGCTTATGGTGACAAATGTTCTGGAACAAACCATATTTTACCCACTAAAGGTGCCGGAAGATATACTGGTGGTTTATTTGTTGGAAAATTTGTTAAAACATTAAGTTTCCAAAGAATGACTAAAGAGTCTACTGAATTAGTTGGAGCTGCAGCTGCTAGAATTTCTAGATACGAAGGAATGGAAGCTCACGCTAGAACGGGTGATGTCAGGTTAAAAAAATATGGTTATTCAAACTAATAACTAGTTTTTTGATTAACAAAACTCTTAATTAAATCATTAAATTTATCTGGTACTTCAAGATGAACATTGTGACTACAATCTTTAAAGATTTCTAATCTACTATTAGTAATATTTTTATTAAGTGTATCAACTTGATCAAAATTATAAGCCGTATCTTTATCACCCCAAATAATTAATGTTTCATTTTTAATATTTTTTAAATTTTCAATACCTGACCAATTTTTCATCGCTTTAAGCGCGTTTTCAGCAGTCTCTAGAGAAACATTTTGAACAGCATTCTCACATAAATAATAATTTCTATCTTGATCTCCTTTTACAAACCATTTCTTTGGAACTCTTGAGAATGATATGGTTGTACCTTCTTCTTTTAATCTTTTTCTCGTTTCATCAATTGTTTCAAATCTTCCGGGTATTTCGCCAATAGATCCTGTTGCAAAACAAATTAATTTATTAACTCTGTTACCTCTTATTTTAATTATCTCTTGAACTATCATTCCACCCATTGAGTGACCAAGTAAATTAAATTTATCTATTTTTTTTTCATCAATTATATCAATTACAAATTTAGCCATTTTGCTAATTGAGTCTAATGATTGAACACCACTACTCTCACCAAATCCTGGTAAAGCTGGTGATATAACTCTACAAAATTTTGAAAAAAAATTTCTTTGATTACACCACATTTCAGATGAGCCTAAATAACCATGAACTAATACTAAGGGATATCCCTCACCTACATCATCTATATAAATTTTACTCATGATATTTAATTAATCATTTTTGTTATAATAAACAATGTTAAAAAACTCATAAAAATAATTATTGAGATATTAATTGTATTCCAAATTTTTTTACTTTTTGCATATTTAGACAGATATTTTGAAAGATATCCAATTAAGAAAAAAAATAAAAAAGATGCAATTGAAGCACCTACTCCAAAAAATATTTTTTGACTAATTATGAAATTTTTTGAAAAATTTCCTAAAAAGAATACTGTATCAGAATAAACATGTGGATTTAAATATGTAAATCCTAGAGTTTTTAAAAAAATATTAATTACTGTAATACTGGTTAAATCTGTATCAAAATTAACTGTTGTATTATAATTCTTTATTTTTGCATAAATAAAATGTATTAGAAAAATGACTAAAGCTATATTGAATATTAATTCAACAATTGAATTAAAATGCTGATTAAAAAATTGAAAAATAAATATCCCAAGAAAAATTAAAATTAAGTCTGAAACAGAGCAAACTATACAAACAAGAAATACATGTTGTTTTTTTAACCCTTGTTCAATTACAAAAATATTTTGAGCACCTATTGCTAAAATAAGACTTAGGCCAGTAAAGAAACCTAATAATAAAAATTCCATTAGGGTTTATTAAACTCTTTTCTTACCTTGAACAACCCTATCTAAAATTAATGCCACGAATAATATTGCAACACCTGCAAGAATACCTTGACCAACATTAGCGTATTGTAAAGCTTCTAATACATCTTGTCCTAAACCTTTTGCTCCAATTAGTGATGCAACTACAACCATTGCTAAACTTAACATTACAGTTTGGTTTACACCTGCTAAAATTGATGGAGTAGCTAAAGGTAAATCCACCTTTCTAAGTAAATACCATTTACTTGCACCGTAAGCTATTGCAGCTTCCCTGATTGTCTCAGGAACTCCTCTTAATCCAAGCACTGTTAATCTAACAACAGGAGTTCCACCAAATATCATCGTAATAATTACCGCTGCAACTTTTCCAGTTCCAAAGAATGCGATAACTGGAATCATAAATACAAACGCTGGCATTGTTTGCATAAAATCCATTATTGGTCTTATCATTGAATAAAATCTTTGTCGTCTTGCACAAAAAATCCCAAGCGGTATTCCAATTGCGATACTTAAAATTGCTGCAGTTCCAAGTAAAGCTAGTGTTGTCATTGCTTTAACCCAAAAACCTAAAAAACCCATGTAACATAAAAAACCAGCTGAATAGATTGCGGCTCTAGGGCCAGCAGATAACCCTGTTAATGTAACTATTGCTGTAATAATTACTATCCAAGGTGTTTTAACAAACAATAATTCTAAAAAATCTAAAACAGATCTAATACCAATTGTAATTGCAGTAAATAACGCATCTCCTTTTAATACAGCATAATTAAAAATTTTTTCTACCCAGGCAATTGAGATTAATCTGATATCTGGGTGGGTTGGAAATTCATCCATAATTACAATTAAACCTGGAAAACTGTAGTGCACTACTGAAAAAAACATAATTACAGAAGCAAAAACTGTACTTAAAATATAGTTTTTAGTTTGCATACCAGGGCTTATTGATTTGTCAGATAACCATTCAGAATATCTTTTTTCTAATTGAGAGTTTGCAAGAACACCTTGGACAATCTTAATTGAAATCAAAAGTACTATTCCAAAAATTGTTATCCAAATGGCTGATGCTTCAATTCTACTAACTTCATCAATATAGCCTTGCATGGCGTCTTCTAATGATTTGATATTTCTTTTATAGACATCAACTTTATCAGGATTATTGGTAATAGCTGCTTCTAATTGCTTATTTCTAAACGCAATTGTTGATTGGACCTGTTCTATTTTTTGAATAGCATCTTTTGTGATATTCCCAAATAAACCTCTTATTATTTGAACAACAGAAAAAGTTTCAATAATTAGAAAAGTTAAAGCCCAATTCCAAATGTTTCTCATTCCAAACCAAATTGGTCCAAGAATTGCTGCATATAGATTAAATGAAAAAGAAAAAGTAGGTTTACTACCTATTTGTTGAAATTTCTCAATATAATATTCTGGATTTGTTTTGACAAAATCAGTTATTAACTGAGACCTTGAAGGGTTGTTTAGTTCTTTACTCACTATCTTCTCCTTCAATAACTGCTTTTAAAAGATCTGACTGCGATATAACACCAACAATTTTATTTTGATTATTATTTACAATTATTGGCTTATCTTTAGATGCCGAGGTTTCAATAAGTTTACTTAGCAAATCACTCTCGTTAACAATTTCTAAATCATTTGTAATTTTTCCATTTTTATTTTCAAAATTTTCAACAGTTTGCATTATTGATTTTGCCTGAACAACTTTTAGTCTAGAAATACCTTTAACAAAATCAGCAACGTAGTCATCTGCTGGGCTTACTACGATTTCTTCTGGAGTTCCAATTTGAATTACCTTCCCATCTCTCATAATTGCAATACGATGACCTACTCTTACAGCTTCATCTAAATCATGAGTAATAAAAACAGTTGTTTTTTTCATTTGTTTTGAAAGTTTAATAAACTCAGATTGAAGTTGTCTTCTTATTAAAGGATCTAATGCACTAAAAGGTTCATCCATTAATAAAAAATCTGGATCAGCAGCTAATGCTCTTGCAAGCCCTACTCTTTGTTGCATACCACCTGATAATTCATGTGCAAATTTATTTCCCCAACCTTGCAATTCTACGATATCTAAAATTTTATTAGCTGCATCCAATCTATCATTTTTACTTACCCCTCTTATTTCAAGAGGCATCGCTATATTATCTACAACAGATCTATGAGGCATTAGTGCAAAGTTTTGAAATACCATGCCAATTTTTTTATTTCTTAATTCTTGTAAATTATCTCTATCAAGCGTCATTACATCCTGACCGTTGATTAAAATCTTGCCAGATGTTGGTTCTAAAAGTCTATTAATATGCCTAACTAATGTTGATTTTCCACTACCTGAAAGGCCCATTACACAAAATATTTCACCTTGCTTAACATCAAAAGAAACATCAGATACACCTATAACTGAGTTATATTTCTCCAAGGCTTCATTCTTAGAAATTTTTTTATTTTGGATAGCATCTAATGCTTCGCTCGAAGTGTTGCCAAACACTTTCCAAACATTTTCAATTTTAATTGCTGATCCAGAAGAATCCATTTAACTCTCTTTTATTTAGGAAAATATACCCAGCAATATAAAATTGCCGGGTATAAATAATTTATTTTATTTAGATTAAAGACCTAACCAACCATCAACTGTTGATTTGTTAGCTTTCATCCAAGCTCTTGCTACATCAGCTGGTTGTTTTTTCTCAACTGAAATTGCATAAGCCATAGCCGATACATCGTCTGCAGTTAATTGAAAGTTCTTAAAAAACTCAACAATAGCTGGAGATTTACCTTCTAAAGAAGTACCCCAACCTATTTGAATTTGTTTAAGCGCATCTTTCGAAGCAACATAAGATTTTTTGTACCAGTCAGCATCCTCTTTAGGTTGTACCATTTTGTATTTAGCTGGATCAAATTTTGGCTCTTCCAACATAACTACATCAGCCATTCCCCAAATTGCATGTGGCTTGTAACAATAAAATGCATAACCTTCGTCTTTTTTAATAGAGTCAAGCACTCTTGCATTTTTAACAGCTTCTGCTGCTCTGATTGGCTCAATTCCTGCATCATATAAACCATAATCTCTTAGTTTAACTTGATTAACATTAGCTGACGCCCAACCATCTGCACCAATCCAAAATTCACCTTTACCATTGCCATCACTATCCATAGCTTTAACAACTTCAGGTCTTCCTAAATCTTCAATTGCAGTGATGTTAAATTTTTTCGCAAATTTTTGAGAAACACAATAACCTTGGTTTCCTTCATATGGTTTGCTACTTAATTTTAAAGTTCCTTTTGGAACTAAATCATTTGTATAAGCTTGTTGGTTTGGTAACCAAATATCAGGGTGAACTTCTATTTCACCTTTGCTTCTATCAATTGCACCATAGATAGCAGTATTATTACCTGGAAC
>Ga0257120_1002767_pt1 | contig 10230 bp, 9 predicted proteins | sample SI106_10metaG_FD_190153 | JGI IMG/M metagenome (GOLD analysis project Ga0257120, IMG submission 190153) | Marine microbial communities from Saanich Inlet, British Columbia, Canada - SI106_10 | ecosystem: Environmental > Aquatic > Marine > Inlet | place: Canada: British Columbia | collected...
TAAAAGAAGCTGATTTTAGTTTTTCTATGAAAAATGCACACAAAGATATTACAAGAATTGCAAATTACACAACAGAAAGTAATGATCATTTTGGAGTAGAAAGAGTATTGTCTGCCCTTGTAAAAAACAAGACAATTTAGCGAATGTTTATTTTGTTAGTAAATGCTGCCCTTCAGAAATAATATCGGTATTTAGACCATTTAATTCTTTGAGAGTTGCAACCGATGTTTGAAACTTTTTTGCAATTGAATACAAAGTGTCTCCTTTTTTCACCTCATAATAACTTCCAATAGTGTACTTGGGTTTTACTTTCTTTTTAGACTTCTTTTTAAATTTAAAATTTTTTCTTTTTACTTTATCAAATTTATATAATTTATAATTTTCAATAATTGAAATCAACTTTTTTGGATATTTTTTATCTGTAGCATACCCTGCTTTTTTTAATCCTTTCGCCCATCTTTTATAGTCCTCTAATCTGTAATTGAATAAAAAAGAATATCGTTTCCTTTTAGTTAAAAACGCTGAGTGATCGTGATAAGAAGTTTCTACGTATTGATACTTTCGAAAACATTCTCCTTTTTCATCGTCATCATGATAGACCCGCTCCCCTTTCCATTTAGCATGACATTTAATCCCAAAATGGTTGTTAGATTTCAAAGCTAATTCGCTTCTTCCCCTACCAGATTCTAGAATTCCTTGTGCTAAAGTAATGCTTGCAGGAATTTTATTTTTATGCATTTCATTGACAGCCATCGGAGCATATTTCCTAATATAGGCCAACGTTTGTTTATTTAATTTTGGATTTTTTTTGAGTAAATTCCTCGTGAATTCTTTTTGATTTACAGAGGGTAATTTTTTTGGTTTAGATTCGTTTAAAACAACTCCTGGATTTTTCGATTTACGACTCACTTTTTTAGAAGAACCACAACCTATGAAAACCAATAAAAAAAGAGCGTGAAATACAATTTTTAACTTCATATAATCTTAATTATTTCTTGATTTTTTTCTTTTAACTTTTGATTAAAACCCTCAATTCCTTGAATCCCACCTGTATGAATTGCTAAAATTTTGGTTCCTTCTTTAAACCTCCCTTTTTCAATTAAATCCAAAATTCCGAAGATCATTTTACTTGTGTAAATAGGGTCCAATAAAATACTAGTTTTCTTTTTAAAACTATTAATAAAACGAACTAAATCTACGTTATATTTTGCATAACCTCCGAAATGATAATCTTCCATCAAACTCCAATTATCTTTAGTACCTATGTTTTTTCTAATTTCTTCAGATAAAAAGGCGCCTTTTAAAGCAGGAAATCCTATGACACTCTGATGTTTTTCTGCAGAATGTATCAATCCCGAAATAGTGCCTCCTGTCCCTACAGGCACACATATATAATGAAACTGCTGATCTTCTTTTATTAAAATTTCTTCACAACCTTTAACCGCTAGGCTATTTGTTCCTCCTTCAGGAATTAAATAAAAATCACCCCATTTTTTATGGATATTTTCAATAAATTCAGGAGTATCTTTCTGGCGATACTGCTCTCTGGAAACAAACTGAAACTTCATTCCATTATTATGAGCTTCTCTTAGTGTCGCATTTCCCTGAATTGTTTTCTCAAAGTTATCACCCAGCTCTTGACCTCTAACAATTCCAATTGTTTGAAAGCCTGCTAATTTACCAGCAACAGCTGTGGCTAAAATATGATTGGAAAATGCCCCCCCAAAAGTGAGTAGGGTTGTTTTTTGAAGTCTTAGGGCTTTTTGTAGATTGTATTTTAATTTTCTAAATTTATTTCCTGAAACAAAAGGATGAATTATATCCTCTCTTTTGAGAAAAAGAGAGACCTTTTTTTCTTCTAGAATTGGAAGAAAAATTTGTTGATTTTTAGTTTCGATTTTTAAGTTGAAATTCATAACGCATCATTCACTTAGAAAGAAGAATTTGATTGAAATTTCACCATTGAGTAAATAAAAGCAATCGTTAATTAAAATTAGAAATGGTATCCTCTAACTTTTCCCAATCCTCCATTAAAATATCCAGTGTTTTTTTCTTCTGCTTGTATTGTTCAAAGAAGTTTGGTCTTGCAGAAACTTCCTCATAATTTTGAGCTAACTCGAGATCTATCTCTGTAATTTGTACTTCTAAATCAGCAATCTCTGTCTCTATTTTTGATCTTTTGTTGTTTAATTTTTTCAATTCTTTTTCTTGGGCTCTAGACATTTGATGAGCTTCCTTTTTATTGAAAACTTTATCAACTTTCACAACGGTCTTTTTTTCTGCCTCTCTCAAGTTTTCAATTTTGTGTTGTTCTAAAAAGTAATCAATATCTCCTAAATATTCTTTAATCTCTTTATCCTTAAAGCCATAGACTGTTGAAGTTAACCCTTGTAAAAAATCTCTATCGTGAGAGACTAAAATTAGGGTACCCTTAAAACTCTGTAAAGCTTCTTTTAAAACGTTTTTAGAGGCTATATCTAAGTGATTTGTTGGCTCATCCATAATCAACACGTTAAAAGGCGCTAACAATAACTTACACAATGCCAATCTGTTTCTCTCTCCTCCAGAGAGTACTTTTGCTTTTTTATCTACAGCATCTCCACCGAATAAGAAAGAACCTAACATGTCTCTAACACGCATTCTATTTCCATCTGTTGCTGCATCTTCCATGATCTCTAAGACTGTTTTTTCTGGAGGCAAATGTTCCGATTGATTTTGAGCAAAATAACCTACCTCTACATTATGACCTAGTTTTAAATGACCTGTAAAAGGAATCTCACCAACCATCATTTTTGCTAACGTAGATTTACCTTGTCCATTTTGACCTACAAAAGCAATCTTACTGTTTCTTTCAATTAACAGATTTACATTTTCTAAGACCTGCTTTTCTCCATAGCTTTTGCTTAACTCATCCGCTTCAAAAACAATTTTTCCTGGCTCCTTCGAAATTGCAAAACGAACATTCATTGCTTGGTTATCATCTTGATCTACTTCAATTAACTCAACTTTATCAAGTTGTTTCATTAAAGATTGCGCCATAGAAGCCTTACTTGCTTTCGCTTTGAATTTATTAATTAAATGTTGCTTTTGTTTGATTTCTTTTTCTTGATTTTTTTGAGCCTGTAATTGCTTTTCTTTAATTTCTGCTCTTAATAATAAGAACTGAGAATATGGTTTCTTGTAGTCGTAAATCTGACCTAAAGAAATTTCTATCGTCCTATTTGTTACATTGTCTAAAAACATTTTATCGTGAGAAACCAATACTATCGCACCTGAATAGGATTTTAGAAAATTTTCTAACCAGATAATAGATTCTATATCTAAATGGTTTGTTGGTTCATCCAATAATAAAATATCATTGTTCTGTAAGAGTAATTTCGCTAATTCTATTCGCATTCTCCATCCTCCAGAAAAAGTATCCGTAAGCTTATCAAAATCTTCTCTTTGAAAACCCAACCCTTGTAATATTTTTTCTGTATCTCCCTGGTAATTATAACCTCCAAGAAGTTCATAACGTTCAGTGAACTCTGTTAAATCGAGAATTAATTGACTGTAACCCTCACTCTCATAATCAGTTCTGGTAGCAAGCTGCTCATTAATGCCATCAAGCTTCAATTCAATTTCTTTAATTTCTTCAAAAGCTTGGTAAGCTTCTTCTAAAATTGTTCTTCCTTCCACAAAATCAATATCTTGTCTTAAAAAACCAATTTGCACATCTTTATCAAAAGCCATTGTACCACTGCTTTCGATGTCTTTAGAAAGTACTTTTAAGAGTGTCGATTTTCCAGCTCCATTTTTACCAATAAGACCAATTCGATCTCCTTTATTTAGTTTGAAAGTAATTCCTGAAAATAAATCAGTTCCCATAAAGGACACTGTTAAGTTATGTACGTTTAGCATCTGCTATAATAATTATTGCTTGAAAAGTTTATCTTTGCAAAAGTATACAAATTTATATTCTATATGTTTAAAAAAGGGGGCAAGTTATACGGTATTTTTAAAGCAAAATGCCCGAGATGTCACAGAGGAGAATTCTTTAAATATAGGCACACGTATCATCTGAGTAAGATTACCAAAATTCATGACAACTGTTCGAAGTGTAACTTAAGATACATGCTAGAGCCCTCCTTCTTTTATGGAGCGATGTATGTTAACTATGCAATTACAGTTGGGCTTTCAATACTTGTATTTTTAATCTCCAAACTAATTTTTGAGGGTAGTTTGTTACATAGTTTTATTGCTATTATTTTTTCATTACTCCTTTTAACTCCTGTTAATTTACGTTTATCAAGAATCATTTGGATACATCTGTTTGTTCAGTATGAAAAAAAATACGTTAGTGAAAACGATTAATATCTATTTCTGCATCTAATATTTCTTCTTTTTCTAAATGATTGAATAAATTTTTCGCTACAGTTGGAGCGATCATCACTCCTCGGGTACCTAGCCCGTTTAAAACACTTAATTGAGGATGCTCTGGATGCCTACCAACCAAAGGTCTTCTTCCTGCTACTGTAGGACGTATTCCTGCTGATTGAGAAACAATACGATAAGGGACACTGATTACTTTCTTTAGCTTGTCTACCAACTCTTGTTTCCCCTCTTTCGATGGATTTGATGTTTTATCAGTCCAATTAAAAGTAGCACCAACTTTATAATGGTGATTCCCAACAGGCAGAATAAATAGCGTTGATTTTAATAAAAAATTTATATCTAAAGCTGGAGCGTGTATTGTCAATAATTCTCCCTTTGCTTCATTCAATGGTAAGTAGTTAAAGAATGGGTTTTTTACAATTCCGAATCCCTCACAAAAAACGATTCTATTCGCAATTATATGCTTGTATGATATGTGATCTTTGTGAAAATCAATGCAATCATATTGAAAACTTTCAAAGTGAATCAATTCTTTCTCTTTGAGGTATTCTCTATAAGAATGCACAAGCTTTTTAGTATCAATTCTACCTGCCTCATTTACGTTTCCGAAATCAAAATCGGCCACAACACCCGGATATGTTTGAGAATCTAATACTGGATTTAAAAAACCGGATAGCTTTGGTTTATCTATGGCCGAAAACCAGTTATTTTGATCTTCAATCGATTTGAAGACTTTTTTAATTATAAATTTCTCATCAACTTTTATTGATAATTTCTTTTCTATACGTTGATAAAAAGGAAGTGCTACTTTTAATTGTTCTTTAGCATTCCAAACAGGAGTATACCTTTTTAAAATAACAGGATTATAAACTCCACCAGCAACCAATGAAGAAGTTTGAGAATCATCTTCAAAAACAACAAACGTCTTTTTAGCGGTCATTAATTCTTCTATAAAAGCCAAACCCGCTAACCCCAAACCAACTATTATATAATCTACTTTCACAGGCTAAAAATAATGCTTTTTAAACAAAAAAACGTTCCAAAATTGGAACGTTTTTTTTATTTTGTATTGACACATATTAGTAATTCCACATGTCCATTTCTTTGTTTCTAATCTCTTCTTTTATCTTATTTGCTTCTAACAACTGAAACAAAGAGTTGCCTCTTACATAATCTGATATTGCTCTATTTCCATATATATTTTCTTCTCTTACAATCGTAGCACTAAATCTTCTTGCATTCAATAAATGATCAAAAGAGATAGATTGCATGGTGTTTTTTGGATTGAAAATTTTTGATTTATGCAAAATATTTCTTGCTGATGGATAGAAGATCCAAAACAACTCATATAAATTTTCATCATCAATTTCTGAAACCCCAAGAGTTTGAACATCTTTTCCCATTGGAGCTAATGCTAATAATCTGTATTTTAACTCGCCTTGACGCTTATCAAAGTACCATATTCCTTTAATCATAAAACCTTCAACATCTTCTGTTTGAATATTGAAAGTGTCTTTATACCCATTTTCATCACGAATATTAATCAATCGACTATCAATCTCGCTCTGTGTTATTTTAGAGGTAAAGAAAGAATCTGAATAAACTTCTTCAATTTTGCCTTGCTTAATTCCTTTAATCAAGGTATCAAATAAGGATCTTCTGTCCGAGGATATGTTCGTAGTGTCTATGGGGAAATAATAAGGAAAATTTATCTTTTGATTAAAATCGACAAATTCCCATACTACTTTAGACCACAAAACATCTCTATCGTCAACATATCCGTATGGAATTGGAATATCGTTATCACTCATTGATCTTTGCTTGGTTTTCTTTCCTATTTGTGCTACTTTTTTTGAATTCAACAAGTTTGCCTGTGCATGTATTGAACCGCTGACCATAAGAGCGAAAAAGACTATTAAACAATTTTTAAACATATTCTATTTTTTTACTTCTAATTCGTTATCTCGATGCTAACAGGTAATACCTTTTGTAATTTATAAGAAGAATTTCCTATTATTGATGCATTGATATCAAAAATAGTAACTACGTCTCCTCTCTTGGCTTTAGAGAGTGCTTTTTTTGCTTGCGCATTAAAAACAGTACCTCTAACGAGAACAGTTACCTGCCCTGGAACTTTAACTTTAAAACTATTTACTTTTAATTTTAAATCAAATACAAAATCTGGAAGACCAGCTCCAATTGGAGTTCTTCCTAAACTAGTTTTTGGCATTCTTACAACACCATATTGCCCCCTTGCGCTTCCCATTGCAGCAGGAATATCTTTAATTCTAAAATCTTTTTTTGACGTCACTTTTTTGCCGCTACTAAGTGTTGCTTTGACATTGATGATCGCCGTTTGACCAGAACCTGGACTCAAATTAAATTTCCCGTTTTTACCAGACAAACTACCTCCGTTTACAGTAACATCCAAATTATTATCACTAACTCCTGGTAGAGAAACTGAAATTGGATTTTGCAAACCTCTGTAAACCACATTCATTTTATCTGCAGAAACTACCGCTGAGCTTGGCTCTGGAATGACGGAATAAGAGCTTTCAAAAACGACATTAATTGGTTCTCCGTTTTGAGTAAAAGTGATCTGTCCTTTGATATCGTGACTACCTACATTTCCTGCTGGCAGGTCGATTATTACTTGTCCGTCTTTAATATTAGTATAAGGTTTTTTGTTCAGTGTTACTTTGTCTGGAACCAAAGTAGCATCATAACGACCTAAAACAATTTTACCCGTAACTTTTTCACCTGCAAAATAGGCGTTTTTGTCTAGCGCAACAATTCCTTTGTAATTATCTAAAGAAAGTGCTTCTTCAAGTTTACCTCCCAATAAATCTGCGACAATATCAGCTTCCGTATTTTTAATATCAGCCTGCATTTGAGTTAAAATAGTTAGGGAAGCTATCAATGGAAATCCTTTAAATCTATAATCTAACCATTTGATCTTTTTTCCATCTCTATTTATTTCATCGTTCGTTGAAAATCTATTTATAAGTATTGAAGAGAACTTACTTTCTTTTCCTAAAATATTTGAAACAAGTATTCTGTAGTCATTTATTTTATTTATGAACGCATCCCCTTCTTTGGTGAATTTATTCCCTTTAAAGAAATATTCATCTAAATTGGCAGTTTTATCCATCGACTCATAATCTTCCTTATCCTCAACATCTGCACTTATTTTATCTTTGATATCCTCTAAATAGGCGTAAAAATCTCGCGAATATTCTTTGATTTGAATCGCTTGCTTATTAAGCATCTCAAATTTGGCTGCCTGTTCCCTCGCTTTGGTTGCAAGATTATCATAAGCTTCATTATTTTTTTGTGAAGTTGAAATGTTATTTTCAGTTAACTTTTCCTTCATAAATCCAAAAGCAGACAAAACTTCTTTACTCATATTCATCGCTAACATTGCGATAAAAACAAGGTACATTAGGTTTATCATTTGTTGTCTTGCGGACATTTTTCCTCCTGCCATAAAAATTAGTTATTTAAGTTTGTTTTAATGATTTGATAACTAATTATTATTTAGACATGGCTGAGAGCATTCCTCCATATACTTCGTTTAAAGAAGATAGATTCTGAGCCAAAGACTCCATTTGTTCTTTTAACCTTTCTGAGTTTTCGATAACCGCTGAATTTAATTCTGATTGTTTGTTTGAGTTCTCTAGTTGTGCTTTATATAGATCATTCAATAACTCCATTTGAACAGCAGCCATAGATACTTGCTCATTGTATTTATTTGTAGCAGATATAGATTCTGAAGCAGCTGATAATCCTTCCGCAGCACCTTGAAAATTTTTCATACTAGTTCCTAAATTTTCCATTAAACTAGAATCAATTTTAGCCTCTGCCAATAAATTGTCTAATTTCTGAGATAATAAACCAGCAACCCCCTCATTTTCTTGTTGACCATCTTTGCCTAATTCTGGATATACCTTAGACCAATCTAAATCTTCTTCTGGTGTGTCAAAAGCAGATACTCCAAAAACAATTGCTTCTACAACGAGACCAATTGTTAACATTGTTCCTCCAGGAATTTTAAAAAAATAAAGATCTAAATCCCAATGTTGAATTTTCAAAAGAGCTCCAATAATTACTATTGCTGCTCCAATTCCATAAACAAAATTCATTCTTTTTTTATAAGTTATCGTTTGTGCCATAATATTGTATGTATGTAAAATTTTATTAATTAGGTGTGCCGAGATAGTTTTGGACCGTTCTAAAACCAATATAGCTTCGTGCAGTATCAGCATATTCATAATCTCTAGAACCTACTTCTAAAAAATATGCTACGTCTTTCCAAGACCCTCCTCTTATTATTTTTCTTTTATTTTTTCTATTTTCAACATTCGGATTCATTGTAGAAGCCATATAATAGGAAGATAAATTATAAGCAGTGTTTGTCCATTCAGAAACATTTCCAGCCATATTATATAAACCGTAGTCGTTTGCGTTGTATGATTTTGCCTCCATAGTGTATAGCGCTCCATCTGCAGCATAGTTCCCTCTTACTGGTTTGAAGTTTGCTAAAAAGCAACCCCTATCACTTTGTGTTCCTCCTGAGCCCCATGGATACGTTGCAAATTCTAGACCACCTCTGGCAGCATACTCCCATTCTGCTTCTGTTGGCAATCTAAAATCAGGAACTGATATACGGTTTTTCTTGCTTTTTAAATAATCATTTTTCTTTCTTGTTCTCCAATTACAAAAAGCATTTGCTTGTTCCCAAGAAACACCAACTACGGGATAATCTCCGTAGGATTGATGATGAAAATAGTCCTGATGCATTGGATCGTTGTATGAGTAGTTAAAATCTTTTACCCAAACTGCGGTATCTGGATACACATTTAAAATTTCATTTTTCATAAAATTTTTGATCTTACCCCCTTTTTTTGCAGCATTATTTCTATCAAACCAGGTATATCTGTAATTTAGTAACTTCACATTAAAAGTGGGAACCCCATCAACAGCTTCTTCTCTTGAAATAAATAAAGAATCCATAACTTCAACATAATCTACGTCAGGAAAATCTTCTTTTTTCCAAATAATGTCCGTTTCCCAACTTAATGGCTTAATTGAATCGATTCCTTCACCAAAACTATAGTAATTATCATACATATACTTCTGGTATGGTGTTGCATCTGTGGTATCAGTAACAGCAAAAGCATAATCGTGAATACCACCCGATGGTCCTGATTCGCCTTCATCTGTTGTTGTTAATAATTCGGCAAATTCTTGCTGAATACCTAGTCTCGTTCTCACAATAGAGTCTCTTACCCAAAACACAAACTCTTTATATTCGTTGTTTGTAATCTCTGTTTCATCCATGTAATAAGGCCTTATGGTAACCGTTTTGGTCGGAGTACTCATAGTACCGATTACATCTTGGTCTTGTTTACCCATTGTAAAAGATCCTCCTGGAATTAATGCCATACCAAATGGCTTTTCAGAGAACCATTTTTTCTTATACTTTACACCCATCAATTCGCCTCTATCATTAGAACCACAACTGTAAATAATTAGTGTAAAAAGTGCAAATACTAGTGCTTTATTCATAATTTTGTAATCTCATTTCTTTCAATTAGTAAACCTATTCTTTTTTTTACTAAAAAACAATTCTGTGTCTATATTTTAACGTTTTTTTAGATTCTCGTTACTGAACTAATTTACGCATTGCCTTGTACCATTTTTCTGGAATAATTTGTTTTGTTGCATCCACATAATCAGAGTAGGTACATGGTATTAACGCATGTCTTTTATTTTTATTACTTGACAAAATATTTATCTCTATCCACCATCTTCCAGACTTATGACTCTTGTAAAATGTTAAAGGGTCATCTTCTT
>Ga0257120_1002770_pt1 | contig 10221 bp, 5 predicted proteins | sample SI106_10metaG_FD_190153 | JGI IMG/M metagenome (GOLD analysis project Ga0257120, IMG submission 190153) | Marine microbial communities from Saanich Inlet, British Columbia, Canada - SI106_10 | ecosystem: Environmental > Aquatic > Marine > Inlet | place: Canada: British Columbia | collected...
TAGAATTTGATATACCAGCATAGATACTCTCCTAAAATATGTAGTGAATAATTATAGGGTTGCCGCAAAAGTTGTCTAAGTCAAGATTCCTGCTTCAAGGCGAAAAACCTCCTTGCGCACCCCATCGGACAGAGCTTGGGCAAACCGCGCCAGCTTTGCATTCTGGCGATCATCCTCGTGACGGATCATATAAAAACTGCGTGTCAGGGCAATTTCGTTTTGCAGCACAAATCGCAACTCAGGCGCAAAGGGCATCGCAAAATCGTGCACCACGCCCACGCCACCGCCACGGCGCAATAGGTTCAACTGTACAGATACAGAGTTGGACGCAAGCGGCACGCGCCCTGCCCCGATATCAGCCAAGTAATCCAACTCACGGTCAAAGATCATATCCGGAATATATCCCACAATACGGTGATCGCGCAGCGCGTCCTTTTCCGATATCTCGCCCGCCTCTTTTAAATACACCTCCGATGCCGCCAAATGCAGGCGATAATCCGTGATCTTCTGAACCGTCAAACGCCCAGCCGTTGGGGCACTCACCCCAATCGCCAAATCTGCCTCGCGGCGTGAAAGATTGAAAACACGCGGCAAGGCCACGATCTGAATATCCAAATCCGGATGCTCAACCGCCAAAGCCGCACAAACCTGCGGCAGTATATAGTTCGCACAGCCATCAGGGGCCCCAATGCGCATTTGACCTGTCAAACTGTCACTTTGCACCGGCAGGCTGCTGGTGGCGACGCGCATCGCGGTCTCTGCCTCTTCTGCACGGCTCAACAACTCAGCCCCCGCAACAGTCAGCGCATAGCCTTGGGGGGATTTCACAAACAATCCTGTCCCCAAGGACGTCTCTAAACGCGCCATGCGCCGCCCCAACGTCGCAGGATCAAGGCGCAACTGCTTACCTGCTGCAGACAGCCCACCTTCACGCGCCACCGCCAAAAACAAACGCACATCGTCCCAATTGTCTTGCATGACCCATCACTCCAGTTGTCACCCACCTTCACTTTACCCCATAAACTCTGGGGGAGGCCGCAGGCCGGGGGCAAAGCCCCTAACTCGTTGCCTGCCAATATACCTACAAAATTGCAAAGCTGTTTTGACATCTTTCCCCTGTTGCATGATTTTTTGCAAGACTAAGCTATCCCTAAATCAACCAAAGGGATTCCCACATGCAAGAGCTCACGCATTACATCAATGGCGCACACGTCAAAGGCACATCAGGCCGTTTCGCAGACGTCATGAACCCAGCCACCGGCGAAGTTCAGGCCAAGTGCCCATTGGCATCTGCTGCTGAAATGGACCAAGCGGTTCAATTCGCTACTGCTGCACAGCCAAAATGGGCTGCAACAAACCCACAGCGCCGCGCACGTGTGATGATGAAGTTCGTTGGCCTTCTCAACGACAACATGGACAAATTGGCCGAAGCCCTATCCCGCGAGCACGGCAAAACTCTGCCCGACGCCGCAGGCGACGTGCAGCGCGGCCTTGAGGTGGTTGAATACTGCATCGGTGCCCCTGAGTTGCTCAAAGGCGACTACACTGACTCTGCAGGCCCCGGCATCGACATGTATTCCATGCGCCAAGCTTTGGGTGTGACTGCAGGCATTACCCCGTTCAACTTCCCCGCCATGATCCCGATGTGGATGTTTGCCCCTGCCATCGCATGTGGCAACGCGTTTATCCTGAAACCATCCGAGCGTGATCCATCTGTCCCATTGATGCTTGCTGAATTGATGGAACAAGCTGGCCTGCCAAAAGGCATCCTTCAGGTTGTGAACGGCGACAAAGAAGCCGTCGACGCGATCTTGCACCACGATGTGATCCAATCTGTTGGCTTTGTGGGCTCAACCCCGATTGCGGAATATATCTACTCAACAGGTTGTGCGAACGGCAAACGCGTTCAGTGCTTTGGTGGCGCGAAAAACCACATGATTATCATGCCTGACGCTGACATGGATCAAGCGGCTGATGCTTTGATCGGTGCCGGTTACGGCGCTGCTGGCGAACGCTGCATGGCGATTTCCGTTGCGGTTCCAGTGGGTGACGACACAGCCGATCGTTTGATCGAAAAGCTGGTTCCACGGATCGAAAAGCTAAAGGTTGGTCCGTACACCTCTGGCAACGATGTGGACTACGGTCCTGTTGTTACAGCCGCCGCAAAAGCCAACATCGAACGGTTGGTTCAAACCGGTATCGATCAAGGTGCTGAGTTGGTTGTTGATGGTCGCGATTTCTCATTGCAAGGCTACGAGGAAGGGTTCTTCGTTGGTCCACACTTGTTTGACCGCGCCACCAAAGACATGGACATCTACAAGCACGAGATCTTTGGCCCCGTCCTAACCTGCGTGCGCGCAGAAACCTATGAAGAGGCTCTTGGCCTTGCCATGGATCACGAATACGGCAACGGCACAGCAATTTTCACCCGCGACGGTGACGCCGCCCGTGATTTCGCCAACCGTATCAACGTCGGCATGGTCGGCATCAACGTGCCAATCCCTGTGCCATTGGCCTACCACACCTTTGGCGGTTGGAAGAAATCTGTGTTCGGCGATTTGAACCAGCACGGTCCAGATGCGTTCAAATTCTACACTCGCACCAAAACTGTGACAGCGCGCTGGCCATCAGGCATCAAAGAAGGTGGCGAATTCTCAATCCCAGTGATGGAATAAGCAATACTGAGTGCCGCCCGTTGCGGCGGCACTCAACCATCTAAACGACCAACTCAAACTCTCATGCTTTGCAATATTCGTGAAATAGTTTGAATTTAACATCCGTTCAATTCACCTAGCCACCTGCACGCGAGGATCGACATGGATTTTGCCCTAAGCGAAGAACAATCTGCAATATTTGATATGGCCTATGCCTTTGGCCAAGACGCCATCGCGCCCCGCGCACGTGATTGGGAAATTGCCGAAACAATCCCCAAAGACCTATGGCCCAAGGTTGGCGAGCTTGGCTTTGGCGGTCTGTATGTTTCTGAAGACGGCGGCGGCACGGGCCTTTCGCGCCTTGATGCCACCCTAGTTTTTGAGGCCCTCAGCATGGCCTGCCCTTCGGTTGCGGCCTTCCTGTCCATTCACAACATGTGCGCTAAGATGATCGACAGCTTTGGCAGTGATGAGATGAAGGCACGTGTGATGCCCGACGTTTTGGCGATGAACACTGTTCTAAGCTATTGCCTGACGGAACCCGGATCAGGATCAGACGCCGCAGCCCTCAAAACCCGCGCAGAACGCACAAACGAGGGCTATACCCTGAACGGAACCAAAGCGTTCATTTCGGGCGGTGGTTATTCAGATGCTTATGTTTGCATGGTGCGCACGGGCGAAGACGGCGCTGCGGGTGTGTCCACGGTATATGTCGAAGACGGGTCAGATGGTCTGTCCTTTGGTGGACTAGAGCAAAAGATGGGTTGGCGTTCACAACCCACCGCGCAGGTTCAATTTGATGATTGTAAAGTTGCCGCACAGAACCTGATTGGTGAAGAAGGCAAAGGGTTTAAGTATGCGATGATGGGGTTGGACGGCGGTCGATTGAACATCTCTGCCTGTTCGTTAGGTGCAGCCCAAACGGCCCTGAACGCGACCCTTGATTACATGGGCGAGCGCAAAGCATTCGGCAAATCCATCGACCAATTCCAAGGGCTGCAATGGCGCCTTGCGGATATGGAGATCGAGCTGCAAGCCGCGCGTGTTTTCCTACGCCAAGCGGCATGGAAGTTGGACACAGGTGCGCCAGATGCGACCAAATATTGCGCTATGGCCAAGAAATTCGTGACCGAAGTGGGCAGCAAGGTTGTAGATCAATGCCTACAACTGCACGGCGGCTACGGCTATCTAGCTGATTATGGCATCGAGAAGCTGGTGCGTGACCTGCGCGTTCACCAAATCCTTGAAGGCACCAATGAAATCATGCGGGTCATCATTGCCCGCGACATGTTGAAGAACCGCTAAATCATATGACTGACATCTCAATCTGCATCACCGGCCAAGCAGGCCGTATCACTTTGCAACGTCCACAAGCGTTGAACGCTATGACCTACGAGATGTGTCTGGCTATTGAGGCCGCCCTTGATGAGTGGCGCGCAGACCCTGCTGTTAAGCTGGTTGTCATGGACGCTGAGGGGGATCGCGCCTTTTGTTCGGGTGGTGACATCGCGGATATGTATGCCACAGGCACGGCCGGTGATTTTACATATGGTCAGAAATTTTGGGCCGATGAATACCGCCTGAACGCCAAAATATTTGAATACCCAAAACCTGTTGTTTCCTTCCTTCAAGGGTTCACCATGGGGGGCGGCGTTGGGATTGGGTGTCACGGGTCACACCGCATTGTTGGTGACACCAGCCAGATCGCCATGCCCGAGGTTGGCATTGGGTTGGTCCCTGACGTTGGCGGCACCTTGATGCTGGCCTTAGCCCCAGAGCGTTTGGGTGAATACCTTGGCACAACCGCGTCGCGCATGAATGCATCCGATGCGATCTTTGCCGGTTTTGCAGATATCTACATTCCCGAAGGCAAATGGCCCGAGCTGATTGCCCAGCTTGAAACAACGGGCGACACCGCTTGCCTGACGCCTGAGACCCCTGCCGAAATCGGACCGATCCAGTCACAGATGCCTGAGATCACCAAACATTTCCGCGGTGTTGGCCTGTCAGATGTTTTGACCACATTGGAAAACGACGACAGTGAGTTTGCCCAAAAGACGTTAAAACAACTGCGCCGTAACAGCCCGCTTTCTATGGCCTGTACCTTTGAAATTCTGAACCGTTTGCGTGGCTCTAACATCTCGCTGGCCAAAGCATTGGACCTTGAATACCGCTTTACCGCGCGCAGTATGGAACACGGTGACTTTATCGAGGGCATCCGCGCCGCGATCATCGACAAAGACCGCAGCCCCAAATGGCAATTCGCAGATGGCACCGTCCCTGCGACGGCCGTTTCAAAGATGTTGCTGCCTTTGGGTGAAAACGCATTAGACTTGCAGACCAACACATCGGAAGGACACGGCATGAACATCGGCTTTATCGGACTGGGCAACATGGGCGCACCTATGGCTGCCAACTTGGCTGCTGCGGGACATAACGTGACGGGCTTTGATCCGGCGGGCACAACGGCTGAGGGCGTTGCTGTGGCAGCCACCTCTGTTGAAGCAGCCACAGGTGCAGATGTTGTTATCACAATGCTACCCAACGGTGCGATCCTGCGCAGTGTTGCGGCCGAAGTGATCCCTGCGATGAAATCAGGTGCGACCTTACTGGATTGTTCCACCGTTGACGTTGAAAGCGCCTGTGCCGTGGCTGCGGATGCTCAAGAGGCGGGCCTGTTGGCCGCAGATGCGCCTGTGTCGGGTGGTATTGGTGGCGCGGCGGGTGGAACGCTGACATTCATGGCGGGTGGATCTGAGGCGGCATTTGCCACCGTGTCCCCGTTGTTTGAGATCATGGGACAAAAAGCGGTGCATTGCGGCGCGTCAGGTGCAGGCCAAGCGGCCAAGATCTGCAACAACATGGTTTTGGGCGCGACGATGATCGCGACCTGCGAGGCATTTGCCTTGGCCGACAAGCTGGGCCTTGATCGTCAAAAGATGTTTGACGTCGTCAGCACCTCCTCTGGATACTCATGGTCGATGAACGCCTACTGCCCTGCGCCAGGCGTTGGCCCAACCAGCCCCGCAGACAATGATTACGCACCGGGATTTGCAGCTGAATTGATGTTGAAGGACCTAGGGTTAAGCCAGCAGGCGGCCAGTGCGGTGGATGCAGATACGCCAATGGGTGAATTGGCCCATGCGTTATATAAGAAGTTCGTTGAGGACGAAGGCGGATTGGGCAAAGATTTCAGCGCCATGCTGCCAAGGTTCGAACAGCGCAACCGTAAGGTGTGGTCTGGGTAAAGCCCTGACTTAAATGTGTTTGAATTGCGTTATTGTTTCCCAAAAAATCGATTGTTCCGGCTGTAGAAACAATGCAAAATCGCGACAAATTACTGATATTAAAGAATTAATTTTAAGAAATAAAAATACGTGTTTGGTTAACGTTTCATTTTTGTGAACCCAATATTTCCTTATTCGCTACAATCGAATGACAAACTTTCCCTGCATACCTGCCTCAGGACGGATCAACTCCGCGTAATGAGGATGAGGGAAAAATGGCGACAGCAACAGAGCTGCCAATCAATACGAGTGCAACAGCACTTGATATGGCAAATGAGATTTTCGGCAGTGGCATCGTCGTTAATAGTGCCACATACAGCGGTGACGCGGCGTCGAGTGGTACATATTCCAACGGCGATACCGTTTCCCCATTCGCAACACCCGGTGATACAGGCGCTATCCTTTCGACAGGCAACGCCGTCGATTTTACAAACAGCGACGGCACCACAAATACCAACCAAAGTGACGCCACATCAACAAACACAGCTGGTGGTATTGATAACGACCCCGACTTTGATGCTCTTGGTAACTCGTTTGACGCAGCATTCCTTTATATGGAATTTACGCCAACCGGCGACACCATCACCCTTGATTTCGTCCTAAGCTCTGAAGAATACCCCAATTTTGTGAACACAGCCTACAATGACGTCATTGGCGTTTGGGTGAATGGCGTTCTCGCAACTGTAACCGTCGGCAAAGGTGCGGCATCCATCAGCAACATTAATAATGGCACAACACAAAATATTTTTAACGATAACTTAACGGATCAATTCAACACCGAGATGGATGGTTTCACCGTTACCCTGACCTTTACCGCACCTGTAACCACGGGCGCTATTAACACGTTGAAGGTTGGCGTCGCGGATGTTGGTGACAGCGGATATGATACAAACCTTTTGATCGCAGGGGGGTCCGTTCAATCAACAATCATTGCCCAGGATGACACAATCATCTTTGGCTTGAATGACACCAAAATCCTTGATGTTCTAAGCAATGACACCTCGACCGGTGGCGCATTGGCGGTGACACACATCAATGGTCAGGCTGTTGTGGCTTCTGACCCGGCGAACAATTCGATCACGTTGGCGACTGGCCAAATCATTACACTGCTCCCAGACGGTACGTTCCAAATTCAGGGCGATGCCGACCTTGAAACTGTTTACTTCAACTATTCAATTGAGGATGCGGCGGGCAATACAGACAGTGCGCTGGTAGAAGTTGTTCAAATTCCATGCTTTGCCTCAGGCACAGCGATTGAAACGGCCAACGGACCCATGCTGATCGAGAATATCACCGCTGGGATGTATGTTAATACACGCGATGACGGCCCACAAATGGTCCGATGGATCGGCAACAGCACGGTTTCCGCCGAAGGTGACCAACGTCCGGTCCGTATCAAAGAGGGTTCGTTTGGTACGACGTCTGATTTAATCGTCTCCCCGCAACACCGCATCATGGTAGAGGGTTGCTGGGCAGAGTTGTTGTTTGGCGAACCAGAGGTGTTGGTTAAGGCCAAGGATATGATCAATGATTTCAATGTCATAAATGATTATGAGTTAAAGCAGGTCACATACCATCACATGCTATTTGATCGCCATCAGGTAATCACAGCAAATGGTGTGGCTTGTGAAAGCTATGTGCCCGGCAATCAGACAATGGCAGGGTTTGATCACGACACTCAGGAAAAAATCCTAAGCCTCTTCCCAATCTTGCGCGAAGACCTTGGCAACTACGGTGGCGCCGCGCGTCCCCTTATCAAAGGACGCGAAGCACTCCCGTTGTTGGCGGCAATGGCTGCCTGATTATTTGGCAGCCCCTTCTTTGGGCTTTAGCATGCCTTTGAGGTATTGACCTGTATAGCTTTCGGCGACTTCCGCCACTTTTTCGGGCGTGCCAGTTGCCACAACCATACCACCGCCATCGCCGCCCTCCGGGCCGATATCGATGATGTGGTCGGCTGTTTTGATAACATCAAGGTTGTGTTCAATCACGATGACTGAATTCCCTTGATCGACCAATTCATGCAGCACTTCCAACAACTTGCGTACATCTTCAAAGTGCAAACCTGTGGTCGGCTCATCCAAGATATACAGCGTGCGCCCCGTGGAACGTTTGCTGAGCTCCTTAGACAGTTTCACCCGCTGGGCTTCCCCACCTGACAAGGTCGTGGCCTGTTGGCCAACCTTGATATAGCCCAAGCCGACACGCATCAGCGCATCCATCTTGTCGCGAATAGAAGGCACCGCTTGGAAGAAGGTTTGTGCATCTTCTACGTTCATATTCAAAACGTCAGCGATGCTTTTGCCCTTAAAGCGGATTTCCAGCGTTTCACGGTTATACCGCGCGCCCTGACAGGTCTCGCACTCAACATAGACGTCTGGGAGGAAATGCATCTCGATCTTGATAAGACCGTCACCCTGACAGGCCTCACAGCGCCCACCTTTGACGTTAAAGCTAAAGCGGCCCGCCTTGTACCCGCGCGCTTTGGATTCTGGCAAGCCAGCGAACCAATCGCGGATCGGGGTAAAGGCCCCTGTGTAGGTCGCAGGGTTTGATCGCGGCGTACGCCCGATCGCGCGTTGGTCGATGTCGATGACCTTATCCAACAACTCAAGGCCCTTGATCGTCTCGCAAGGGGCTGGCGTTTGGCGCGCCCCATTTAGGCGCATCGACGCTGTCTTAAACAATGTCTCAATCGTCAGCGTAGACTTACCACCACCTGACACACCGGTGACACAAACGAACTGTCCCAATGGGAAATCAACGGTGATATTTTTGAGGTTGTTGCCCGTGGCTTTGACCACTTTCAACGACTTCTTCTTGCCCTTGCGCCGCCTTGCTGGAACCTCAATGGAACGTTTGCCTGTGAGGTACTGACCGGTCAATGAATTGGGGTCATTGGCAACCTGGTCAGGTGTGCCGTGGGATACGACCTCGCCCCCGTGAACACCGGCACCCGGACCAATGTCGAAGACGTAATCAGCTTCGCGAATGGCCTCTTCATCATGCTCAACCACGATAACGGTATTGCCCTGATCGCGCAGGTTCTTAAGCGTTAACAAAAGGCGGTCATTGTCGCGCTGGTGTAGGCCGATGGAAGGTTCATCCAGAACATAAAGAACACCTGTCAGGCCAGAGCCGATTTGACTGGCCAAACGGATGCGTTGGCTCTCACCACCGCTTAAGGTTCCACTTGAACGTGACAACGTAAGATATTCTAATCCAACGTTATTCAAGAATCCAAGGCGTTCACGGATTTCCTTTAAAATCGCCTTTGCGATCTCGTTGTTTTGCTTTGTCAGGCGCTCTGGAACTGTGTCGCACCACGCGAAGGCTTCGCGGATCGACATCTGCACAACTTGGCCCGCATGGATGTCAGCGATCTTTACCGCCAGCGCTTCTGGACGCAGGCGATAGCCCTCACACATGCCGCATGGGCGGTTATTTTGATAGCGCTCAAACTCTTCACGGATCCAGTTGCTATCGGTCTCGCGATAGCGGCGTTCCATGTTTGGAATGACCCCTTCAAAGACGCGGGTTACGTTGTAAACGCGGCCCCCTTCATCATAGCGAAATTCAAGTTCTTCCTCACCAGAACCGTGCAAAAAGACCTGCTGAACATGGGCTGGCAGGTCTTTCCATTTCGTCTTGGCATCAAACTCGTAATGCTTGGCGATGGATTCAATGGTCTGCAAAAAGTACGGTGATTTACCTTTGCGCCACGGGGCCAATGCGCCGTCATAAACCCGCAGATCAGCATCGGGCACAACGAGGCGTTCATCAAAGAACAGCTCTTTGCCTAACCCGTCGCAGGTCGGGCACGCCCCGAATGGCGCGTTGAATGAAAACAGGCGCGGCTCGATCTCTGGAATGGTGAAGCCACTGACTGGACAGGCAAACTTCTCTGAGAACGTGCTGCGGACCGGATCGCCTTCGGCGGGTGCGGTTTCGATGATCGCAATACCATCGGCGAGATCAAGCGCGGTACGCAGGCTGTCTGCTAAACGTGTTTCGAGCCCCTCGCGTACAACAATGCGGTCAACGACCACGTCGATGTCATGGCGGAATTTCTTATCAAGGGTTGGCGGCTCGTCCAGATCGTAAAACGCGCCGTCTACTTTGACACGTTGAAAACCCTGCTTGCGCAGCTCGATAAACTCTTTGCGGTACTCGCCTTTGCGGTCACGGATGATCGGAGCCAAGAGGTAGGCGCGTGTGCCCTCCTCCATCTTCATGGTGCGGTCGACCATGTCTTGGACCTGCTGGGCCTCAATTGGCTT
>Ga0257120_1002771_pt1 | contig 10221 bp, 11 predicted proteins | sample SI106_10metaG_FD_190153 | JGI IMG/M metagenome (GOLD analysis project Ga0257120, IMG submission 190153) | Marine microbial communities from Saanich Inlet, British Columbia, Canada - SI106_10 | ecosystem: Environmental > Aquatic > Marine > Inlet | place: Canada: British Columbia | collected...
CAATTTGTTTTTATTACTGTTTATTCTTACCTTTGCTGTAGTGCCTTCTAACAAACGTAATAGTGCTTGTTGAACACCCTCACCACTAACATCACGTGTAGACGTGTTAGATTCGCTCCTACGAGCTTTTTTATCTATCTCGTCAATAAATATTATGCCTTTTTGTGCAAGTTCTACATCGTAGTCTGCTAAAGTTAAAAGTCTTTCTAATATACTTTCTACATCTTCACCTACATATCCTGCTTCAGTTAATGTAGTTGCGTCTGCCATTGCAAATGGAACTTGTAACTTCTTGGCTAATGTTTTTGCTAATAATGTTTTACCTGAGCCCGTTGGTCCTACTATAAGTACATTTGATTTATCAAATATTATTTTATCTGTTTGAGTAATACGTTTATAATGATTATATGCACTAACACTTAAAATTTCTTTGGCATCTGTTTGTCCTACAACATTCTGATCAAGAAACTCTTTAATCTCGTTTGGACCTGGAATGTCGTTAATGTCTATTCCTTCAACATACTCTGGAGATACATCTTTAACAATATCATAACTTAATGTTATACATTCATCGCAAATATAAACAGAAGGACCTGCTATAAGTTTTTCAACTTGATCTCTACTTTTACCGCAGAAGTTACAATTTAAATTTTTATCTTTCGTATCTTCTTTGCTCATTTTTTGCCTAAGTATTTTTTATTAATAGGTTTGTTGTCGTCCGGATTTGGTAATGGCATTGCCCAAAAACCTATCTTTTCTTTTACACCATCTTCTGAATTCTTTAATAAAATATTATATATTTCCTGCTCGGTTAGATCTTCCTTGTTCAGTTCGCTTGTTGCCATAAGTTTAGCGGCATCTTTTAAATCGCCTGTTGATTCTTTTTCAACTTCTTTAACTTCTGCAGGAGTGTCTTCTATATTTTTAATAACACTTTGCAATGCAGTTATTTGCTTGTTTAACTTTTCTATTTGCTTTGTGTCGGTCCTAACCACTACTCGTTCTGGTCCTGGGACTTCCACTCTCCTTTCTGGTCCGGGGACCTCAACAATACGTTCTGGTCCTGGGACTTCCTTTTCGACAGTGACCACTGTCTCCTTTGGGATCTCGACCTCGACAATCTTCTCAACGACTTTTTCGACTTCAACTTCAATCTCCTTTATGATTTCAATCTCTTTCTCAACTATAACTTCTTTAGGCTTGTCTTCGAGTGCCTTTAATGTTTTATCGTATTTCTTTTGTAATAACGCCAATGCCTTTACTATCTCTGGGCGTGGCTCAATTACAACTTCTTTTTCTATTATAACTTCTTTAGGTTTTTTGTCAAGTTGTTTCTCTAACAATGTTATATTGTCTAATGCATCAACAAGCATTTCCATGGTTTGTTGATACTTTGTATAGAGTTCGTCGAACTTTTCCTTAACTTCTTGTTCCGTCATTGTCCAATTTCTTTTTAAGTTTCTTTTCAAGTGCCTTGACTGCTCGAGGTGTTTTTACTGCGTTCATGTCAATTTCTTTTTCAACTTCTTTTACTACTTCAACTTCTCTAATAACTTCTTTAACATTCTTTGATTGTGATGTAATGTTTTCTTCTGGCCCTGTGCTTTCTAAATTAATACCGTATCTTATTAATGTTTGGTTTGCCGCAATCAATAACATGATTGCCAAAGGATCAAACACAAACACAAATAACAGTATGAATATTCTTACTGCTTTATCCATAACCGATTGGTCTGATGAACCATATAATAGTTCTGCTACATATTTAATTGGTCCTATCTCTCTATCTAAATCTCTTACAATGCTTTCTGCTTCAAACTTTTCGTCTTTTAATATAGCAATGTCATTGTAAATTAAATCTATATCTGCATTAAAACCATTTACTTTTTCTATGTTTGCATCTTGTTGGTTGGAACTTGTATTTCTCAGTCTGTTTATTTCTGCATTAGCACCGTTAATTGTGTTCTGTGCTTGTAGTCTATATGCATCTATATTATCTTGTTGCTTGTCTATGTCTGCTTTAATATCAGCACGTTGGTCTTCTTGTTGAGAGTATAAGTCGTTTGCCTGTGCCACATAGTCTATTGTTTGTTTAGTGTCGCCCTGGAATATGCCGCCTTCTTCTGTGGTAATAACTTCGACACCTTTGTTTCTTAAATCGTTTACTGCTTTATCTAATACTGCTAATTGGTCTCTGAGTCTTTGTATTTGTCCGTTAGCAAAGTCTATATCGCCTTGTACTCTTTCCCATGCACCGTCTCTGATTGTTTCTTGTTGCTTAATACTTTCACTTACATCAACACTTCCGCCAATACTAAGTATTCTATCTTCTATAATAGCAATCTTATTTTCTTGTCTAAGTATAAGTCCGTCAACACGTTCTACTTCTGCAAATGCTACAGCACCATTACTTGATACATCTGAGGCCGCTTTACTTAGGTAACCATATATACCTGCTGATGTTATAAGCATAAGGACAACTACTGCGGTAGTCAAGTATGTTTTAAGTGCAAATGATGTTTCGTCCCAATATCTATATAACCAACTTGCTGTTAGTAGTTTGCCTACTTCAAGTGTTCCAGCCATAATGGCTATGCTCATTGGCATGCCTCCAAAGAATATCATTAGTCCAGCAATACTGAACCATGCGGCCACACCTGCTATTGCAAGTGCTGTGATCAATGTAAGGATTCCGAATAGCATACACATATTTATCGCTATTTTGAATTCAGCATTATGGTTGTGGCAGATAAAACTATATATAAATACAAGTATGATAAAGCTCGAACGTGTTAAAAATAGAGTAATTGCTGATCAAAATGACCCAAAACATCAGTTAGGACATCCATTAACAGGACGAGGAATCATTGACTCTTTTTTGCCATCAAGTGAAAAAACACTTTATAGTTTTATTTCAGATACTACTGCTGATACGTTAGGTAAAAGGTTTATCGAGTTAGCAAAACAAAACGATATTCACATTGCTACACAATTTGGCGTCGAAGGTGCTGACTTAATGTCCCTCTTGGATGCTGACGTTGACATAGAACATACTTGGTTTGAAACGTCATTAATTAATATTAAAATGCTACCAAGACGATGGTCAAAAAAGTTGTTAGACAAATATAATTTTATCATACATGACTATGTAGAAGGTGGTACATTTTTACAATACGGAACTATTAATCCTCAACATGAGATAGATGCAATATCACTAACACCAAAAAATATTGTAATTGCAACATCTGGTTTTAAGATTTGGGATGATATAACTACTAATCATATATCAATACCCATGTATGCTATCTATTCTTATTGCTGGGCAAAGCCTAACTTAGCACAAAAGATTGCTTACAAGCCCTCTAAGACCGCCTTAGTGCTATGTAATAAGCCACGTGAGAGTAGATTACTTACGTTAGCAAAAATGCATGAGTCTGGTTTATTAGAGAACTCAGATTGGAGTTGTAATATTAATTATAATAGCACTACTAAAGTGTTTAATGGCAAACAGTTGTCTGCCGAAGAAGTAGAACAATTAAGTAAGAGCAGTGACCCAAAAGCATGGCAAGGTGCAACGTTAGATGCTAAAGATCCTAATTACAATTTAGTTGAAACATTTAAAAAGGATCATGAGAATGTATTTCCTAAGGCATTAGAAGGTTTAGATTTTGTAATGGATTCAAAGTCAGGCGTGTACAGTGATGCATTTGATTACAATCCGGCATGGGCTGGAAAGTATCAGTACTACATTGCATTAGAAACATTGCATCGCGATCACAATCGTAAGTTTACTTACACTAACGGCTTTGTATCTGACAAGACATTCAAAGGATTTTTAACATGTAGTCCAGTGTTAAGCATAGGGGATAGACTACATGACTCGTATCTGGCTGATTTAGGGTTCGAAGTGTTAGATACAGGAGCAGACGAGTCTCCTTACATAGATCAAAAAATAGATGGTGTATTAAATATTATTAAGAAAACACCGTTTATGCTTACATCAAAAAATAAATTTATTGCAGAAAAGAATTACAACTTGATTACTAACGAAGACTTTTTATGCAACTTGGTTATTAAGCCATTAAAAAACCTTATTGTTCGTCAACAATAAGGTCCATTCTAAACTTGTTCTGTTATCTCATATATAGTACTGTATTTGTCTTGCTATTATGCCGTCGCTTAATAGTTTAACAGGCTTACAGTAAAACCTTTGTTAATCTCTAAATTTTACTTTAGTATGATCGTTAAGTTCAACAGTAGCACTATTATGCTCATGCTCTCTTACTGTAGTCTTTTGTACCCAGCATCTGCCATCTGTAAGTTCACTTACGATTCTTTCTGCTTCATCAAAAGCCATTTCAGCAAATCTTTCACAGCCAACTGCACCAACAACTCTTAAATCTATAAGATTCTTGTCAGCCAACATTTGGAATGTTTCAAACTCTGGATCATCACTTCCTAACAAATAAGTATGGTCAAACATAAATTTTAACCATTCTTTAAGTGGCTTCAATCCACCAAAGTCTACTATCCAGTTACGATCGTCAAGATCGTCTCCACCAAAGGTGAATTCAAACTGTAATGCATAACCATGAATTAAATTACAATGGCTATCTGCTCGCCATTGTCTAAACGCACAACTGTGGCCAGTTGAATGCGAATATGTTTTACCCGAATAAAATCTTTTATTCATTTGTATATCTCCTAAATCATTAGAAGGCCATTAGTGCGGAATATTTATAGTGGGACGATGCCTAACTGTTTCCATCCACTTTAATGTATTATACATGTATTTAGACTTTTGTCAAGTCCTAAATAAAAAATTCTGGTACTAAGTTATAATTCCTGCTTGTTCTGGTGTCATGTCAACTAACCCTTCACGGATTAATTTAGCTCTGTTGACCATATGCTTTGCTTGTACTTCTTCTTTACTACCACCGAAGTATGCTACTGCATGTCCTTCTTCTACTAACATATCAGTTACTGGTCTCCAAGCATCTTTATCAGCATCATACACATCAAAGTCTCCAAGGATACGTCCAAACTTACCTTTCATATCTTCGCCATCTTTGTTGATTTGTGTTTTTAGAACACATGTTTCACCAAGCAATGATGTCAGTCTTGCTTTAGCAGACTTACCAAATACTTTTTCTACTTCGTCGCTTGTTCTTGATTCTGGTGTATCGATACCCATTATACGAACTCTTTCGTCTGTTAACTGAACACCAAAACCTAAATCGATATCTACGTCTACTGTGTCTCCGTCAACAATCTTCACTACTTTACAATTATACTCATACATACTGTTACTCCTAATTTGTGTGTATTAAGTATGTATTTATCTGTAAACTGTATTATGTTTTCCTTGTTGACTAAGGGCTTATTCGGATTTTAAAAAGGAGTGACTGTCTATTTGTACTACTTGTACATAGTGTTCTGCCCAATAAGGATTGGCTAAGTCACTGTTATAATAATGTGTACTACCTGTTGTAATATCTATTAAGTTTCCTCTAATCATTTGAGAGGATATAAGTAACGACATTTCCCATGCCTGCATACGTTCTTTGATTACTGATCCATCTGATGTGGTTAACACTATATCATCTGATTTGCCGTCACAATACCAACTGAACTGGCACTTGTTTCTTTTTGGAACCATATTGCCTTTCCAGTTTTCTCTTGTTTGTGCTTGATACACTACACCACAAACTGTGTTAGGGAATTTTTTATTCTTTACACGATTCATTGTAACATTTGCTACAGCAACTTTGCCTGCATAACTCTCGCCACGTGCTTCATGATAAATGTTTGTTGCAAGGCAATGCATTTGGTTAATGTCTATTAGGTCATCTTCAGTAATAGTAATTTCAGGACCAACGAACTCTATGTCAGGCGTTGGAAGTTTTGCTTCTGAAGTGTCATTAGGATTTAGTTGGTTAGCAATTATGTAGATGCAAAGACCGAATGCAATTACTGGTAGTAAAAAATATCTTTTCATGTGTTTCTCCATGCTTTTATCTTATTATTTAGTATATATTATAACATTTTTAAGCATTTAGTCAACCAGAACTTACACTAAATTTATAGTGTAAGTTATTGATATGATGTATTTTTTTACTTTGCTATTGCAATTTTTGAAGTAGATTCGATAAATCCGTCTGCAATCTCTTTGACTGTAGGTGAGTATGCTACGATAGTAGTCATATTCATTTGAATTTTCTCTGGTAATGCACTCATCATCCACGGCATCAATCCAAGACCGCCTTTAGGATTAGTAGCAACAATACTTGCTTTTGACACAGTAAGCATTGTTTCGCTCTCACCTTCATACCTGGCAATAATTTCTTCGCCAGTGATTAATTTAATTGTAACAACATCGTTTGGTTGTAATGGTTTTTCTAATAACATAATGGTTCCTTTAAAACTATATTTAATGATTATGTTCGATTGTATTTAGTTATTTTGGCAAAAATATAACTACCACTATAAGTTCTATGCTTACTTATGTATCGAGCATACTACTTTAAATATTAGTGATGCAAAATTTAGCATCACATGGAGGTTGATATATGGATATTCTTAAAAGTGTTGGCGGATGGGCCAGACAACTTACAGATGTCGGTATGAGTGTAATAGCTCTTGGAGTAGTGCTTGAAGTACTATTTAAAGGTGCTGTTCCTTTCCTTGGAGATATGACTGTAGTAGCAAATATTATGAGCATATTGAACGGGTTGAGCAACGAAGGACTACTTGGATTAGTAGGCATTTGGGTTCTATACCATATCTTTAACAAGAAATAACATTACACATAAAATTAGCCCTTAACTACGTTGAGGGCTTTTTTTTGACTATTTTGCCGTGTTTAGCACCCAATTATTATCTTTATGTTAAATATATGTGTTGGGCAGAAAAGATTTCAGTCTAACAGACATTAACTGCCTCCCTCGTAGAAAAGGCTATATACAGCAGGAGTACTGCAAATGACTGTTCCAACATTTGACTTGCAAGATGGCGCCATCGAGCATTATCAACTATCAATATAGTAGGATTGTTGCTTAATATAATCTACTACTTCGTAATCGGTCTTCCTAAAGTGCGACATGAACCATTTGGTGTTTTCTTCTGAAACCTCATACGACTGATCCAATGTTGGAAACTGATCTCTACTTCTTTTTAAGAAAGGATCTTTTGGCATATCAATATCATAAGTTGATTTCATAATAGAAGTTAGGTTACTTAAATTAAATACTGCACCTATGCGATCTTCGTGTTGCTTTAACATTTTAACATCACCTACCCATGCTATCAATGGTGCTAATAATAAATTTAAATCTGTGTCTGAAAGATCATATCGTGACTGCGGATAACTTTTCTTTCTAAGTGCTGTTAGTAAATCATTAGGAGTTGGGTATAAGTCAAATACATATTTCTCTACATTGTTAAAAGGTTTATATCCACTGCCCTTAAACATTGCAGGTGCTGACTTGTTTGCTATTCTACGCATTGGGTTTGTGTACCTTTCCCAATAGCCACTACAAAATCTATTAAGCGGGTCTCTGATACTAAAGAATACCTGTCCTTTAACATTTGTTATATTCAAGCCATGGTGGCCTGCAACGTCAAATGGTCTTAATTTTCTACTAACCTTAAATGCATTACCTAATGCAGTACCGCCTGTCTTAGGAATGTGCAAATATACTCCTGCCATATTATTCTACCAATTTTTCAAGTTGCTCCATTAGAGCATGTTTTTGTGGGGCATTTCTACTGCCGTGTAAATGTACTATGTGTGCATCTTTTAAATTACAGTTGTTCCAATCATTAGAGTATGCTTTCCTTTGTTCCCAATCTGATATGAATAATTGATGTCCTTGATATGCAACTGTTGGGTCTAATGTATTCTCTATTGTTCTACCTTCCTGATCCCATAACATTTTATTAAGTATAAATTGCTCTGTGTTCCAACTGTTGAAATCCCAATTCTCTGCCATCTCTAAACCCATGTCCCAAATGTCTTGGCTCATTGTACTTGGGTAGTATCTAACATCTGCATTAAAGAAATGCTCGTGTTGTATATTGTAGTGATTAGGTTCAGTACTCTGCTTTGGGTCTGTGTAGTTAAACATTCTGAAGTCATCATACTTACCAAAGAACTCTGTAGGCTTCATCATAACATTATCTGGACCACAGTATAATATATTACAATCACCTTGTTTCCATATATCATATATTTCAAAAAAGTGATCTTTAAATACTTCCTGAATGTTCTCAACTTCCTTATTAAAAAAGACAAACTCCCAATCACCTTGTAAGTGTTTTTCAAAAGTACGCAGACTAATGTCATGCATCTTCATGTACCAGTCATATAAGTCACCTTCACTGCTACGGTCTTCAAACCACATTGGGGATTTAATTTTGTATAGACTTCTAATTAGATAATTTTTCATAGTATTACTGTTACTGCAGGAAAGTATCTAATAAATTGTGTAGGTTTGTTTTGACGTATGCTTTCTACATTTTCCTTAATCTCTTTAAAAAAGTTCCAAGCAAGTGGCACAACAACTATTTCTTCATCTAAATCTAAACTGCTTCTATCTTTGATAGGTATGTTAGTGCCCGGTGTTAGTAATCCTTGTTTAAGTGTGTTGTCGTCAACTATCCAATCCAATTGTATATTATTTGCATTTAGTACTGTCATGCCTTTTGCCGCGGCGCCATAACCTATTACTTTAACACCTCTGCTTCTATAAAGATCAACTGTTCCTTTAAATTCTGTAAGTATGTTTTTAGCATTGTTTCCAAACTTTTTATAAAAATGTTGTGTATGTCTTCCTTGCTCTACTTCTTTCTTAATCATTTTTTTAACTGACGACTGTACTTCTGCTCCTTTATGCTTTAAAACAAAAACATAACTGTCGCCATGTATAGGAGTAATCTGTACGTCTGTTAATACAAGTCCTACTCTATCTGCCAAGGTCATCATACTGTTTACACTAAAGAAACTTATGTGTTCATGATATGTAGTATCAAACTCATTACGTTGATACATTTGGCTTTGACTTGTTTGAATGTATGCTGTACCATTTACAGTTAGTGCTTTTTGAACACCTTCTAAAAAGTCTAATGGGTTCGGAGTATGGGCACAAACATTCTGTGCTGTAATCACATCCATCTGAGGATAACTTATAGGCCAATATGCATTACGAACCATGTGTCCTTTTGCTAATGCTATGTCAAATAAATTTTTAGCAGGGTCAACACCAAATGTTTTCCAGCCTAACTTTCTAAGGCTGTCTAATTGTGTTCCGTCATTACATGCTATGTCTAATACATTACCATGTTCTATATTTTCCCTGTCGGTTACAAATTGTGCGAACCAATCGCAATAGTCTCTGAGTGTTTTACTTGTACCTGTTACATATAAGTAATGGTCAAACATTGCTGTAGGATCTACACTTACAGGCAGTTGAGTATGCCAACAGTCTGTACATAGATTTAATCCTAACTTAAACGATTCGCCACCGCCTGTGCCGTCATGGTAGTTGTTAGCAAGTGGCTGTTCAGCCAAGTCTAAAAACTGTTCTAAATTAGAACCGCCACATGCTACACACTTATCAAGTGTAGTGTACGAGGTCTGCTCTGTGGGCTCTATTGCATTTAGCATATTGTGTTACCATGTCCTGTGTAATACTGTCTAACGTGTCAGTAAATTTAAAATTAAATGTTCGTTCAAACTTAGCAGTACTGATTCCAAAATCATATGTTTTATTTTGTAGTTTTTCATTAAAGATAACACTTGGAGGATCTTTATCTATAACAGGAACGTTTGCATGTTTGCCTACTGCTGTGGCAATCTCTCCTGCTGTGTTTGTAAAACTTGCTGTATTGTATATGCCTCTGTTGGACATAATGTTGTCATCTATAATTGTATCTACTGCCCTGCATAAATCGTTTATGCCTAATATACTTCTACGAGTGTCAGCATTAAATACATGTATCTCACCTTTCTGCATAGCAGTATTCACCATAGCATTAATCATTACATCTGTTCTAATACTTGGTGCTGGTCCATTTACTGTACCAAACCTTAAACCGTAATAGTCTAACGGACTTAAATGCATAATGTGATCTATGTGCAACTTGGTCATATCATAATAGTTAATAGGACTAAAGTTTACATTGTCCTCTGCTATCTCTGTCTCTGATGTATTACCATACACA
>Ga0257120_1002778_pt1 | contig 10206 bp, 21 predicted proteins | sample SI106_10metaG_FD_190153 | JGI IMG/M metagenome (GOLD analysis project Ga0257120, IMG submission 190153) | Marine microbial communities from Saanich Inlet, British Columbia, Canada - SI106_10 | ecosystem: Environmental > Aquatic > Marine > Inlet | place: Canada: British Columbia | collected...
CAAGAGCGAGGGATTGACAAAAAAGACGTTGTAAGCGTTAAGCATTGGCAGAACATGGGCGGAGAGCTTCGCTTTTCTGTTGTTACAAAGGAAGATTCAGGTATCGATGAGAGTGGTATATTCAGCCGACTTAATACATTTATTGAAAATCACGCTCCGACATATTCAACAATCAAAAGAGAAGCAGGTAGGCACTTACTAGTTATTAATCCTGCTGATATTCATATTGGTAAATATGCCAATGCAGAAGAAACAGGAGAGGATTACAATATACCTATCGCAGTTTCTAGAGTTATAGAGGGCGTACAGGGATTGATACAAAAATCTAAAGGGTTTAGTATTGATCGGGTTTTATTCTGTATTGGCAATGATATTCTTCACGTTGATAATGTATACAATACAACTACCAAAGGAACACCGCAGGATTGCGATGGGAAGTGGTGGGAACATTATGAGGTAGCTTTGCAATTATATGTTAAATGCGTTGAGATGCTGAGAGAAGTTGCTCCTGTTGACTGCGTGCATTCAATGAGTAATCACGATTACCAAAGCGGATTCCATTTAGCTCATGCTTTGAAGTCATGGTTTAGAAATACAAACGATGTTTCTGTTGATGCAGGAGTGGCACATCGTAAGTATTACAAGTACGGAAGCAATTTAATAGGCTTAGAACATGGAGATGGTGCGAAGATGGATAATCTTCCATTGCTTATGGCTCAAGAAAGGCCCCAAGATTGGGCAGGAAGTAAATTTAGATATTGGTATCTGCATCATTTACATCACAAAGTAAAACATAAATGGAGAGATGGAAAGGATTTTATTGGCGTAACTGTGGAATATTTAAGAAGTCCAAGCGCAGCCGATTCATGGCATTCAAGAAAAGGATTCACAGGATCACCAAAAGCAGTCGAGGCGTTTATACATGAATATGATAAAGGTCAAGTTGCAAGATTAACACATTTTTTTTAATATAATCCCCCCCCCAGTAGGAGCTTCAGAGATGAGGCTCTTTTTTTTTGCAAATTATTTTAATAATATAGTTACTATTCTTAAAATATATTATACATTTGTCTTAACAAAGAGAAATAAAAACAACTAAAAAACAAGATTATGAAATTAAATATTGAAACAAAAGAAGCGACAGGTACAATTGAAGAGCTTGTAAAACACTATGTAAGAAGAGCAGGCTGGTTTGATGACTTGCATGCTAATATGAAAGCTAGGATTAAAGAGTTAGAAAATGATCAAGATATACGTTCAGTTCACTCATCCTTAATTGTAGCAGAAGAGTTAAAGAATCAATTAAAGTCTATAAGCGCATGGTGGGAACCTAAAACTGTATGGGAGGCTGATTATGATGGCAAGTCAGAAGTTGATATGCAATTAAGACATGCGCCCAATAAAAAATTAAGTGGAAAAGGATATTGAAAAACTTTGCAGATATTAAAAATATTTATATATTTGCATCAAACAAAACAACAAAACAATGAAAAACTTAACAGCAAACGAAAGAGTAAGATTAGAGTTTTTAGAAGATGCTTTACAAGAGCATTTAAAGACGGAACAGTTTATACTTTCAACAGGTCAGTACATGGCTTCGGGTATTAACCTTGCAAAAGTAAAGGTAATTTTAGAAATATTAATTGCAGATTATAAAAATAAATAAGATGGGTAAACTTAAAGATTTATTACTAGGATCAAGACCGCAGCAAATCGATAGAGATGCAATGATTGAGCAGCAGATAAATGATGAATACGATAGATGCTCAGAGTTACACAGCTCTTGGAGAAGTGGAGAAAGAAATCCATTAAATGAATCTATTAAGGAATGGCAATTTTTGAACAAACCAACTAAACAACAATAAGATGAACAAAGACAAACTAAACGAGTTGTACAAGAAGAACGGCTTAACTGCTGACGATGTATTTAAGCATAAATTCTATACAATTATTTCAAGATCGGGAATAGATAAAATTCAAGCCAATAATAATATTGAGATTGATTACGAGCTATTACATAACTCAACAGATAACAAATGTATTATCATTAAGGCAACAGCAAAAAGCGGCGATAAGATAATTCAAACCTTTGGCGAATCTGCTCCAAATAATACATCTAATGCTTACCCTGTTGCAATGGCAGAAAAGCGAGCAATGAGCAGAGCAGTATTAAAATTAACAGGATTTTATGAATTAGGTCATTTTGGCGAAGATGAAGCCGATGATTTTAAAAGAAAATAAGATGAAAAACGAAACAGGAAGAGGATGGCATCCAAATACAGATTTACAAGAAGTATTATTTAACACCTACAAAACAAAATCTATTATTGGGCAGGCTTTAGAATTATCACAGCCAACGCTTAAAATACTTTTAGCGGATGAAAAAAAGATTACCTTTAAACAATTGTTAAAAGTAAGTAAAGACAGCAAAATAAGTTTAATCAAATTAATAAAACTACTATAATGTTCAAGGAAGAAAGACTAGAGTTACTATTAGAAAAATCAGCAGAAGTAAATAAAACTTGTGTTAAAAGAATGCTTGAGAAAGGCAGAAAAAGATTTAACGTAGAGGCCAGGAATATGGTTTACACAATACTCAGGAGAAACGATTGGAGTTACCAAAAGATTGCAGATAATTTTGGCAAAAATCACTCTAGTATATTGCATGGAGTTTCTACACATGAAAGAGATTATAAAACTTTAAATTATTATCAAAAATCATTTGATAGATTAGAGATGTTAATTTCTGAGGATGTAGATTTAAAACTGTTTAAAAAAGAAGAGATCAATAAAAAAATTGAAAGCCGTATCGAAAAGCTAGAAAGTGAAAACGCTAGGCTTAGAGATCAAATTTTCGATATTAAATTAAAATCACAAACACTAACCAATTTATTAAAATCATTATGCAGTTAAAAGGAACAATAGTTAAGATCAAAGATGTTCAAGTAATATCTGAGAAGTTTAAGAAGCAAGAAGTAATACTCAAACAAGAGGGCGTAGAGTACGATTCAGATGTTCCTGTTGAGTTTATGCAGGACAAAGGAATAGAGCTTGCTAAGGGCTTAAAAATAGGCAAGGTTTACGAGATAGACATCAACCTAGCAGGAAGAGAATGGAAAGACAGGCATTTTATTAGCTTAAAAGCTTGGAGAGTTAAAGAGGTAGAAGCAGAAGCTGCGACAGAAGGCGATGGAAATATGCCCTTCTAAAATTAAATGGAGCTATATGCTCCTTTTTTTTACCTTTGACAAAAAAAACTATGGAACAACCTAACTACTATTCTATTTTAACGGCTTCGGTTAGATACGACAAAGATCTTACTCCAAATGCCAAGCTTCTTTACTCAGAGATCACAGCCTTATCTAATAAGAAAGGGATTTGCTGGGCATCAAATTCTTACTTTTCTGATCTTTACAGCGTTTCTAAGATAACCATTTCAAGGTGGGTTAGTCAATTAGCTAAAAAAGGGTTTATAACTGTTAAAATGCAGTACATTCCTAACACTAAACAAGTTGATAAAAGAATTATTAGCTTAACACCTATAAACAAAAATGATAATACCTATAAACAAAATAGTTTAGAGGGTATAAACAAAATTGTTAAGGAGGGTATTATCAAAAATGTTAAGGATAATACTACAAGTACTAATAATACAAGTATTAATAGAGATGGTAAACCATCTTCTATCTCAATCGTTGAAGATTATTTTAGATTAAAATCTTTTGATCTAAGCGAGGCAATTAATTTCTTTGAGTATTACGAAAGCAATGGTTGGAAAGTCGGCAGAAACGCAATGAAAAAGTGGAAGCTTGCAGCAAATAGATGGGTAAGGAATGCCAAGCCAAAGAAAAAAGGATTGAGCGAAGAATACTTTGGCGATTTTATGAACAATCAAAACAAACTGACATGAAAATAACTAACGAAGATAATATGGAATTGATGTCAAGATATGAAGACAATCATTTTGACTTAGCTATTGTTGACCCTCCTTATGGGTTAGGAGATAAAACAACAAAAGGTGGTTGCGATAGAAATTCACAAGTAAAATTTAAAGAACATAGTTGGGATAATGAAATTCCAACAGATGAATATTTTAAAGAATTATTTAGGGTAAGTAAAAAACAAATAATATGGGGTGGTAATTACTTTCCATACATTTGGAAAAAAGGTTGTAGAGGATTAATTACTTGGGACAAAATGGTATACATACCTACTATGAGTCAAATTGAATATGCTTGGTATTCAGAAGATAGGTTGCCAAAATTAGTTAAAATTAATAATAATGATAGTAATAGATTACACCCAACACAAAAGCCTTTTAAGTTATATGAATGGTTACTAATGAACTACGCAAAAGAAGGAGATAAGATATTAGATACTCATTTAGGAAGCGGCTCAATAGCTTTAGCTTGTCATAACTTAGGCTATGATTTGACTGCTTGTGAATTAGATAAAGAGTATTACGAAGCGAGTTTAAAAAGATTAAAGCAACATCAAGCTCAATTAAGATTAATATAAAATTTATATATTAGCGTTATGGAAATAGGAAAACAACCCACAGATCAATTACTTGAATTCTGCTTTAAGACTTTAAACAAAGCTTTATTTGAGATGAGTCAAAACAAAGCAGAATCTGATCGAAAAGTTTTGGCTAACATATTGATGAACGATTTAAATGAAAAGTTCTTTAGATTAGACCATCAAGAAGTTACACAGGCATTTCACAGAGGAGTAAGAGAGGGCGAAGAGTTTTCTATTAATCCTAGAACATGGTTTAAATGGCTAAATAAACAAAAGTTAAAAGCTAACAAATTACGCATTGAAAATTCTCAAGAGGGCGAGAGGTTGCAAATAGAAAGTAAATGCCAACAGATAGACAAAGAAGAGGTTTTAAGGGAGTGGTTGGAGGTTTGTCTAGTTGAGCTTTATGAATTGCATGTTGAAAATGAAAAATACAGTTTTGTAGGAATCACTAGAGTTTTTAAGTGGCTTGAAAAAAATAATCTTATTTACATTTCAGATCAAGAGAAAGTAAAGCTATTTAATGAAGTCCAGGAGGAGATTATTGCGAGAAAGAAATTTGTGCATAACAAAAAGAAAATATTTGATCCTAGAATAATGTGCAGAGAAAAAGCAATAAAAAAACAATTTGGTAAGTGGAAAATTGCTAAATTTGATTTGAGAAAAGAAATTTATAAAATTATAGGACATGAACCAAAAGATTAGTGAGTTGTTAAAAGAGAATGCTTCAAATGTTGCAAACTCAGAAACAGGAAGTAAAAAAGATATTGGAGGCAAAAAAGAAGTTGCAAAGGCTTGGAAAGAGATACAAAAAGATATTAAGAAAATAGACAAAGAGTTTTACGAAATAATTAAAGACAGATGACAATAACAAACGAAGACAACATGCAGTTAATGGCTAGGTACGAGGACAATCATTTCGATTTAGCTATTGTAGACCCTCCTTATGGGATTGGTATAAGTAGTAACCCAATAAGGCAAAAACACACTAAAAAAAAATGGGATGATAACATACCACAAAAAAAGTATTTTGACGAACTATTTAGAATAAGTAAAAATCAAATCATTTGGGGTGGAAATTATTTTGACTTGCCACCAACACAAGGTTTTTTTATTTGGAATAAAAAACAGCCTCACGACTTTAGTTTAGCAATGTGTGAATATGCGTGGAGTAGCATACAAAAACCATCAAAAATGTGGAGTTTAAGCGTATTGAAAGAAAAAGGAAAGATACATCCAACACAAAAGCCAGTTGAATTGTATGAATGGCTATTGATGAACAATGCAAAAGAAGGAGATAAGATATTAGATACTCATTTAGGTAGTGGCTCAATAGCAATAGCTTCTCACAACTTAGGATATGATTTAACTGCCTGTGAGCTTGACAAGGAGTATTACGAAGCAGCTATAAAGAGAATTAATCAGCATAAGGCACAATTAAGATTAATATGAAGACAGTTAAATTAGATACTTTTTGGTTAATGTTTGGATTTGATGCGCCTGAAATGCCAAGAGGAAAAAACGCTAGGAAATGAAAGCTTTAGAAGACAAACTACAATCTGCTGTTGTAGCTTATTTAAAACTTAAATACAAAGCTTTATATTGCGCTTCTTTAGGTGGTCAATTTCAAAAGTATCATTCGCAGAAATTGAAAGCAAAAAGAACAGGATACGTTGCAGGCTTCCCTGATCTATTTATCTATGAAGCTCGGCATGGTTTTAATGGTTTGGCTATTGAGTTAAAAGTAAAGGGTAGGTCACCTTATAAAAAAGATGGCAATTTAAAAAAGGAGTACGCAAAAGGAGGCAAAAGACATAATCAAATTATTTGGTTAAATAACTTAAACAATAGAGGTTACCTTGCAAAAGTTTGTACAGGCTTTGATGATGCAGTAAAAACAATAGACGATTATTTTAAAAGTGAGTAAGCTACTTGAACGCTGCATAAAATGAAAGCCCTGCTCGTAGGAAATAGGCAGGCAATTTTTTTAGGGAGTGCCTAGGGGATTTAGCGCACTCCCAAATTATTTAAATCAAATGGAGAACATTAATTTTTACCTAGAGATTGGTTGGTGGATTCAAGTAAGCCCATTGGCAGAGAAAGACAGCGGTTGGATATGTGGACTATATAAGAGAGGTGTTAAGACAGGAAACTGGAGTACGCAATACTCTAAGCAATTTAAAACTCCTAGCGAGGCCTATGCTTGGGGAGATACCATAATCGATGCAGAACTAAACAAAGGAAAACTATTATGATACAAAACGTGATAATTTTAATTGTGACTATATTATGCTTAATTGTATTTATAGAATCATTTAACAACAGAGATAAGTAAGGGCTTAATTTTTGCTAATAATACATAAACACCATTAAGATGAACGAAGAAAAAGAGTTAAAAGAAAAAAGCGAGCAAGTAGCTAGAGATACATGGGATTCTTGGATTGTAGACCTAGAAGATAAGGAGCAGCCTGAAGCTTGTGGAATTGAAGATACGGATTGTGAAAATTGTGGATCATGAGTTACATAGAGAAAAGCGTTGCAGATAAGTTATTAAAACGTGCAGAGCTAGGATTTAATAAATACGGAACTACGATGGCCAGAAACGATTTAAGCGAATTAGAATGGTTAATACATGCGCAAGAGGAAGCAATGGACTTATCTGTTTACTTAGAAAAGTTGATAGTTGAGAAGTCTAAAAAGTTAATAACTTAATTAGTTAAAATAAAATTGTTATATTTGTGTCAAGTTGTTTTTGTTCCAAAAGGGTTTGTAAGCTATGTAAGCCTGCAAACTCTTTTTTTATTTAAAAAATATTTATGAGAGGAATAGTTAACCAAGAGATTCTTAACGGTATAAAATCCAATAAGAAGCCTCACCAAATTAAGAAGATTTTAAAGTCTAAGTATAACATCATTATATCAACTGAGGTATTTAAAACCCGATACAATGCGATTAAATCAAGAGTTGGAGAAGTATTACCCAAAGTTGCTAAAGCTATCAGAAAAGATAACAAAAGGCAATAAGGTAGATGCACAGGATTTAGTGCAGGATTTGTATGTTATTATTTTGGAGTACGATAAAAACAAGATGCAGAAGATTATTGAAAATGGGCATCTTATTTTTTGGTCGGCTAGAGTTTTGATGAATCAATATGTAAGATCGAACTCAGCATTTAAAACAAAATACTACACGAAGTTAAGAACAGAGAATTTTGATGTTAAGAACTTCCAATACTTTGACGGAATTGAAGAGCTTATTGAGTTCGAAAACAAGTTGAAGTTTATTAAGGATAAAATGAACGGTTTACATGAGTACGATAAACTCCTGTTTGAGATATATTTCTCATCGGGCAAGAGCATTCGAAAATTAGCCAAAGACACAGGCATTTCTACAACATCAATATACACTACTTTAAAGAACGTCAAAAACTACCTTAAAGATGAAGTTAAAAGCGAGTACAAAGAACTTGAACAATAGGCTTGCAATCTGTAATAAGTGCAAACACTTTAGGAAGTCTTTAAATCAATGTAAAAAGTGCGGTTGCTTCATGCAAGTAAAAGCAAGGATTGCATTCACTAAATGCCCTATTGATAAATGGGGAAGAGAAACAGAGATAAGTAAAGATCAACTTTCTATTTTAAGGCGAGTATTTGAAAATGTAGGTAAGGAGCAGGTTACTCATGATCAAAACATAAACCTTACTTCTCTTTACAATGAGATTTTTGGAATGAATAAGAAAGTTACAACCTGCGGAAGTTGTGTAAAGGAAATTATAAGGGATTTAAAAGAGATAGTAAAAGCCTATGAAGATTAAAAGCATTAAAATTGATGAGCTTAAATTTGCTGAGTACAATCCTAGAAGAATATCAAAAAAGGAGTACAAAGATTTAAAAAATTCTTTAGTTGATTTTGGTATTATTCTTCCAATAGTAGTAAATGAAAAAAAGGATAGAGAAAATATAATTATTGGAGGACATCAAAGGGTAAGGATATTACAAGATTTAGGACATGATTCTGTAATGTGTACAATGGTAGATTTACCAATAGCTAAAGAGATGGAACTTAATTTGCGCCTTAATAAAAATGGAGGGCAGTTTGACGATGACATGCTTATTAATTACTTTCCAGAAGAGATGTTGTTTGAGGTTGGATTTACTGCAAACGATTTAGATATAAACATAGACAAATACGAAGACAACCAACTCGAAGAGGCTACTAAGGACGTTTGCGAGTGTTGTGGTGCTAAGATATGAGAAAACACACTAAAATATACCTAGAGTACTTTAACTTTGATGAGGGCGACTTTATTCAATGCGAAATATGCTTTTGTCCTGCTAAAGATATACATCACATAGATGCTAGAGGCATGGGTGGAAGTAAAACAAAAGATTACATTGAAAACCTCCAGGCGGTATGCCGAGAATGCCATGAGAGATACGGAGATAAGAAAGAATACAAAGAGGAATTAAAGAAGATTCACCTTAAATACATGGGTAAATATGGAACGAAACGGGACTAAAATCGGTAAGTTAAATATGCTCGAAGCACTAGAGAAGTCTTTAGGGATTGTTACCAATGCTTTAAAGCTTTCTAATACTGCTAAGACTACTTATCACAGATGGATTAATGAGGATGAAGCATTTGCAAAGGCAGTAAAAGATGTAGGGAATACTGCTTTAGATTTTGCAGAATCAAAACTATTTAGTCAGATAAAAGATAACAATCATTCAAGCACTCAGTTCTATTTAAAAAACAAAGGAAGAGATCGGGGCTATGGAGATAAGTTAGATATTACCACAGGAGGAGATAAGATTAATAAAATAGAAATAGAAATTGTCAAGTCTAAAGATAAAGACTAGTAACGTATTTGAGCGTAATTACAATGCACCTACAAAAATTGTAGTGAATCAAGGAGGGACAAGATCTGGAAAGACTTACTCTCTTTGTCAACTTCTTATTGTCAAAGCATTCGAGAATACCGGCAAGAGATTTAGTATTGTTAGAAAGTCATTGCCTAGTCTTAAGCTCTCAGTCATGAAAGACTTTTTTGAGATACTGAGCAACTTAGATTTATATAACGAAGCAAATCACAATAAATCCGACCACACCTATACTTTAAATGGTAACACCTTTGAGTTTATATCTCTTGACCAACCACAAAAGAAAAGAGGTACAAAAAGACACTTCCTGTTTTGCAATGAAGCAAACGAGTTAACATGGGAAGATTTCTTTCAGCTAATCATTAGAACTGAAGAGAAGATTTACATAGATTACAATCCCTCAGACACTCATCACTGGATATATGATAAAGTACTAAGCAGAGATGACTGTACATTCATTAAATCAACTTATCTAGACAATCCATTCCTAGCCGATGAATTGGTTAATGAAATTGAAAGGTTAAAAGATACCGATGAGGAGTATTGGAAGATATACGGATTAGGTGAGCGAGGATTTAGTAAGTCTATTATATTTAATAAGGTACAGATTATTGGAACGATTCCAAAGGATGCTAAAGAGATAGCTATTGGTTTAGATTTTGGCTATACAAACGATCCAACTGCATTGATAGAAGTTTACGAGTACGAGGGTGCATTAATATTTAACGAGCTGATATATGAACGAGGACTCACTAACCAAGACATTGCTAAGTCTTTACACAATTACGGGATTGATAGACGAAGA
>Ga0257120_1002782_pt1 | contig 10198 bp, 9 predicted proteins | sample SI106_10metaG_FD_190153 | JGI IMG/M metagenome (GOLD analysis project Ga0257120, IMG submission 190153) | Marine microbial communities from Saanich Inlet, British Columbia, Canada - SI106_10 | ecosystem: Environmental > Aquatic > Marine > Inlet | place: Canada: British Columbia | collected...
GGTGGTTGGCAAACATCATCAACTGGGGCTTTGCAATCGTGATCTTCTTGCTTTTAGTTTATTGGACCATCCAACTCAAGATTTTTAACGACAAAGGAGAAGAGAACAAAGATCCTTCTGCACACTCATTTTTATAAATCGAATCCTAAATCTTTTCGGTAGTATATCCCGTCAAAGTCAACTTTCTCTAGTGTTTCGTAGGATTTAGACAAGGCTTCCTTGTGGTCTGCTCCAAAAGAGGTTACTGCCAACACTCTTCCTCCAGAGGTTTTTACAACTCCCGATTCCATTTGTGTACCGGCGTGGAAAACGATGCTGTCTTCCCCCCCCTCAATACCCGTAATTGTTTTTCCTTTTTCATAGGCTTCTGGATATCCTCCGGAAACGGCCATGATGGTGGTTGCTGTTCGAGGGTCTATTTGAAGTTGATGTTGGTCCAGCGTTTGTGTTCCAACCGCTTGGAAAAGTGCTACCCAATCGTTCTGAATTCGTGGGAATACAACCTCGGTTTCGGGATCTCCCATACGAACGTTATACTCGATCACAAAGGGGTCGTCGCCAACCTTAATTAGGCCAATAAAGACAAAGCCCTGAAAGGGTAAATTACTTTTCTGGAATCCATCCATAGTGGGTTTGATCACCCGATCTTCGATTTTCTTTATGAATTCGGCTGAAGCAAAGGGTACCGGCGAAATTGCTCCCATCCCTCCGGTATTCAATCCGGTATCGCCTTCGCCTATGCGTTTATAATCTTTCGCCATCGGAAGGGTGTGGTAGTTTTTCCCGTCTGTTAAGACAAAGCAAGACAATTCTATTCCGTCCAAAAACTCTTCGATCACTACTTTTTGAGAGGCTGCTCCGAATTTTTTTCCAACCAACATTTGGCGTAATTCGTCTTGTGCTTCGGCAAGGTCTTCTATAATCAAAACCCCTTTTCCGGCAGCTAAACCATCTGCCTTAAGTACAAAGGGGGGCTTCATTGTTTCTAAAAAACGACAGCCATCTTCTACTGTTTCTGCAGTAAAACTATCGTACTGAGCTGTAGGAATGTTGTGGGCTTTCATGAATTCTTTGGCGAATTCTTTACTCCCCTCCAAAGTTGCAGCAGCTTGCTGTGGGCCAACTACAGTAATCTCTTGCAGTTGTGCGTCTGCCAAAAAGAAATCGTGAATCCCATTGACCAAGGGGTCTTCTGGACCAACAATAACCATCTGCACGCTGTTGTCGAGTACAGCTTGTTTGATGCCTTCAAAGTCGGTTACACCAAGGGCTAGGTTGGTTGCGATTTTGTGGGTACCTGCATTTCCGGGGGCTACAAAAAGTTTCCCGCAGTTTGGGCTTTGCGCCAATTTCCATGCAATCGTATGTTCGCGTCCGCCGCCGCCAATGATCAAAATATTCATCTGTTTCTTTTTAACTCGGCAAAGATAAAAAGTCTCGAGGAATCATGGGTGGTATTTGTTGGAAAGAAAAAAGGGTAGGTCTTAGGGAGGGGTGGGAGTATTTTGAAGGTTTGGCAAGTTGATTGCTTTTACATCTTTCAAAAGCAATGGCTTATTTAATAAATCTGATTTGTAAATTCAGCTTTATATAAAAAGTTTCATTGTCCTTATACACTTTCCCAAATTTCAATCTGGTCAAGCTGGGATTGATTATTTTAGTATTGCTGAGGAGATATTCTTCAAAATCATTTCGATTGTAAATATGATAGCAGAGTATTTCGCCATCGTCTTTAACGACTAAATAGCCGCCTGTTGCATCTAAAGTTCCATAACGTAATGTGTGTGATATATTTCTCTCTTTTTCTGGAATATATTTAGAGGCGTATAACGCATTGCTAATCAAAAAATAAGTGTGTTTATTTCTTCTATATCCAATGTTTTAATCAACAACACACACCAAATCAGAAAGTATTGTGTCCCCCTCACCTAAATAAAATCCTTTTCACTTTCGCCCCGTTATTTGGACTTTCATACAAAAAAAGACGGGCATCCTGCAAAAACAGTTGCCACTAAAAAGCGGGTTCGAAAAGGTCGTGCGAATGCAGGTTTTTCATAGGGAGTATCCGATTTGGGGGTTGAATGCAATTCAAAACTAAAAAAGCGTGATGACAAAAGCAAGTTAAGGTGCTTGCAATTAGTGTTTTGCACACAGCAACAGCCTGCCTTTCACTAGGGTCTTGGCTACACACCAAACCTTTTCTTACCTTAGGTGAATCTATACTATTTGATTATGATGAAAAAGGTGAAGGTTGTGTTAGCGGTTTTGGGATCAATCCTTGTGTTGGTTCTTGTTTTGGGTGTTGTAGCAGCCACTTATTTAAAAAACACCTTCTTGGATTTTGAAAAGGACTATTCAGAACGAGCAACTGTTCAAGAAATACAGCAAGACGGTCACCGCTTTTTAGACCTCAACGCCAATGGAACGCTAGACGTTTATGAAGATGTGCGGATGCCGCTTGAGAAACGGGTGTCCAATTTGTTGTCTCTAATGACTTTGGAAGAAAAAATACACCTCCTCAAAGGATCTGGAATCGGATCTGCTATTGGCCTGAACGCGCCCGGCGTAGGGATTCCTGGAGCTGTAGGAACCTTGGTTCCAACCCCTAGATTGGGGATTCCCACCGTTTATTTGTCGGATGGTCCTGCCGGCTTGCGAATTGAACCCAAGCGAAAAGGAGAAGATCGAAACTACAACAGTACTGCATTTCCAATTGCGACCTTACTGGCGTCTACTTGGAACCAAGAATTGGTTTATGCCGTCGGTAACGCCATGGGGACAGAGGCATCGGAGTATGGTATTGATGTAATTCTGGGTCCGGGTATGAACATTCATCGGAATCCACTTTGTGGAAGGAATTTTGAATATTTTTCTGAAGACCCTGTGCTGTCGGGCTATATTGGTGCTGCCATTATCAACGGGATTGAGTCGAATGGTGTGGGTACTTCCGTAAAGCATTTTGTAACAAACAACCAAGAAACCGATCGGGATATCAACGATGCAATCGTTTCTGAAAGAGCGATGCGCGAGATTTATCTAAAGGGCTTCGAAATTGTAGTCCGTGAGGCACAGCCTTGGACCATTATGTCTTCCTACAACAAGGTCAATGGAACCTATACTTCCCAAAGTGAATCCTTGCTCACAGACATCCTAAGAGACGATTGGGGCTTCGAAGGCTTGGTGATGACGGATTGGTTTGGCGGTAGGGATGCAGTGGCTCAAATAAGCGCCGGGAACGACCTCTTGGAGCCCGGCACCAAAAAACAATGGGATGCTTTGCTCGAAGCTTCAGCAGACGGACGTTTGTCTCCTGAAATCATTGACCGTGCTGCGGGTCGTGTTCTTACTTTAATTTTTAAAAGTGGAAAACTCCAACGCCCTGAGTTCAACAACAACCCCGACCTGAAAGCCCATGCCGAAATTACACGTAGGTCTGCATCAGAAGGCATGGTGTTGCTTAAAAACGAAAATGCCTTGCCTCTTGAGAACATAAAGAACATTGCCCTTCTTGGAATTACTTCCTATGACTTTATTTCTGGCGGAACGGGCTCGGGCGATGTAAACGAAGCTTATACGATTTCCCTTGAAGAAGGCTTGCGCAATGTTGGGTTTTCAATCAACGGAACTGCAAAAGATATTTATGAAACGCACAAGGCAGCTCATCAAGAAGAATTTGTAAAATCCGAAGGCTTAGTGGCGGCCTTTGATACCCGTTTACCGCCCGAAATGACTTTTACCGCTGAACAATTGAATGCTATTGTAGCAGAGTCGGAGGTAGGTATTTTAACCATTGGTCGGAATGCAGGAGAAGGGGGTGATCGAGTAGAAGTTGATGACTTTCTGTTGACTACTCTTGAAAAGAAAATGATCTCCGACGCCTCAAAAGCATTTCAGGCTGCTGATAAAAAACTGATTGTGGTTTTGAATATTGGGGGAGTAATCGAAACTGCTTCTTGGAAAAACCAGCCTGACGCTATTTTATTGGCATGGCAAGGCGGACAAGAAGGTGGAAATTCTGCAGCGGACCTCATCAGCGGAAAGGTTAACCCCAGCGGAAAACTTCCCGTTACCTTTCCCATTAATTTAAGCGATCATGCCTCTACTCAAAACTTCCCGCAAGATGGGGAGCAACAAACAATTGTGGGGCTTATAAACCATATGATGCTCGGAAATAAAAAACCGCGCCCAGAGGGGAAAAAAATTAAAAACAAAGATTACACCAATTACGAAGAAGGAGTTTATGTGGGTTATCGTCATTTTGACAAGGCCAATTTAGATGTTGCTTTTCCCTTTGGACATGGGCTTTCCTATACCGATTTTGAATATAGCCCTTTGGAAGTTACTCTTGAAAAAGACAGCATACGGGTCTCCCTACAAATTCAAAATACGGGAAAACGCCTAGGAAAAGAGGTTGTGCAGGTTTATGTTTCCAAAACCAATTCGACGATCGATCGGCCTTTGCAAGAGCTGAAAGCATATACAAAAACAACTGCTCTAGAACCTAGTGCTTCGGAAATAGTTCAACTCGTCATTCCAATTTCTGATATCCGTTATTGGGACGAAACTAAAAACGATTGGGCCTTAGAAAAAGGGAGCTATACGATGAAGCTGGGGTCTTCTTCTCGAGACATAAGACAGCTGTATGAGATTGAATTATAGCATGTAGTTCGTAAGAATTTTTTAATCAAAAATTGCTACCACCCTAGCCGGGGCAGCAGAAGCCCCAACAATTTTCAAAGGGAAAACGGCAACTTTGAAGCCTTCATGGGGAAGTTCGTCGAGGTTGACCAATTGTTCCATATTGCAATATTCCTTGTCTCTGCCCACCAAATGTGCTTCCCAAAACAATTCTGAATTGCCCGTCTCTTTCGCTTTTTGGAGCATATACGGCAATGGTAAGTCCCATCCCCAAGAATCAATGCCCATTACTTTTATGCCTTTGTCAATTAACCACTCCGTTGCCTCAGCGCTCATACCGGTGCCTATTTTATGAAAGTTTTTGGTGCCATTGAATTTATCTCTCCCTGTTTTAATTAGCACAATCATTTTCGGCTTTATCGTCAACTTATTCTTGCTTAAAAAAGCTTCAATATCTTTTGTTGTAATCGGATCAAAATCTGCCTTGTGTTTCATGTCAATTACCAGGCCTTGACCATAGCACCACTCCAAGGGAACTTCATCAATTGTTTTGGACTTTTGACCCTCTGTCGTGGGCGAATAGTGCCAAGGAGCATCAATATGTGTTGTGGCATGCACCCCCATATGCTTTATGGTGTCATCTGCCCAGCCAATAAAGTTTTTTGGAAATAACCGAAAGGGTAAGCCTAAAAAGCGGATCAGCCATTTGGCTTTTCTATGAGGCTTATGTTTTATTTTGACTTTCATAAACCAAGGATCCGACTTATTGTATTGAATTGGTTTTGATAGGTCTATAATTTTCATTGCGCCATTTTTGGATTAAGCACTAATGTAGCAAATACATGTTAAATGGAAATTTGCGCGGGTTTGTGGGAGTGGGCGAGAACGAGCACTTACTTATAGCTATTGTTACTTTCTGGCTTTTTCCCAATTCTTTTACTTCTTCAATCCTTTCGATTGTTTTGAACCAAATGTCCAATTTCCTAGTATTGCATATAAACCTGATTTTTGTACTTAAGCAATAATGTGTCTCGGTTAAGTAAAAAAATCTTGAAAGCCTTTTCCTTTTCGCCCTGTTGTATTTGATTTACACAAACAAAATAATGGGCATACCGCAAAAGCAATTGCCACAAAAAAGCGGGTTCGAAAAGGTGGTATGGATGCAGGTTTTTCATAAAGCATATCCGATTTGGGGGTTGAATACCTTTTATATCTAAATAAAACTTTCAGTATTTACAAATCAGCCGGCTGAAAATCGGTTACTTAGGCGCTATGATAAACCTTGAAAAGGTCAACTAGGGACGTCCAATCGAGAAATAGGAAATGCCCGCAGCTTCCATTTCTTGGGGGTCAAAAACATTACGCCCGTCAAAAATCAAGGGCTTTTGCATGCTGCTTTTGAACAAAGGAATGTCGAGGTTGCGGAAGAGGTTCCACTCCGTACACACTATAAGGGCGTCGGCTTGTTGTAGGGCTTCGTTGGGTTCTTTGGCATAGTGAATGCGGTCGCCAAAGTGTTTACGGGTGTTTTCGGTCGCTACGGGATCGAAAACAGAAAAGCTTGCGCCTTGTTTCAGTAAGGTTTCAATAACATAAAAAGCCGGAGCCTCACGCACATCATCCGTTCCTGGCTTAAACGAAAGTCCCCAGAGGGCAAATTTCTTGCCCTGCAAGGCTCCTTTAAAATAGGTTTCTATTTTAGCGGTAAATACTTTTTTCTGTTCCGTATTTACGCGATCAACGGCCGTTAATATGGCAAAGGGTTGATCCAAATCATCCCCCAGCTTTTTGAGGGCTTTGACGTCTTTTGGAAAACAGGAACCTCCGTAGCCAATGCCGGGAAACAGGAAACGGTTCCCGATCCGATCATCACTCCCCATACCCTGACGAACCTGATCGACATTGGCACCTACCAATTCACAGTAGTTGGCAATCTCGTTCATAAAACTAATCTTGGTTGCCAAGAAAGCATTGGAAGCGTATTTGGTCAATTCTGCAGAAACACAATCCATTATTTGATAACGGTTGCCAGTGCGCATATAGGGGGCATATAGTTTTTGTAATTGAGCGATGGCATATTCCGATGTCGATCCTATCACAACCCGTTGGGGTTTCATAAAATCTTGCACGGCAAAACCTTCTTTTCAAAATTCAGGGTTGGCAACTACATCTACCGAAGCGGCGCAAGTCGTATCAAAAAGCTCTTGAAGCTGGCGCGTTGTTCCCACCGGCACCGTGCTTTTATTGACAATGATTTTATATTCTGTAGCCAAGGCTGCAATTTCTTTAGAAACTTGAAGCACATAGCTTAGATCCGCTCCTCCGTCTTCTAATTCTGGCGTGGGAAGGGCAAGGAAAATAAGCTCCGCAAAAGCAACAGCTTCGGCTAAGTCGGACGAAAAATTCAAGCGGTTGGCTGCTCGGTTGCGTTGAAAAAGGGTTTCTAGTTCGGGTTCATAAATCGGAATTTCTCCTGCTTGCATAGCCGATACTTTTTCCCGATTGTTGTCTATGCACAGGACTTGATTTCCGGTTTCTGCAAAGCAGGTTCCTGTTACTAAGCCTACATATCCTGATCCTATAACCGCTATTTTCATGCTCCTTCTGTATATGTATTCAAACGGAAGATCCGTCCGAATCGTATGTTATGCCTTCTTTTTGTTCTTGATTTTATTCCATCGGTACGTTCGAATAAATTTGCCTTGCTCCGCATCGATTAAAAACGGTTGCTGTTCTCGTTTTGCCTTCTGGTACCCGCTAAGTAAACGAAAAAATGTGGGAAGACTCCTTTTTAGAAATGCATTTTTAAGACTCGCCAAAACGGAAAGCAACCAGCCGTATCGCAATACATAAAAAGCGGCTCCTTGAAATTGTGCTGCACGAGGCCCATAGCCTGCCCCTATGGGCCGCCTGTGTTTTACATGAAGCTGTGGGAGGGTTTCTACAGAAAAGCCAAAATAACGGGCTAAAAGTTCGTCTACCGTGTCCCAGCCCATCGCTGGACGCAGCCCTCCGATGGCAGCAAAGCAGGCGTTCGAATAGGCTTTAAATGCACCTCGAACATGATCCAGTCCCATGGGGTGGTTCAACTCCCAATCCCCTGCCTTGTTTTGTTCGTAACAAAAGCCGCCTGCAATTCCAACCTTCGGATCTTCAAAAGCCGTCAAGACGGTTTCAAAATAATCCTTGGGCAAAAGTAAGTCCGCGTCTAATTTAACTAAGACATCGTAGGGTTGCTTTAGCTGTTTAAGACCAAAAGTAAAGGCATGAATCACTTTGGAGCCGGGCAAATGAGCGGCCTCCGAACTATGATTTACATAGCGTATGTTTTCATATGCTGCAGAAAAGCGCTGCATGATGCTTTCTGTATCATCGGTTGCATTGTCGTTTACCAAAATAATTTCTAAGGCAGAAACTGTTTGCTCGCATAAGGATTGGAGCATCCCTCCTAAAAAGTTCGCTTCGTTGTGCGCGGGTATGATTACACTATAGGTTTTCAAAATGGCTTATTTGAAACAAGAGGACTGTATGTCGGGCGAACTGCTCCTCCGCCTGATGTTGTACTAGGCGTAACAGGGACTTCAAGTTGATGTTCTTTTACGATCGCAACCGCCAAGTCATACCAAGACATGATCTGTTCATCCGAAAAATGATACAGGCCGTATTCGGGTTCTTTTTTTATCATCTGGAAAAGAAATTCTGCCAGATGGGCAACATCGGTTGGAGTGCCAACCTGATCGTTAACGACTGTCAACGGCTCGCCATTTTTGGCTTTATTTAGAATGGCGCTATAAAAATTGGCGCCTAAGGTTTTACTGTATAGCCAGGATGTTCGAATGATATAAAAGGCTTTAGCCTTTTGCTGAATATAGTGCTCCCCTTGCAGCTTGCTTTTACCGTATTGGTTGAGCGGTGCTGTTGGGTCCGTTTCGACATAAGGCGTTTTTTTGGTGCCATCGAATACATAATCTGTAGAAATATGCAGCAGGGTAAGCTGTTTTTCGTTACAAGCCGCCACGAGGTTTTTAACGCCTTCTACGTTTAATGCGTGAGCTGCTTCAATTTCAGTTTCTGCTCCTTCAACATGGGTATAGGCTGCACAATTGATACAATAATCAAAGCTTTGTTTTTCCATAAAAGAAGCGATCGAGTGCGAATCGGTAATGTCCATTTCGTTTCTTCCACAGAAAACCCACCGGTCTTCTGATCCCAAACTTTGCTGCTTGAGGGTTGTTCCCAATTGGCCGTTGGCTCCTGTAACTAAAATCCGTTTCACTGCGTATAGGTTTTAAAGGTGGGCCAAAGGCGGTCTTTATCGCTTAGAATTTGATCTGTTTGTGGAATTCTCCAATCGATGTTCAGCTCTGCGTCCTTATATAAAATACCACTTTCCGTTTCCGGGTGATAGTACGCATCTGTTTTATAGAAAACAACCGCTTCTGGACTTAGAACGGCATAGCCGTGGGCACAGCCTTTAGGAACAAAGAGTTGTTCTTTGTTTTCCTGGCTCAGCACAGCAGTAACTACAGCTCCAAAAGTGGGGCTTTCTTTTCTTAAATCCACCGCAACATCCAAAATGCTTCCTTGAAGTGCACGAACTAATTTTGCTTGTGCATGTGGCGCTTCTTGTAAGTGCAGCCCACGAACAACCCCATAGGTCGAAAATGCTTCGTTGTCCTGAACTGGGTTAAAAGCCAGTTGAGTTAATGCTTCAAAACGTTCTTTTTGAAAGCTTTCATAAAAATATCCCCGATCATCTTTAAACACTTGCGGCTTGATCAGCCAACAATCTACTATTGAAGTTTTTTGAACATCCATATTATTCTGAAATCAGCGATTTTAAATAGGTCCCATAGACGGTTTTTTCGAGCTCGTCAGCCAAAAGGCTCAACTGTGATTTGTCGATCGCTCCCGAATGGTATGCGGCCGCTTCGATCGCACCGATCAGTATGCCTTGTCTGGATTGAATTACTTGTACAAACTGACTGGCTTCCATCAACGATTCGATGGTTCCAGTATCCAACCAGGCAGTGCCCGGATCTAAAACCTCAACATGCAACCGGTTTTCGTCCATATACAGTCGGTTGAGATCCGTAATTTCTAATTCTCCCCTTGCGCTTGGTTTCAGTTGTTTTGCTTTTTCGACCACGGTATTGTCGTAAAAATAAATTCCCGGGACAGCGTAAGACGATTTGGGATGCGTTGGCTTTTCTTCAATGTCAATTGCTTTTCTGTTGGCATCAAATTGAACGATTCCATACCGATGTGGATCGCTCACTTTGCTGGCAAAAATCATCCCGCCATCGTAAGAGGCGTGTTTTTTTAGCTGCTCTATAAAATGGGTTCCATAAAATAAATTGTCTCCCAAAATAAGAGCAACGGGATCGTTTTGTATGAAGTCTTCGCCAAGAATAAATGCTTGTGCCAAACCGCTTGGTTCTGGCTGTTCAACATAACTAAAAGAACATCCTATGCGTGAACCATCGCCCAATAAGCTTTTAAATAAAGGCATGTCCTCTGGGGTGGTAATAATCAATATTTCGTGTATTCCTGCTTCTAT
>Ga0257120_1002787_pt1 | contig 10185 bp, 9 predicted proteins | sample SI106_10metaG_FD_190153 | JGI IMG/M metagenome (GOLD analysis project Ga0257120, IMG submission 190153) | Marine microbial communities from Saanich Inlet, British Columbia, Canada - SI106_10 | ecosystem: Environmental > Aquatic > Marine > Inlet | place: Canada: British Columbia | collected...
ATCCGGCTCACCGGGATGAATTGCATTATTAAAAAGAACTGTAGTTTCACTTCTCGCTTTTTTAAATGTTTTTGATGAATCTTGCGCACCATTTACAATACAAACATAAATGGGGAGACCATGATCCGAATTCCCCATATTGTAAAGCTCAATAAATCCATTCGCTGCTGATACATCTTTCAAGTGCAGAATTAATCCCTCGTATGTTGGTGAGGTGTTGGATGTCCAATTTTCTTGTGCAAAGAAAGAGCAACTGCAGAGCATGTAAAAACTAAAGGAAATAACTTTACACATAAGAGTTAATAGCTTGTGATTTTTACAAAACGTCCACAAAAATTTCCAATTTTTAATAAATAAGGCCCATCGTTAAGGGAACCTATATCAACAATTCCTGTATCTGGTAAAATACCAGATTGTACCCTTATTCCATTTAACCCGTGTATTTCGTAGCTTAAATCTGAAAAAGAATCTAAATCAATTTTTAACTGATTTGAGCCCGGATTAGGATATATAAAGAAGCTTTCATTTCCAAAAGTTTTTAATCCAGTAAAAGAACATTCAATATTGTTGACAAATGCAGATGAAGAAGAGGGTTCGACTAATAAAAACTCACAATAACAAGGATCCTCAACTAAATAAGTTTTCAACCAGGACAAGGCGTAAATACCTGCATCTCCATTTGCTCCTGCAGGGCTATTAGCGACGCCATGACCTCCGTTTGTGATTTCAAAAAAAAGCTTGTCTGTTGATTCAGGCGTGCCTTGATAATGCATGAACCCGTACTCTTCCGAATTGGCAATATCATCATTTTGACCGGTGAAAATCAAAACGGGCACATCATGAATTATATCTTCAGGCTGAAAACCATTTAAATCTAACCAAGGACATAGACAAACTACTGCTTTAAGCGCAGGGTCTAACGAGGCTGCTAGCTGTGCGCCCCCTCCCCCCATGGACCATCCAGAAACGGCAAATCGGTCCTCTGCGACTTTTCCAAACAAAGGAGAACCCGTTCTAGAATTCTCATCTTTAACGGTCTGAATAGCATCAAGAAGAGCAGCTGCCCGCACAGAAGGCCAATCCGCGCAGGGATTATTTGTACCTAATGTGATCGCAACAATACCGTGAGAAGCATAAAAAGAACCCCATTCTTGAATATCAGTTTCAACACCACAATACCCTGGAACAATAGCAATGCCTGAAAAAGGGGGTTCGGCATTCATTGGGAAATAAATTGAAGCTCCATTATAATCAGGGCCATTACGAATCGGATCAACCCCTTCAATTAAAACCCCTATATCGTAGGGGCCTGGATTTGAAATCGACTCAATATTAATACCCTCGCATTGTGCAATTGTGACCAATCGAACTAAGCAAACAAAAAATAGTGTAATTCGTCCCTTCATAAAATTTTATTTCTAAAATACAAGAATAATATGACGTAAGACGATATCCTATTGGACTATGCGAAAACATAATTGCAAAGAACATTTTTAGAATTTAAATAAATTAATTTTTTTTTCACTCAAAAGCAATTAATCCGTCAATTGCAGATGTCAATGAAACTCTTTTTTTGTTTTAACTTTACAGGGTGAGAATAGATATATTAACTCTTTTACCGGAATTACTTACCGGTCCCTTTTCTGCCTCTATTATGAAAAGGGCACAAGACAAAGGCCTCGTAGAAATTTATTTTCACAACATTCGTGATTATTCAACAGACAAGCATAAAAACGTAGATGATTATCAATACGGAGGAGGTGCTGGTATGGTCATGAGTATCGAGCCTATTGTAAAGCTTATTGAAAAACTACAAGGTGAAAGAAGTTACGATGAAGTTATTTACATGACACCTGATGGTGTTCTGCTCGAACAATCAATTTGTAACGATTTATCCCTTAAGGGAAATTTAATTTTACTATGCGGACATTACAAAGGAATTGATGAGCGAATTCGCGAACATTTCATTACCAAAGAAATCTCAATAGGTTCCTATGTTCTTTCCGGAGGAGAAATTGCAGCGGCAGTGTTAACAGATGCAATTGTAAGATTGCTTCCTGGGGTCCTTAATGATGAAACCTCTGCCCTAACCGATAGCTTTCAAGACAATCTCCTATCTCCTCCTGTTTATACGAGACCTCCAGAATTTCGAGGCTGGAAAGTACCCGATGTTTTATTGTCCGGAAACTTTCCGAAAATCGAAAAATGGAGAGAAGAAAAAGCAATTGAAAGAACAAAAGATAGGCGTCCTGATATACTAGACAATTTACAATAATATTATTCGTTCTTCTTAAAGTTTTTCAAGGATGATTTTAATTAAATTTGCCGCAAAATAATTTATTTTATGATTCAGCTCTCAAATCGTTTATTGGCAATGGAGGAATCAGCGACAATTGCGATGTCTCGCAAAAGTCGCGAGCTCAAGGCGCAAGGTCTTGACGTAATTTCTCTTTCTTTAGGTGAACCTGATTTTAATACTCCACAATTCATCAAAGATGCCGCCCTAAAAGCAATGGAAAATAACTTCACAAAATACATGCCTGTTCCTGGGTATGATGATTTACGTGAAAGTATTTCAAAAAAATTCAGACGAGACAATAATTTAAGCTACAATTCAGATCAAATCGTTGTATCAACAGGAGCCAAACAATCTATTGCAAATGTAGTTTTAACATTAATAAACCCCGGGGATGAAGTGATTATACCAGCGCCGTTCTGGGTTTCATACATTGAAATTGTAAAAGTTGCAGGCGGAATCCCTATCATAGTTAATGCAGGTATTGAAAAAGATTTTAAAATCACAGGTGCCGAACTTGAACAAGCTGTAACGGAGAAAACAAAGCTAATGATCTTCTCTACGCCTTGTAACCCGACAGGATCTGTATACAGCAAGGAAGAGTTGAGAGACCTGGCTGATTCTATTAAAAAACATCCTTCTCTCGTTGTACTTTGTGATGAAATATACGAACATATAAATTTTGAAAGCCAACACGAAAGTCTTGCTCAATTTAAAGATGTCTACGAGCAAGTTGTTACGGTAAACGGCGTATCAAAAGCTTGGGCAATGACAGGATGGAGATTGGGTTATATCGGCGCACCAAAAACAATTGCTAGCGCATGCACCAAGGTTCAAGGACAATTTACTTCTGGCACATCAAGTATTACTCAGAAGGCAGCAATAGCAGCAATGGAGGCTGACCCAAGTGTTTTAAAGGAAATGATTTCAGCATTTAAATCAAGGCGTACATTAGTTCTAGACGCCTTATCGAAAATGCCAGGTATAAAAACAAACCACCCAGGAGGCGCATTTTATGTCTTTCCTGACTGCTCTAAATACTTTGGAACAGCGTACAAAGAACATAAGATTCAAAACGCGAATGACCTCTGCTTGTACTTACTAGAAGAAGCTTTAGTAGCATTGGTGACGGGCGATGCTTTTGGCGATCCGAATTGTTTCAGGATTTCTTATGCTGCGTCAGAGGAAACCCTCAATGAGGCTATGCGTAGAATAGGTAATGCATTATCAAAATTAAGCTAAGTGAAATACGAAACGCTTCTAGATAACTTTAAAGAAAAACGCATCCTTGTAATCGGTGATGTTATGCTAGACGCATATATTCTTGGCAATGTGACTAGAGTAAGTCCAGAGGCTCCTGTACCTGTAGTATCTTTGAGTAAAAAAGAAAACAGAATTGGAGGAGCAGGTAATGTAGCGCTTAATCTTAAAAATCTTGGAGCAAAGCCGATTATAGCAAGCGTTATAGGCAATGATACAGACGGCGCTATTCTTGAAGAATTATTCGTGAAACGAGGGATTTCTACTTTAGGACTTGTAAAAAGCGCCAAAAGAAAAACTACTGTAAAAACACGGGTTATTTCGGCCAAACAGCAATTGTTAAGAATAGATTCTGAGGATATCCATCCGATTGATGATAAACATGAAGCACAATTACTTCAAAAGGTTGAAGAACTCGTACCAAAAGAGATTGATGCTATTATTCTTGAGGATTATGACAAAGGTGTTCTTAATCAAAAGAACATAGCTTTGATCATTTCAATGGCACAAGCCAATAATATTCCGATAACAGCGGATCCAAAAAAGGAAAACTTCCATTACTATAAAGGGCTAACTTTATTTAAGCCCAATCTAAAGGAGTTAAAAGATGGGTTAAATATTGATTTCAACTTTGCGACAGAACACAACAAATTTAATGATGCTGTTAATGCGCTTCGGCACTCAATTCCGCATGAGGTTTCTCTTATCACATTATCTGAACATGGTGTTTATGTTTGTGACGCAGAGTCCTCAGCGAGAATACCTGCGCACAAACGAGAGATTACAGATGTTTCTGGAGCCGGAGATACTGTAATCGCCGTAGCAACCTTATGCCTTCTCGCAAAAGCAAATATTCAAGATATTGCCAAAATATCAAATATCGCAGGTGGTATGGTTTGCGAACGTCCTGGAGTTGTGAGTATTTCATTGCAGGAATTAAAAAATGAAGTGCGCGAACTCCTTTAACCTTTAAGTGTTATATAACCATGTCAAAGAAAACCGTAAAGCCATACAATAGTGAAAAGTCCAAAAAGGAAGAGGTAGAACAGATGTTCGATAATATTTCTGCCAAATACGACTTTTTGAATCATTTTTTGTCACTTGGCATCGATAAGATATGGCGTAAAAAGGCCGTTAAAGAATTACGCCTTACACAACCTAAAAAAATACTCGATATTGCTACTGGTACAGGGGATTTTGCAATTGCAAACCTCAAACTCAACCCAGAAGAAATTGTTGGGATTGACATTTCAAATGGTATGCTTGATGTAGGAAGGCAAAAGATGATTAAACGTAATGTAGATCATATTGTAACTATGAAACAAGCCGATTCAGAGTCACTTCCTTTTGATGATGGTTATTTTGATGGGCTTACCGTTGGTTTTGGCGTACGCAATTTCGAAAACTTAGAAAAAGGACTTTCTGAGATGCTTCGTGTTTTACGCCCTGGAGGAAAGGCAGTAATTCTCGAGTTCTCGAAACCTAAAGTTTTCCCAATCAAACAAGCCTTTGGTTTTTACTCAAAATATATCATACCTGTTCTTGGTAAAAGCATTTCTAAAGATGAAAAAGCTTATGCCTATTTACCTGAAAGTGTTGCAGCCTTTCCTGAAGGTAAAGACTTTACAGATATTTTAAGCAGATTGAATTATAAAAATGTAACCGCTTCTCCTGTAAGTGGAGGTATTGCAACTATTTATACAGGAATTAAATAAGACTGCAACATTGACGAGAACTTCACGTTATCCCATTATGAAGCTGTCTCTTAGTTTGCTTTTCTCTATTGTTTTGGTATTGGGTCATGCTCAAAAAATGAAGCAACAGCGATTTAAAAACTTTGACAAAAAGCCATTTAGATTTGGTTTCATGCTTGGGTTTAACACAACTGATCTTACTGTATATCAAAATCCAAATGCTTATGAAGCATATGGTCTCGTTTCTGTTAAGAATGTATCTCAGCCTGGTGGGCAATTGGGTATTTTAACAACATTGAAATTAGGAACGCCAATACTGAGACTGCGCTTTATGCCTAGCCTTTCTTTTCAAGAACGAATTCTTTCTTACAGTAGTTTAGACAGTTCAAACTTTCCAAAAGGAATAAGTGAAGAACGTATTAATTCCACTTGTGTTGACCTTCCTCTCTCTTTGATCTTTAGAACTAAACGATTCAATAACTTTTCAGCATATGCAATTTTTGGTGGGCAATATTCTATTGACCTACAATCACAACAAGATGCCTCTCAAAATTATATTGACCCATTCATAAAACTGAATAGATTTGATATTCATGCGCAAATTGGTGGTGGAGTTGACTTTTACGCCCCCTTTTTCAAATTCTCTATGGAACTCAAATATTCACATGGCGTTCGCAATACATTTATTCAAGATTTCTCACCCGTTGCCAAACCGTTGGACCAATTATACAATAGAGGCTGGTGGTTTTCAATAATTTTCCAATCCTGATGCAAGAAATTTCTTTTTATTGTAGTCCTGAACAAGCTGTTGATGAGGCGTATTTGAAAAACACCATTGCGCAAAAACTTAAAATCACATCTAAGTTTAACTACAAATGGCATAAGCGCAGTGTTGATGCTAGGAAGAAAACGATAAAAGTCAGATGTAGTTTTCATGTATACATCGGAGAAGAAAAATTACCTAAGGGATATGAACCTTTATTTCCGAAATTAAATCCCAACAAAAAAATACACATAATAGGTCTTGGACCAGCGGGATTGTTCGCTGCGCTAGCTGCCCTTGAACAGGGAATTAAACCAATAGTATACGAACGTGGAAAGGCTGTTAAAGATAGGATAAAAGATATTGGGAAACTGAATAGAAAAGGAATTGTGAATGAAAATAGCAATTACTGTTTTGGAGAAGGAGGCGCAGGAACTTACTCTGATGGAAAGCTCTATACACGTTCAAAAAAAAGAGGCGCAGTACGTCAAGTTTTAGAGACTTTTGTTTATTTCGGTGCCAATGAGGACATCCTTGTTGAAGCGCACCCTCACATTGGAACGAATAAGCTACCAAGAATAGTTTCCGCTATGAGCGATAAAATCATTGAATTAGGTGGAGAAATTCATTTTGAGCATAAGCTTACGAACATAACTATCAACAAAGAGAAAATTCAATCTATTGAACTAAATACTGAATTAAAAGTAGCTGTAGACAAACTAATACTTGCCACAGGTCACTCAGCTCGCGATATTTTCGATCTTTTACACAAAAACAAGATCAAGATACAAGCCAAGCCATTTGCGTTAGGCGTGAGGGTTGAGCACAGTCAAGAATTCATAGACAAAGCCCAGTACCACGGAAGAAAAAGTGATGCATATATTCCCCCTGCATCATATAGACTTGTAACACAATCAGAGGATAAAGGAGTCTATTCCTTCTGTATGTGTCCCGGAGGAATAATCGCTCCTTGTGCCACCTCTAATAATGAGGTTGTCACTAATGGTTGGTCTCCTTCAAAGCGAAATAACCCCTATGCGAATTCAGGTATTGTCGTCACTGTTAATCCGGATGACCTTGACAACCCTAACGACCCTTTTTGCGGCGTTAAATTCCAACAATACATAGAACGTAAAGCGTGGGATCTTGCCGGTAAGAATCAAAAAGTTCCTGCACAAAGACTAAAAGACTTTATCGATAATGAAAAATCGATTGATTTCCCGAGGTCATCTTACCAGCCAGGAATTGAAAGTGTAAAGATGGATGATCTCTTTCCTGAATTTATAATCAAAAGACTACGCGCGGCCTTTAAAGATTTTGATAAAAAAATAAAGGGCTTTATAACGAATGACGCTGTTGTCCATGCGCCCGAATCACGAACTTCGTCTCCCATACTCATACCTCGAGATAAAGAGCTATTCAATCATGAAGGTATTTCCAATCTATACCCATGTGCTGAAGGCGCTGGTTACGCAGGAGGCATTGTATCCGCAGCGATTGATGGTATCAATTGTGTTCAAGCCATCTCAAAAGTGATTTAACCCTATTCCTAAAGACATCTCTCTGGTCATAAAACATTTTAAAATAGAGTAAACAAAACTGATTGTAATCGTCTAAATTTGTCTACCTCGAATACACTTTAATCATCAGAGTTAATAACAATCCTAAATCGTAAAAATTAGCATGTTTTTTATATACCAAAATTGAGAACCTCTTTTAAAAAATATACTACTTTTGCACTTTCAAAATAATAGAAGTAACCAAAAAATCCAAGAATCTACTTCTATGAAGCAACTTATTTCAATCTTCGCATTTATTTATCTTTCAACATTTTCTTTCAGTCAGCAAGTCGGTCAAATCGGTTCTGATTTTGATAACTGCGAAGGTACGCCTGCATATGGCTTATTCGACTATTCACAAACAGCTATGCTTTATCTTGCTACTGAACTTGAAGGAATTGGAATTTCATCTGGAAATTCAATTACAGCAATTGAATTTCAATTTAATAGTTGGGATGATGGATATGTTTTAGATAACCAAACTATTAAAATTTCTCATGTTACTGAAAGCTCAATCCCATCCCCAAGTAGTCCAGACTACTCAGAACTAACGATATCAAACACCACGACAGTGGTTGATGAATTTGATTTTAGAGGAAAGAGCAGTATTCACTGGGAGCAATTCGATTTTGATACTCCTTTTGTCTGGGATGGCGTAAGTAATATTCTTATCACATGGGAGAATAGAGATGGTTCATGGAGTGGTGGTTATGGTTGGCTAGAAGGAAGAAGTATTGCTAATCGTTGTCACATATGGATCAAAGATGATAACTATCCAGTTGCAAGTAGCAGCGAAGACCGTGATTTACCGAATATTAAATTACACACAACATTTAACCCACTTCCAATTACGTTATTAGAGTTTAAAGGTGAATTATTGAACAATGAAAACCATGTTTCTGTAAAATTAGATTGGACGACAGCCTCTGAAAAAGACAATAATTATTTTACTGTTTGGCGCTCACTTGATGGTCAAGATTGGGAAGAAATCTTCAATTTGGTTGGTGCTGGAAATTCGAATCACGAAATAAAATATCAGTATATAGACCAAAACATTAATCTTCAACGCGCCTCACTTAAAACCATCTATTACAGACTTTCACAAACAGATTACGACGGTACTAAAGAGTATTTTCAAATCATTCCGATTGAATTGAAATCGAAAAAAACACATGTCGTAAAAAGAACGAACTTGATGGGACAAGAAATCTTAATTGGGCATAAAGGGCTAATTATTGAAACATGGAACAATGGTTACGTCTCCAAGTCCTTTAATTAGAGCAATAAATACACTTTGCATTGTATAACTAAAACTGACTTTTATCATTTTATGATTTAGAATGTGAATATACTTTTGTGACTTGAAAATCTAAATTATTCAATGTCAGTATGAAGTGCAAAGCCATTTATCTCCTATTATCCCTTTTACCATTCAATTTTGTTAGTCAAATCACAACCACTATTGAAATTCGAAAGGGAACTTCTAATATTAATTCCGTACCATTTAACGGATTATACGACTATTCACAATTCGGTACGATTTACACACGTGATGAAATTTTAAATGCTGGAATTGACGCTGGTATCGATCTCTCAAATGGCGGTAATATCACCTCTCTTTTTTTTGAATATTACGGGTGGAGTTCGGGTTACGTGGCAAGTAATCAAACAGTAAAGATTTCTCATTCCGATGCAACGCAAATAGAAAGAGGTCCCTTTGGGGATGGTCTTTCATATGCTTATCCGGATTATGGACATTTAACTTTAAGAAATACTACCGTTGTGAAAGATAATTTCACCTTTACAAACCCAAATAGCGAAAACTGGGAAGAAATTGGAGGAAATACCTCGGGGCAAACATCAGGTTTTGATACTCCATTTTATTGGAATGGTGTTGATAACATATTAATCTCTTGGGAAAATAGAGATGGGTCGTGGATGAGTGGATATGGCTTCCTTAAAGGCGGAGGAGACTCAAGACGCGCTCACAACTGGTATAATGACAATAGTTACCCTACAGCCTCCTCGGGAAATAATAAATCCGCACCTAATATAAAATTGAATTTTGAATCCTTCACTCCTCTACCTATTGCGCTAGACTCATTTACAGGGATTGTCGCCACAGAAGCAGAAAATCAAATACAGTTGGATTGGACAACTCAATCAGAAAAGGACAACGATTACTTTACAATTTGGCGTTCGTTTAATGGTCAAGATTGGCAAGAAATAGGGCACGTAATAGGCTCCGGGAACTCTAATGAGCTTATAAACTATCAATACATAGATAGAATTATGATTTCTCAACAGGGTAATAACAAATCCATTTATTACAAATTATCCCAAACAGATTATGATGGTACTCAGGTGTTTTTTCATGTTATACTCGTAGAGATTAAATCAGCGAAAACTCATATTGTACGTAGAACCAATCTAGTAGGACAAGAGGTTGATACGTACTCTAAAGGATGGATTATCGAAACATGGAACAATGGAGAGGTCGTTAAAACCGTTCATGAATAAGTAACCACTTGATTATTTAAAATGATTAGTTGGTTGTAATTTTGTAACATATTTACGGGGGACTAAACTGGTTTCATCACCCTTATTAGATAA
>Ga0257120_1002788_pt1 | contig 10184 bp, 8 predicted proteins | sample SI106_10metaG_FD_190153 | JGI IMG/M metagenome (GOLD analysis project Ga0257120, IMG submission 190153) | Marine microbial communities from Saanich Inlet, British Columbia, Canada - SI106_10 | ecosystem: Environmental > Aquatic > Marine > Inlet | place: Canada: British Columbia | collected...
TAATTCAGTATGTACTGTTTACGAGAAAAAAAGATCTGTATACAAAGAGTGTGGTAAACAATGTGAAGTACAACTTAATTCGTAGAGAGAAATTACAATTTTGAGAGCTGCGCTTACCTATATCTGCTAAGAATATTCTGTTTTTTTTTGGATATTTAAATATTAATTTATTACCAAAGAAATTCTTAAAACACTCCACTCGCAGGCTAAAAAAAAATGTCAACTTTTTCAACAAACAACAAAAAAATCGCAAAAACGGCCTTAAATCCAAATCTGAGCACAGAAATGGAACCCATGACAAAAAGCGAACCGAACCAAACGAATTCCAAAAAAAATAAAAAAAAAAGAAGTAAGTACCATTTTTTTTATATTTAGTAACTATATAAATGACTAATATTTTGTTATTTAATGTCGTATCATTCTTTTTCAAAATCAGAACCACCAAAACAACAAGGCAAAACAAAACAAAAAGGCAAAACAAAACAAGAAGGCGAAACAAAGGAAAACAAGAAGCAGAAAACTGATCCATTGGGATTTAAATCCAGCAGCAAGATCCCTATGTGTTACTTTTCCAATTTCTTCGGTGGGGCGGAATTCACATTCATGTCGTTGCGTACAAATAATATGTGTTTGAAACATTATTATGAAATATTGAGAGATAAGGATTGGGATTCAGACATAGGTTATCAAGAGTTTAAAGACATTCGTGTTAAGCTGGGGGGTAATAACACCGATTATTATCGTAATAAAGATGGCAAAACAGCAGCGGGCGTGTTGGCTAAACTTATCTCGGGCTGTTGGAGAAAAAGTATGAAAAAACGCTTGAAGGCTGTGAACGAACTGGCAGAAGAGGCATGGGCAAACGCTGGAAATGAACATGGCCTATTCCAAAAGATTCTCGCTTCTGATTTTTCCAAAAATAATGACAATGAAGATGGCACCATCACTATCAGAGACGATACCGCTTCAAACAAAAAAAGGTGGATGATGGAAGCACTCAGTCGAAAATATGCCAAACCCTTTTTCCGTGATTTGTTATTAAATTCGAAAGACGGTATATATGAAAGAAAAGGCAGTCGCGATAATACAGCATTGTGGTGCGGTAATGAGTACACGGTAGATGAAAATAATGAGCCAACCGCGGGTCTCTTGATGAAATGCTTGGCAGACACAAAATTTCTGCTAAAATGGGGGACTCAAGGCGATACAAATCAAGCCGATGAGGCATCGTCGGCCGACGATGCCTCATCGGCCGACGATGCAGAGCGTCAAGAAGAGGAAGACACGCGGACATGCGACGAGTGTGGCAAAGTGGTGGGTGATGTACAAATGCTAATTGATGACGGTGACGAGAAATTATGCAGAGAATGTGACCGTAAAGTACATCCAGAACTATACAAATAAAAATGTTATTTTTACCCGTAGTAAATATTATAATTGTAGTGTCGAATAGCTCGGAGGAGACGGCATGGCATTTCCCCAGATATTCTTAACCCATATATTCTTAACCCAAGTTTTTATCAGTAAAGAGAGATCATTTATAAAGTGGAATATAACAATAACATAAAATATAAAGAACAATAACCGCATTTTCCCATATATATTCTTATATATACATATATAAGACCAATTCATGTAAGAGATGAACACCAACATTTTTATTATTTCGACAATGACACCAGATTTAACCTCCCAAGCATTCTCTAATATCGTCAAGATAAACTATGATACTATCCAGAAATTCGAACATAACAATAAACAGCTCTGGATCGCATGTATGAGTCCCATTTTCCAGTGTTTGGCAGAAAATATAATACCGCATGCTGACAAATGTGTCATATTATATCACAAAAACGACGTCTTGAGTTGTCTGCGTGTCAAAAATACTGTTCAATACGTAAGTGTTTATAACGATAACATCAATTTAGCAGCTGTTAGCCTGCCAATTTTGCCATCGGTAAATTCTCTTGTCAAAAAGGATTACGATAAAAACGGGTTTTTACGGAAATTCTATACAGGAAATATACAAGATATTATAGAAAATATATGAAATTCTACCGCTCAACAACTATATATTCTAAAATCGGGTCGACTAAAAATATTCATCACTGCTTGACAATAAATTTTGTATCGTATTTCTTTTTCTTCTTTTTCAGTTATACCAGTAGGCCAAGTCCAAAGGTGGTAGGTTAAACTCTTAATGCTTTGTTTTTGTTCTTCCAACTTTTTGGTTGTCTCTTCCTTTAACCAAGACAACATTTTAGGCGATGCCTTCCAACTGCCACTGTATTTAATAAAATTGTTATTGCGGCCAACAGACTCACTAACAGTGTCTAAAAACAGTTTATAAGTCTCTTTGCGGTCGGTGGTATTGCGCATTCTGTTCTTGTATAATGTGTTAACGTCTGCCCAATACATTGAGACACTGAGTTTAATTCCATTTGCATTTAGCGTAAACCCGTCTTGTGTAAAAGAACATCTGTACATTTCAAAATGTTTTTGTATTTCAGAAGGATTAAATGGGTTGGACACTTTCCGAATTGTTCCATTCACTTTCAAGAAATATTCTGCATCGCAGGTTACATGAAGATCTGGCTTGTAAATTTGATAGTGATGATACTGGTGAATAGTCGACATTATGATATCTATAATCAATACATTAATAAATAGTATCGTTTTGTTAGGCAAACTACAAGTCATAATAAAAATATTCAATTATAGTATTTACATTTTAAGGTGTCCCGTATAATGACGGGAATAAGCGCTTGTAACAGTAGGAGTTTCTACATCTTTGGCGGGGGTGTTGGATATTGCTGCTGTTTTGGCGTTTTCTGCTGATGTCAAAGCAGGAAAGTAAAACATAAAGACTTGAGGCAAAAGTAACCAAACAATTGTGAGCGCGTACCACATAAATGAACTAGCAAAAGTTGCTTCACATCCGATAGTCGCACAAGCGTGTCCGTTTGGAATGACAACCGTCTCAGTCTCAGGATTAACCACTGAAATCTTGCGACCAAGTCCAGTATCAAGCTTGTCACACATCGAGACCCAACTACCAGCGGCCATAATTGCACACAAACTACCAACAGCAGCCCATCCCAGTGTGATCCAGACAATATTACGTTCACCAGTATTTCTACAGCACCAGCCACGTACTTTCTCAGGGTATTTTGTATTCGTTTCATCACCAATGTATCTTGTATCTTTCCAACAAGAAATTCTATCAGCAGTCGAATATTCGGCTATGTATGAATATCCATGATTATGCTCTATCCACGTAGCCAATAAAAACAACATCGCGTACGCAAGTAACATATAGAAAGTCAGCATACCAAACATGGCAACATTTCCCGACCACCCAAGACAGGAGTTATCCATTCCAAGAAGATCTTTGCTACTTCTGTCACAAGTATAAGCCGAGACCCAACCAGTTTCCCATTCCTGTGTTTGATTGGTTGTTCCCTGACATAGTAATACTCCGTTACTCGTCACATTCAAATCAGCTTGTGTGATAAAATTGCTACATTCGGAGGCATTTTCATTGTTAAGCCCTTGGTCGACTATTTCCAGAAAGTAACCTTCTTTGAAACTATCCCAAAGAAGGTCAGTATTATTTCCTTCGTCGTACCTGTCAAGTTGAATACCTGCCCCTGGAAAATGACTATTGTCCATCATAGTTCCAAACTCCATAACTGTCAGCAAGCCAAAGACAACAATTAACAGTTGTACCACCGAACGTGCAACCGCTGTATAAGCTTGACAAGATTTGTACGGTTTGCCAGGTTTGCCCGCACTAAAGCAGCCGTCGCATCCAAAAAACGTCGCACAGCCGAATGATTTACAACAGTCTGGTTTACAACCACCTTTTGTGTCATAACATACTTGACAACAGATTACAGAAGGCGACCCACTATAATTTTTATTTTCTTCATTGCTAAGTAGTCCTTTTTTTTCAGAATCCATCTTTTCTTCTATTTTTCTACTCTGAAATATACTCTTTATATACTATCAAAATGCAGCCCTGCATATAAGTTCAACCATGTCTTAATACCGCTTGTAAAGTAGTATTGATATGAACCAACGAACCATTTTTCTGAGTCGACGAATTTAACGTTGTTTTCTCCAAATACCAACCGTCATTGATCAGAATATCGATCACACCACAAACTGTATCAATTACCCGTCCGCAGCCCCGTATTCTAATTTTTTTCGTTTTTTTCGTTAATCGATTGATAATATCAGATACTGTTTCGTCCCGCCGAATTGTCATATCAAGACAGTTTTTTTCTGGGTGGACTACAACATGAACAGATGATTTGCCGATTTGATTCGCTTCTATATTTATTATAACATCGTGATTACGTCGTCTAAACACATCACACGCAAATAACAGCTGAGACGGAGTTTCGTTTTTTGTGGTATAAACAAAAACCTCCCCACTTTCCAAAATCGATGATATTTGGTCCACAAAGTCCGCTTTTGTGGATTCCATCGGATATAGATTCTAACGTACATATATAAATACTATATTTTGTTTATATAACATTGGGTTTCGGATTCGTTATTATATATATTTTTGATATACATTTGTTTAAATTCAAATAAGTATATAAAACGGTATATTTTTTGTTTATTATTATGCTACAATTTTTGTCTTTTTAGACGTGTCGACGTCGACGTCGGCGTCGTTTCTTTTTCTTTTGGAACTGCTGGAACTGCTGGAACTACTGGAACGTGATTGATGATCCGCCGAAGGCCCGCCTTCCTTCCGTTTCCAACTATTAACCAAAGTTTCTGGATAATTAATCGGAGGACGAACATAGTCTTCATTCTCCTCTGCGCTAACAATTCTTTCAATGATAGCAATTGGCCCTACTGCCGGTTTCCCAAGTAATGTCGAAACTTTAGAAGCACATTCCATGTCTATGTCTTTGTTAATCCCGTAACCCGCTCTGGTCCGACTGACCGAAGCCTCTTCCGAAGTCTGTGTAATCCAACGCGAGACACCCGAATTGGCTAACACATTTTCGTAATAAAGTTCTCCACCACCCGGTTTTCTGTCAATCACTTTGAAAACGTGGAAGCATTTTTTGGAAATTGGGACTGCTGTCAAAATTCTTTTCTTATCTGAATGGGCATGAGTTTCTCTGGCCAAAATATCATAAACACTATCCGAATGATCCGAACAATGTCCCAAAATATGAGCGACATGAATAAAGACACCCTCGTTCGTAATGAAAGCCGATTGTTTCGGCTGTGCTGTAGCACCAGGAACTTCGACAGGAAATTGATTTGTATTAGCTTCGGTACCTTGTGAGACACCTTCAATTTTATATTTCTTTGACATAATTGTATGTTTCGTCATGTTCGAAATAAAATTCATAATGTTATTCGCCGACGTTCTACCTTTTTCAAGTGGAATGCGAGAACTAATGGTCTTTGATAATTGCATCAATCGTGGCAATTTAATGTAATCTTTGGATTCCTCATCGTTTGGTTGTCCAAACGTAGGTTTAAACTTTTCCATTTTCCATATCGTGTTCAATATTTTATGTTCGACTGGTGAACGAAATTGATCTGAAAGCATCGACAACGTAAAAATAACCATTTCTTCAGTCACAATCAAATGTGGTTCCAACATGGGGACAAGATCAATCGTAAATGTCTGACCATAGCATTCACCACCAGGCAAATTAAAAACCTGTTCAATGGCAGTGACAATAGCCTGGTTACGAGCAAAGATTTTGACACGTTCCCAATCACGTGGTCCAGCTCGTACAATACTATTCTTGGTCATTTCGGCTTTTAAACGTGGTAATATAATATTGGCAGCTTGTGTGTTGACATCTTTGATAATTCCAGTCCAAATAGCCTTTTCAACCAACATCATTCGAAATTGTTCTTCTTGGGCTTCTTCATTCAACAATTTCAAGTGATTTTTATCAAAGTTGGTCATCATACGCTGACCGTTCATGCAATCGTCAATGTCGCGGCCACGGCGTTGAACTTGTTCGAAATTGCCCCAAAAAAAACGTGTGGCAAGAGCTTCCTCGACTTCGGACGGTGGGTCGTTTGTTGCGCCCATCCACACACCAATACACTCTGATTTGGTCAGGCGTGCTGATCGACGTCCGGTAGCTTCGTCTTGGCAGTAGATCTTGGCTGTGACTTGCTGTGACGTCAATTTTTCTTTGAACATTGCTTCTTGTGAAGAATCGGCATTTGGATTCTTAGCAGTACGAAACATCCCAGGTGGCGCTTCATGGCAAACAGTGGTAATATCATTGCGATTACCGTCAACGGCATCGGCTTTGCCCGTTTGATACGTTAAGACTTCAACCGTTCCAGGAATACTTTGTTTAGACATTTGATCAAACAAAAATGATTTGGAACAAGCACTTTCACCAGCTTGAAAACAATTAAAATGTAAGCCAAATGCACGGCGAAACGAATCGTAACGAGCATGTTGAATCAAATACATCATACGGTGGGCGGTTGAGATCAAATAGTATTGTTCGTAGCCTTCCATTAATTTGATTACACGGTTTGCGAAGACCGACATTGATTGGTCGGTCAAACGGTGTTTAATGATCATTGCTCGATTGTTGTCTCGCCATGTTAACATTTTGGATACGACTTCGGAGATACAAGCGTCTGGGTCTAAACATTGGGTTTTCATAGACGTGACAGCCCACTCTTGATAATTTGCGTATTTTTCTGTAAATTGTGCCGTGTTTTCATGAGGTGCGCAGTCGTTGTAGTATTTGATTTTGGCCTGTAAACTAAGGGTGGCAAATGCCGACCGATCGGAAAGGCCCAGGATTCGCTCTCTTTCCATATCTGCAGCGGTTCGAATGTCATATTCGGTCAATACTGTAGTGGTGAATTGGTCCGCATCAGCAGCGTGTTGGTCAGCGAGTTGGTCAGCGAGTTCGTCGGCGGCGTCGGCGATTGCGTTGCAACCTTTACTGTTTGATTGCTTGTCCATCCAAAACTGGTGTTCGGGGAGGTATTTGGATAAAAATACTTTTGGGTGTAATTGACCAGGTGTCAATTTGATCACATGTGTGCATGACGGAAATCGTAAGAAACAACTTCGTTCACCTTCCGATCCTGGAATATACGATTGGCGGTTACAGAACAGTTTGTTAGCCGTTGGTGGGGTATTTTTGATGGCACGGTCAATGTTGAAAACCAAAGTTGGACTGACTGGGTTAGAATGTTTATCTTCAGGACAGGTTCCTAATTTATTCCCCGAGTTTAAAATGTCATCCAATTTTTCAGTGTATTCTTGAGTCCCTGCGTATCTATCACAAATGGTACGGGTATACATCTCTAAACCAGAGACTTTCATCCATTTTTGGTAAGGATGGAGGCCAGAAAGTGGATCCACTTTACGAGAATTCATTTTACGATCCATGGAGTCTTTGTGGAGGGCAGAGGATGTCTTCAACATTTTTTCAAGTTGGTGGCCGAATTTAACTTGTGGGTCATGCGAAACAGCATGGATACGATAAGCTACCGCTCTGGTATCTACCGTCTCGTGTGGTACCCATTCCAACCAAGCTGTAACGTAAGGGAAAATCTCAGGCGGAGTTTCCAAATTTGATGACATAGAAATCATTTGCAAAAAAACTTGCAAGGTAATTTCATCAAATTTTGCCTTTTGATCAGTGTGACGAATGTCAGAAAACAATGAAGCAGCCGCACGGAACATGCTGCGGGGCAGATTATAGCAAACATAATCACTGAATTGGTTGGCTGCCTGTCCCGGGCCCACAGTTGAGAAAGAATTTTTTCCCCAATTTGCGAGTGGCACGACATTTGATGTTGACATGGAATTAATTAAATTTGACATAATTTGTTTCTTGGTATTTATATTCAGTTTTGATCAATAATCGAAAAATTCATTTTTTTGTGTTACGGATACAGGAAATCCAGTTTTTTCAGAGAAATGGTTGGACTGAGCAAAAGAAAAAAATGTCCTCCTTCGACTCGACAATAAACACAAAAGTTCAAGACGAAGACGGAGTCGTGGCTTTGATTTTTTTACTTGTAAAGCTATTGAAGCTTTTATTCATTTTATAATAAATATATTATTTAGATTTATTTAGATTTGATTTTTGTTATAGTTTTGTTATATATTTGTTGTTATGTTTTTAATGGGCTCATGCGTTGACGTTTGGCAGGTGGTTCTTCCACTTCATACAAACATCCAGAGTTTCCGCTGTCAGTGGATTCGGGATTAGACTCGATGCGAATCCCATGGGCCAGACTAATGCTTAATTTCATACCGAATTTACCGTCGGCCATGAAATAAACAGAAGGTTTCAAGACAGGTGCTATCAAAGCCCCGCGTTGGACAGACTCGACAGTAATAGGCGCACCAGTGATATCAGTCATAGGTAACATATTTTTGTTGCCGTTCTTGCTGTAAACATTTTGACTGAATTTCATTTGGCGGTAGTCGTCCTCTTCACGTTTCGAAACTGGAGCGTTAAATGAATCAGTAATGATTCCACGGAAAGCTGTGTCAAAGTTTTCACCAGTTTCAGTAACCAATTCATCAGCCTCCTCTTTGCTTTCTTCTTTCAATTTGACCAATAATTTTGGATGCTGGATGGAATAATCAATAATATCATTCTGCATTGTCTCAACGTAATCGAAAAAAGCAACCGATGCAGGATTTGATAAATCTTCCTTGGTAGTAGCATTGTACTTTGCCCCTAACTGAGTTACACCTGGGATTTTACCAAAGGTACCGTCACCCGTCAGATCGGAAAAGACCACTTCGGTCGCGACCGAACGCATCTCGAAAGAAACATTAGAATCGTCATTGATGTTCAAGTAGGTGCGGTCGTCTTTGCCTTCGCTCAAACTTAATTGGTAGTTTCTTCCCACGGTTTCAATGGCTTCCATGGTGGCTACAGGACGACCAGTCCCAGTGGAATAAACGACCAAGTCGGTAATCATGGTGTAAGTCAGGCCATACTTGTCCTTGGACATAATGAATGGTCGTACCATGAATGGGACTGAAAGCAAAGCACCGTTTTTAATATCGGGAGTTTGGTCCATTTCAATATACTTACCACCAGAAGCCTGTACGTATCGGACTGTACGAGGTGTCAAATCTTTGTTAAATGCAGCAGTCTTAATAACCAGCTGTTCTTCACCGTCCTTCGTTTTCAATGGAAGCATGGCGGCCTTTTTAAAGGCTTTCAACCCCATCTCTTTCAATTCCGGTTCGGTTTTTTTTTTACCGTATCGTTTGGTAATTTTGGTCATGACAGCAGAGGCAGTGCCACCCGCGTCCATGTTAAACATTTGCGTCAATACGTTGTCATTGAATTGATTCATATAGTTGAAATAATCGGAACGGGCTGCACAGAATTGGGTATCAGGACCAGTACGAACTAAATTGGTCACGATTTTGGAAGTTTCTTTGGTTTGGGAAAATTTCCCACCAAAATTGCCCCCTTCACCCAAATGTGGAAAAAGTGCGTTGCACGGTGGGGTTATCATTTTAAAACCGTAACCTGCATCGTTTTGAATGTCAAAGTATGTCTCCTGTTTGCCTGTTCTACGAGAAATACGAGTCGCTTCCACAAATTTTGGTGGAGATTGTTTTTGGTAACTGAGCATATTGAATTTGGTCATTGCGAATTGTGACATTTTGAGTTTTTTTGGTTGTTCTAATCTGTCGCATAATTGAAAAATTCAATAAAAATCCTTACGGTTATAGGTTTTGGGATATATGAAACGGCTTCAATCCAATCACACTATAAATATTGAAATACCATTACAAATGGCCAACGCCTGTTTTCAGTCACACAATGCCCCAGGCAATAACTGTAAAGACCCGACAAGGGGGGCCTTTCAAATACCCACCGGGGCCACGTTTGAAGACATAGGACCAAATGTACAAGATTTCAAAGTCACCTATTTCAAATATGCAGCCAGAAAAGCATATGACGTCCATTACGAGTTTGTAGACGGACCTATTTGGAAATGTACTTGTCCAGATTTTGAATTTAATGACAGGCTGGAACAAAAGACGTCATGCAAACACATTCAAGCATGTGTAGATAAAATAAACGGCACCACCCGTACCGGTGGAAACTATGAAAAATTTCTGGTGGAACACATTCATTAACTTGCTGCCAAAAAAAAATCCTATATGCGTA
>Ga0257120_1002800_pt1 | contig 10155 bp, 7 predicted proteins | sample SI106_10metaG_FD_190153 | JGI IMG/M metagenome (GOLD analysis project Ga0257120, IMG submission 190153) | Marine microbial communities from Saanich Inlet, British Columbia, Canada - SI106_10 | ecosystem: Environmental > Aquatic > Marine > Inlet | place: Canada: British Columbia | collected...
GCAATACATGTAAATTTATGTAGATTTGCAAACCTTAATACAATAGGGTGTCGTGGCCGAGTGGCTAGGCAGTGGTCTGCAACACCATCTACAGCGGTTCGAATCCGCTCGACACCTCTAAACAAAACCTCAACATCATTATTATCATGGAGTTGAGGTTTTTTTACATCTATATTTGTACGATTATTGTACGGTAAAACTCAACGGACACTAAAATAAGGTTGTTCTAGACCTACACTTGATACATTTGCTGCATCAGGAAAAACGCCAAAAACCTCAATATATTTCACTTTTCTAACACCCCCATATACTTTTTAAGATCGGTTTCTTTTTGAGGGGTTTTCTCTGAAATGTATATATAGGGTAAATCGTGAATATCGTTAGGTGTAAAATTAGCAATAAATGGGCTATGTTTTCCTTTTTTTTTCTTAAGTTTATAGTTGTTTTATAAATTATCATATGAGAATATTGTTAGCTTGCGAAGAAAGCCAAGCGGTTTGCCAAGAATTCCGAAAATTAGGACATGAAGCTTTTTCAGCTGATATTTTGGACTGTTCAGGTGATCATCCGGAATGGCATATCAAGGGAGATGTGTTAGAAATTATTAAAGATGATTGGGATATGATGATAGCGTTCCCTCCCTGCACCCATCTTGCTGTTAGTGGAGCTCGTCATTTTAAACAAAAAATCAAGGATGGCAGACAAAAAAGTGGTGTAGATTTTTTTATGAAAATGGCTGAGGCCTCAATTCCTAAAATAGCAATTGAAAACCCAATTGGAATCATGAGTACTGTGTTCCGAAAACCAAACCAAATTATTCATCCGTACCATTTTGGAGATCCGTATTCTAAAGCTACTTGCCTATGGTTAAAGGGGCTTCCCCTTCTCCAGTACAATAAAAAAAATGATAATAAAAATCAAAAAGAAATAGTTTTTTCAAATTTACCAAACGAAGTTGATAAGGGGGAATTTGTAACCTTTTCAAGTGGTAAGCGAATGGCTAAATGGTATAACGAAGCATCAGGAAATGGTCACCTAAGAAGTAAAACTTTTCCTGGAATTGCAAAAGCAATGGCAAACCAATGGGGATAAGTACTTTTGACTTCACTCCGGACCCAATCTCATTATTAGAATCTAATCGTAATTTAGGCTATACTATAGAAGAAGCAATTTCAGATTTAATTGACAATTCAATTTCTGCTAAAGCAACTAATGTTTCCTATGAGATACACCCTAACAATGGAAAACCTTATTTTTTATTAAAAGATAATGGTATTGGAATGTCCAATTTAGATAATGAATTGGTTGAAAGCTTCAGATTGGGATCTAAAAACCCATTAGATGAAAGAGATCCAAATGATCTTGGTCGTTTTGGTTTTGGAATGAAAACAGCTTCTCTCAGTCAGGCTCGTATTTTGACAGTAATTACCAAAAAAAAAGGTTGTGATACTTTGGCCTTTTCTTTAGACTTAAATTTTATTAGAGATAATGGTAAGTGGCTTCTAAAGAAAATTGATGATGAATTTTACAAAGCTGAATTTGATTTCTTAAAAAACTTAGATTCAGGAACAATTATAAGATGGGATGATTGGGATAGGGCACCAAAATTAGAAGATGACCTATTAGCTCTCAATTCTCAAATAAATGATTATTTAAGTGTTTGTTTTCACCGTTTTATTGAAAAAGGAATTTCTATTTGTTGTCATGACTATTCTCTAGAGTCATGTAGTCCAATTCCCTTTGGCGAGGGTGCTTCCCAGTTTTCTAAAATACCATTAGCTAAAAATAATAAAGCAAAACAAACCTCATATATTTTACAACATCCAAAAAATTGGGAAGAAGATTTTGAAAACATAAGTAGGTTTAATTCTTTTCGTCTATTTGATGGTTTTGAAAGGCAACAAGGAATATACATATATCGATGTGATAGACTCCTAACTCCTAGGGGTGGATGGTTAGGTTTGATTAGAAAAGGAAATGCAGCAAAATTAGCACGAGTTGTAATTGATTATCCAAATGATGCTGATGAATTATGGAGTCTAGACATTACAAAAACCAACGCGTCAATCCCCTACGAATTTAAACGAGAAATCACAAAATTAATTGATACAACAAAAAAAGGATCAGTAAGAAAAATTGTAAGAGGTAATAGAAATGTAAATAGGTCTTTAAGTCTAAATCATTCTAACATTTGGAAAATTTCTGATGATAGAGAATTTAATTCTTACAAATAGTTGATACCGATCATCCAATTTTTAGAGGATTAATAGACGAAAAAAAAATTAAAGAAAAAGATTTAAAATTTTTATTGAAATTAATTTCCGAAAACTTACCGGTTGCAAAAATAATTGATAACAACGATAGAGATCCTTCTAAACACGATCGTATGCTATTTCAAAACAAATTATCTGAAACTGATTTAGAAATAGCAAAAATATTATTTCAAAATCAAATGAAAACAGAGACTAAAGCTGCAGCATTTTCTTGGTTGTTAAATTTTGAGCCCTATTGTTACTGTGAAGAGCAACTAAAAAAAGAATTATTATGACTGAAAAAATTGAACAACTTAGAAGACAAGCACAAACATTTTGTCACGATCGATTTTTACAAGTTGCAACTCTTTCGGTTAATAATATGTTTGAAGATGAGCTATTAATGGTTATGATTCCAGCTCTTTATAATATTGTTTTAGATGATGAATTAAAGAAGCTATACAGTATAGATGATCTTAAAAATGATTTAATTGAGTTATTTAAAAAGGTAAAGCCAACACAAGCAGTGGCAGAATCGTATGAATTAGAGACTTGGCTTGATAGTTCAAGAAGAGTTAATCCAGAAATTAGATTTGAAGCGTATAAAAAGTTCTTGATTAGTGAAAAGAAAGGTGCTATTATTCCACAAATGGATGCTGATACCTATAAGATATTAGACAGTTGTTATAATCCCTCAGAAATGAATCAAGAATGGGATCGTAGAGGTTTAGTTTATGGCCACGTACAATCTGGTAAAACAGCTAATTATATAGGGTTAATTAATAGGGCTTTAGATTCAGGTTATCAAATCATAATTGTACTTACGGGGATGACCGAAGACTTAAGAAGGCAAACCCAATATAGAATTGATGAGGGTGTCGTTGGACAAAGGGAGCAAGTTGATATTGGGGTTGGTCTTGATTCCAACTTTAAAACATTAGATGAAATAATGCCAGCTACATCTATTAAAAAAGATTTAAAAAAGAACGACGACTGGCGAGATAATAATTTGAATACAAATAAAAAATCTATTTGGGTTATAAAAAAAAATAAATCTGTCCTTGAAAATTTGATATTATGGCTAGATAAACAGCGAACAGAAGGAAGTAAGATTCATAATGTTCCATTTTTAATTATTGATGACGAGGCAGATAATGCCTCAATTCAATCACTTTCTAAAAAAGATTATGAAGAGTGGGGCGAGGGTAGAAAATTTGCCAAACTCGATCTTGAAGACTTAACTGATGAGCAAGAAATAGTTTTAACTAATGCCAAGGCAAGAATTATTAAAGCGATTAACAGAAATATTCGTGTTGCACTGTCGTTAATGTCTCATAAAACCTTTGTAGCTTACACAGCTACACCCTATTCAATAATAAACCAAACAAGTGAGGATTTAGAAAGAGAAGTGACAATTGGAAGTAAAGTTTTTAATATTGATAAAAATTCAGACTTATTTCCTGAACATTTTATTATTCCAATAAGCGCTGGTAGTAAATATATGGGGATTGAAAGAATTTTCCCAAGTGATAACACTAAGAAACTCCCTGTACTTGTAAACGTTTCAACCAAGTATGCAAATGAGAATCTTGATAGTAATTACTTCCCTACTAAGAGAGGTCAAAGTTATTCTTTCCCCAATATACCAGAGAGTCTAGAAGATGCAATCATACACTTTTTAATTTCTATAATTATTAGAAAACATAGAAAACATAGAGATTATAATAGTTTACTTGTTCATACATCTCATTTAACAGATAATGCTGATTATCTAGCTGATAAAATTGAAGCATTTATAACTAGATTAAAAGTACACTTACTAAGCAATACAGGAGGGTATTTTAAGAGAATAGAAAGTGCCTTTAAAGAAATAAAGAAACAATCTAGTAATAAGTTATTTAAAAATTATTTTGATCAAGATTATTTTTTCCCTAGAAACATAAACAAAAATGAAATTTTAGATGTTATCAATTCTAAAAAAGATAGCAAAAATAAATATATCTATGCTCCTCTTGAAGTAGTAAGTTATCACTCATCTAATCGGCCAGGTTTAAAGCATCAGCTTCATACTTTAAAATTTGATATAAAGGATACTGATGGAAATAAAAAATTTAAAAACTATATAGTAGTAGGTGGAAATAGACTTTCTAGAGGGTTAACTTTAGAGGGGTTAACAACGACTTATTTTATTAGAAATTCTACTCGTCAAGATTCTTTATACCAAATGGGTAGATGGTTTGGATATCGTATTGGTTTTGAGGATTTAGTTAGAATTTATATGCCCACAGATCAAATACTTTGGTTTAATGGGGTATATAAATTGGAGATGGACCTTCGAAAAGATTTTGAACAAAATAATGAGGAAGACACGAAGATGTTGCCTAGGGATGCAGTAATTAAATTAGCGTATCACACAAATGAAAATATGCATGTGCCAAAAGGATTAAGAAAAAAGTTTCCTGCAATTTGTGATCCGAATAAATTAAGAAATACGAGAACTCAACTAATGTCGTTTTACGGCTCTAAAAGCACTAATAGAATTATAAATGATAAAGACATTCAAAAAACGAATGTAAATTTAGTAAAGCGTATTTTTAATTCGGTTAAACAAGATAGTAATGCTAAACTGTTTGATATGAGTAACTCTCTAGTGCCAGATGTATGTCTGAACACAAATACAAATTATACAAATGTTAACTATAAATACATAATCGATTTACTTGACAATTATAAAGCTCATGAAAAGATTATTGGGGACTTAATAGCGTTGCGAGGTTTTATTGAAAAGAATAAAAATAAATTAAATAATTGGTCGTTAGTTTTAGTCAACGCAAGTAAAAAGGTTCCAATTAATGACTGGAAAAGTGATTATTATAAAAAGGGAAAAGATGGCTATAAAAAGAATGAAAATGAGCCTATATCAACATTGACAAGAAAATCAGATAAAGATGGATCAGCTCTGTATTTTAGATCAATTTTAAATCAGCAAGATGATAATATTTTTGATATAATCAATAAAGATAATTACAAGGAATATATTGAAGCTACAGGAAAAGACGGAAAACCAAGACAGTCAGATATTGTCAAGAAATATAGGAATAAATCAGGTAAACCAATGATGTTAGTTTATCCAGTGAAAAATAATGACATTGGTATCGTTCCATTATTTTACTTTTTCATACCCAAAATTGAAGGGGCAGACAAAGTAAGATATATAGTAAGAAATAAATAAAAGTAGTCATGGGGAATATAGATGATATTGTAAGAGTGATTGATTCAAAAGTAACTGACATTGAAACAAAAATGTTATGGCTAAAATTTGATTCAAAAAATAATCTTGAAGCATTATTTACTCCAAACCTTGAGAATATAGGTTTCGTAAGAGTGGATAGTACAATTACAGTTATTTTAAAAACCCCTTCCTTTAGGGATTTTTTTAATGATTGGGTTACAAGATTTCTCAATAAAATAGAAGTTAATGATTCTAGTGAAATTCTTATTGAAAAATTTAACAATGAAATTAAAGCAATTGTTTTATTAGGGCAAAAAGAGAAAAAATTATCAATGGCATCAGCAAGAGGGCTTTATGGTGAATTGTTAGTTCTAAAATCTCATTTAGATGATGAAAAGTATTCTCAAGATCAAATATTAGAAGGTTGGCATAGGCCTGCACCTGCTAATCATGATTTTGACTATAAAGATTACACCATAGAAGTTAAAACAGTCTCAAGGTCAAATACAACTTTTAAAGTTACTTCTGAAGATCAATTGTCTGCAATAGAAGAAAAACCACTTAATCTTCAGTTATACAGAATTGAAAACGTTAACAAAAGTCAAATTGATTCCCTTGGTATATTGTATAACGAAATAACAGAAAAACTTCAATCTGGTTTGGTAAATGTTTTTCAAATTAAATGTGCTGAAGATTCCTTTTGTGAGTATTTAGGACCTAAGTATATGCCTTTAGATTATAAATTTACAATTATTGAAGAATTCTTGTACTTCGTGGATCAAAATAATTTCCCAAGGATTAATAAAGAAAATATTGATATAGGTATATCTAAAGTTTCATATAATCTTGATATTTCAGTAATAGATAAATTTAAAATATAAATTCATGCCAACAGCACTAGAAGTTACAAAAAGATATTTATATGCTGATGCATTTTCGCGATATGATAATGATGACATAGCTATTGAGGATTGTAAATTTTTAAATTTTACTGAATTTTTAGATGAAATAGACGTGTTCAAAAATCCAACTGTAGCAAGAAGTTATGGATTGTATGGCAGGAAAAAATGGAGTTTACTTGGTTATAGTGTTGAAACTTTAAAAGAAGAAATTGAAGATTCCGTTTTTGATAAAGAAGAAGAGAGTGATGAGGATTTTACAGCACAGAGTCATATAAATTCTTATGAGTTAAAATGGCAATACACAATATTTAATGGTGTGTTTTCAGAAAATAGTGAGGTTGGGAACACAACAAAAGTCGAAATAGAAAAATGTATCAAAGAAACTAAGTGCTTTTTAGAGAAAACTTTTTCAAAAGAGTTAATAAATGATCTCACGGAAGCTCAAGATCTACAGCAACAATTATTAAACCATAGAGAGGTAAATAACTTAGATTTATTGCAAATTTGTATAATTTCTGATAACGTTATAGATCAGGAAAAATTACCTGAAAAAATTAAGATTGAATCTATTGGATCAGAAATACGAATAAGATATTGGGACATTAAAAGGTGGAATGACCTAAAAAGAAGTAAATCCAAGAGAGAAACAATAAATATTGATCTTAAATCACAAACTTATAATCTGTATGATATTCCTTATGTAAAAAAGGAAACTAAAGAAAAATTATCATATTATTTATCAATTTTTCCCGGAGACCTAATAGCTGATCTGTATGATTCTTATAATACCGGATTATTAGAAAACAATGTTCGAGTATTTTTGTCTGCAACAAGAAAAGCAAACAAAGCTATAAGACAAACAATTGGTGCTAATGACGGTTCTGATGCTCATAAATTTTTTTCATATAACAATGGTATATCAGCAACTGCTGAGTTAATTGAAATAGAGGACGACAAAATAACAAAAATCAATGATTTTCAAATTGTAAATGGTGGTCAAACATCAGCTACAATTCATTATAGTAGGACGAAAGATAACTCTAGCTTAAAAGAAGTTTTTGTTGCAGTAAAAATAACAGAACTAAAAAAAAATAAAGAATATTCGTCTATTGTAAGTAAAATATCTCAAGCAGCTAATACCCAATCAGCTGTTTCTGAAAGTGACTTCTTTGCAAATGATAAAATGTTAGTAGATATTGAAAAATTATCTAAGAAGAATCCTATTCAAACAGATGATGAGAGAAATATATTTTACTATTTCGAAAGAATGAAAGGGCAATATAATGTATCTAGACTAACAAGCGGAATAGGTAAACGTCAAACTATATGGGAAAAATCTCACCCTCAATCACTTATGTTTGATAAAATTGATATTGCACGTTGGGCAAATATGATACAAGGACTTCCTCATATAGCTGCATCTGGCGCTCAAAATCAGTTTAAAAGCTTCATGAATAACAAAAATTTTCAAAGAGGTGAAATTAACTTCAGTAACTATAAAAGTTTAGTTGGATTTGGATTGTTATTCAAAAGAATAAAAAAACTTTGTGGAACTGCTAATGGAAAATCATATCCAAGTCTTACAATAGACCCAATAACAAAATCACACTCACCAGTAGCAATGAGTACAGCTATATATACAGCTTCATATATCCATAAAATAACAAATGGCCAATTAAATTATTGGGGAATGTATGATTATGAATACTCTTTAGCAAAATCTGTTAATACAAAAGATCGTATACATTCTGAAATTGATTCTATTTTAGAAGAATTTATAAAAATTGTTTGGTCTCAAATTGCAAAGTATGGAGGCTCAGCGGCTCAAGAAAAAACTAAACTTGTAGAATGCTGGAAATATGTTACCTCAAACATTTCAATACCTAATAATATTTTAAATGAATTAAACGAGTTTTGTATTTCTGAAGAGGAAAAGAAAAAAAGAGATTCTATTACAGAAAATGATGAGGATTCAGATTATTTTAAAACTCTTGCATTACTGTTAGCAAATAAGGGTAATATTCTACAACAATTATATATAATATCTAATAATAGTGGAGATTATCACGCCGAAAGAAAAACTATATCTAATTTTATTAAGAAGATCGAAAGAAAAACTTTACTACCAATAAAAAGAGTAAAAGAAATTCAGCTTTTTTATGAAATGTTAATTAAGCAAGGTTTTAAATTTAACGATTCTAGTGAAACAATTTTAGATTTAGATCTAGAATTAAAAAATTTATATGATGAAATTTTCAAAAGTAAAGACATATTCTTAGAAAAATTATATGAAAATTGTTTTGAAGATGAAACATTGTTTGTTGAAAAGGAAAAAAGATATAATGAAATAGAAAATATAATTGAGAAATACTACATAGAATACGGGCTGTCTATTAATGACTTATCCAAACTAAATACTATTTAGTAAAAATACTCAAAAGACATCTAGAGACACTACTTAAACGTGTATTTAATATATATTAGAAAATGGCAGAACGTTCAAAAGAATTAATTCAAGTTGGTTTTTATTTATCCAAATACGGGAAACAAGATCCACCTAAAAGATTAGAAACAGATAAATGGAATGAGGCATATAGATTATTTTATGGTGCCTTAAACGGGGGTAGAACCGTATTAGAATTTGAACACAGCCTTAAAAATTCAAGAGATGCTTTTGATAGTTATTTCACTGAAACTAACAGGGAGGGATGGAAAAATGAAGATGGAAGCCCTGCTAATTTAACTGGTTTTTCTGCAGATGTGTATAATGAGTTCATTAGTAGAGATGAGAATTACATCTGGTCAAAAATTGAAACATTCTTAGATGTCAACATAAAAATAAACCCAACTATTTTTAATGATTTGATTGCTGAGGATAATGCAGGAAGTGATTTAAAAAATACAAGAACTGAGGGTGGGATAAAAGTTAGAATTTCAAAAACTATTGAAAGAAGTCCAAAATTAAGACAGGAAGCTTTAAACTTACATGGATACAAATGTCAGGTTTGTGACTTTGATTTTGAAAAAACTTACGGAAGTTGGGGAAAAGAATTTGCAGAAGTACATCACGTTAAGCCCCTAGCAGAGCTAAAGGGAGAAGAACAAACAACTGATCCAAAGACAGATTTAGCCATATTATGCGCAAACTGCCATAGAATGGTTCATCGTAAGAAAGGAATGACACTCTCAGTCGCAGAATTAAAAAGAAAAATGAATGAGTAGTCCAGTAGAGGAACATTTCATTTGTAATAAATGTAAACACTTGAGACTTTTATCTGGTGGTTGCAATGCATTTCCCGGAGATATTCCCTATGGGATGGGTGTTTTATTTCAACACTACAAGCCACTTCCAGGACAGAAAAATACGATTGTATTTGAGCCCGGAGAGCCATCTGAAATATAGTACTCATAACATACTAAACAATCTCCTACTGAACTAAATATCAGTTTATAGCAGTTGCTTGAATTTTTAGTGTTTTGTTTAGCCTACTCAAATCGGCTCAGAGGCTACCTCCTATCTCTTAATACAAAATGGGTAAAAACGTTTACCTATTTTATAAGAACAATACTATTTGAGTTTTTACCCACTTTGTATTGTTTCTTGCGTTTATCATAGGTAGTGTTACAAATTTAGTCCATATAGCAACTTTATTTTTTTTTACTTATTAAAAATTTTGTTAATAATGTTACTAGTTGTTAAGCTATAAGAGGTAATAAATATTTTTATATTATTTAATCCTCATCATTAAGATTATCATAACGGTCTGCC
>Ga0257120_1002801_pt1 | contig 10152 bp, 8 predicted proteins | sample SI106_10metaG_FD_190153 | JGI IMG/M metagenome (GOLD analysis project Ga0257120, IMG submission 190153) | Marine microbial communities from Saanich Inlet, British Columbia, Canada - SI106_10 | ecosystem: Environmental > Aquatic > Marine > Inlet | place: Canada: British Columbia | collected...
ACCTGTGTTGCCCACCTGTGCACCCAAATGCAATGGAGAGATGCGATTTACCCTCATCTAAGTAGGCCGGCAGCAACCATAGGGCGAGGTCTTCAACCTTTTGACGGAAGGGTTCAAATCGTCGATCCTGCGCGATGTAATCAGCGACAGCCTTATCCTTACCGTTGACTTCTCGCAGGCTCGGTTCCCAATAAGGGTTGCTCAAAAACCTACAATCCAAAACCATATCGACACTGCGCGGCAGCCCACGTTTGTATGAAAAGGATTGTACAGAAACAGAAAGCCCATGATCGTCTTCATTGGAAAACCAGTTTTCAACTTCGGACCGCAGCTGGTGGACGTTCAGATCGCTTGTATTGATTAGAATATCAGCCAGCGCACGGATTGGACCTAAAATCCCCAATTCACTGACAATTCCAGCCTCGGGTCGGTCGCCCTTAGCAAGAGGATGACGGCGTCGAGTTTCAGAAAACCGCCGAAGCAAAACATCCGTTGCACAGTCTAAGAATAGAAGCTCCGTCGTAAAACCGGGTTGTTGCGCGAGCTGGTTCATCGCCTCTAAGACAGCGCCCACCGAAAAGTCGCGTGTCCGTGGATCAATACCAAGCGCCATTGGCTTCCCGGCACTTGGCTCTTCAAGCAAGGCAGGGATAAGTAGAAGCGGCATATTGTCGATGGCTTCAAAGCCAATATCTTCAAGCACCTTGATCGCACTGGACCGCCCCGCCCCAGAAGGGCCTGTCACCAGCACAACGCGCCGCGGGATTGGATCAGGCTTTGTCATACGCCACTCTGCATCCCATACCGAAGGTAGTGCAATAGTATTGCGGAAAAAGAAGGATTTTCTACTTTACGGAGGCAGGGGATTGTCTGCCCCATCAGGGCGATTTCGCGAAGTGGCGGCAGTCTTTGATCCTCAATTCGATCTAAATCTACCGCGGCAGAGATACGTTCGCCTTGTAAACTAGGAGAGGGCAATATCCCCAACCCTCTTGCCTCTATTATACCTCTGATGGCCTCAGGTGCTTCAGCCCACAGTGACTGCCCAACTACCCTCAGGCAAGTTCTATCGTCCGAGACCAACGTCGCTCCAAGCGCAATCATTTCAAATGTAAGCGACGATTTTCCCGCGCCTGAGGCCCCAAGTATCAGAAGCCCCTTGCCATCAAATGACACACAATTCGCGTGAATGATTTCGCTATCTTTAGACGGCATTGGCGTAAGCCATTAAACAGGTAAACCAACCACAAACCGTGCACCCAATGGTTCGGATGTAATGTCAGCTTCGGTTGGGCGAATGTTTTCAGCCCAAATAACACCACCATGTGCCTCAACAATTTGCTTTGAAATTGCCAAGCCAAGACCCGAGTTATTGCCGAAATGCTCTTCCGGGCGTTGCGAATAAAACCGTTTGAAAATCTTCGAAAGCGCCTGATCAGGAATACCAGGTCCAGTATCTTCAACAACAACAAGAATACGGTTCTCGCGCTTACGCGCCCAGATGCGAATTGCATCACCGTCTTCGCAGAACGAAATTGCATTGGTGATCAAATTCACAAAGACCTGCGCAAGACGCGCCTCCAGTCCTTGAACTTCCAGCGGGTTAGCCGGCAAGTCGATAATGAAATCAATCCCCTTTGATCGGGCATCTTCGCCAAGATACTGTCCAAGATTTTCCAACATGATCAGAAGGTTAAATTGTTCTTCTTCTTCCTTAACCAATTCGCTGTCCAAGCGTGAAGCATTTGAAATATCACTCACCAGCCGGTCAAGCCTACGCACATCATGTTCGATTACATCCAGCAGTTTTTCCCGCTGGTCGTCCCGCTTGATCACACGAAGCGTCCCCACTGCTGAGCGCAATGAGGCCAAAGGATTTTTAATTTCATGCGCGACGTCAGCAGCAAACTGTTCGTTGCCATCAATGCGGTTATAGAGGGCAGAAATCATTCCCCTCAGTGCGCCACTTAGGCGTCCCAACTCGTCAGGGCGGGCCGTAAGATCAGGAATACGAATGCGGCCTGGGTTCACTTTGCGTGAGTTTTTGTCGCGACCCAATTCAGCGGCTGCGGCTAAATCAGATAGCGGGTTCGCGATTGTAGCAGCCAGCGCGAGGCTTAAACCAATTGAAACCAGTGTTGCGATAATAAACATCTGCAACATGTTCTCGTTTTCGCGGCGCACCAGAGCATCAATTTCACCAGCAGCACTGGTTACGGCAACAACGCCCACGCTTTCATTGCCTTGTCTAATTGGCGTAATCACACCGAACCAAGACAGGCCATCTGCATCCAAGGCATTCTGCAGTTGCGTTCCGTTCTCTAAGCTACTTGGAATAAAGGACCGAAGTTGTTCTTCAACAGTAAGAACTTCATCCGCAGAACCTGCTGCAAAGGGCGACGATATAACTGCCCACAACCAGTTCAAACCATCCGTCAAAATCGTCGACGAAGTTTGTGCATCAGTGTTTGCTCCAGTGACGTCGACTGTTCCAGAAATATTTGCAATCAACGTCTCTGAGGGATCGAATACGAAAACTTCAGTCCCATTGCGAAGGTCCAAGCCGTTCAGGGTGGAATTAATATCCACTCCATCGCCCGTTGCTAAATTGACAGGCGCGCCTGTCGGCAATTGCGCTTCAAAGACGTCAGCGATCAATTCAGCTTCACTGACCAACGCGGATACACGTTGGACCGCTAGGCTGTCACGTGAAGAATTAAGATAAGAAATTCCGGCAATAAGCAGGCAAAGAGCCACCAAATTGAACGTAACAATTTTCCGAGTTATCGGGGAGGCCCGCAAAGAAAACAGCCCACGCCGTTCACGGCGTGCGCGCATTTCAGAAGGTGCTGTGGCATCCGGAGCGACCCAATCGTCCCCCAAAACCACATCACCGTCTCGCGATGGTACAGATGTCATATCCCGCACGAGCTTCCTTTCAGCCAAGGCCAACAGGTTAATTTAATCTTCGTTGTATCTATAGCCGATACCATAAAGCGTCTCAATCGCCGAAAACTCATCATCGGCTGTGCGCATCTTTTTGCGTAAGCGTTTGATGTGGCTATCGATCGTACGGTCATCAACATGAACTTGATCGTCGTAAGCTACATCCATCAGTTGGTCGCGTGATTTCACGAACCCAGGACGCTGCGCCAATGCTTGAAGCAGCAAAAACTCTGTCACGGTCAAAGAAACGTCTTTGCCCTTCCACAAAACGGCGTGACGCAACGGATCCATCCGCAGTTCACCACGCTCCATTACTTTGGTTTCTTCGCTGTCAGCAACGATTTCACCCGCTTGCGCATCTTGGCGCCGCAGCAGTGCACGAATGCGCTCTACCAATAGGCGTTGCGAAAACGGTTTCTTGACGTAATCGTCGGCACCCATACGCAAGCCAAGGACTTCATCGATTTCATCATCTTTGGAGGTTAGAAAAATAACCGGCATTTTCGTTTTTTGACGAATACGCTGCAGCAGATCCATTCCGTCCATGCGTGGCATCTTGATATCCAACACTGCCATGTCCGGCAATTTCTTGTTGAACGCATCAAGTGCGGCCTGACCATCGTTATATGTTTCCACTTCGAAACCTTCAGCTTCGAGCGTCATTGAAACTGACGTCAGGATATTCCTGTCGTCATCTACCAATGCAATCTTGTTCATTGCCTGTATCCTTGTACTAAATTACTGCCACATTAATTTTTTTTATTCTTTTCGCCACAATTGGCAGATTGCGCAAACGAATTAATCGTAAAGTGCGAATCACCTCCAATTCCCGCCACAATTGGGCCGGAAAATGGTTAGTAATGGTTAAATTGCCGCACTTTCGCGTCATGCGCGCATTTGAAAGGGCCGCGAGCCCGAAAACATTGCAATGATGACGCTAACGGTTGCGCTAACAGCCCCGGATCGACCTGTTCATGTATGAAATCAGCATGTTATGACCAACAAAGGTGTAGTGTAGGCAGAAATGTTTGCGTTGCTTGGTTCAACCGCGAAAGCGGAAACAGGAGAGACATCATGACTTTTGGACGCGTAAACCCGCAATTCCAAGTTGAAGACCAAGGAATTATCGACTTGGGGAATGTCTATTATAACCAAGTAGAGCCAGCTTTGGTCGAGGCCGCTGTCAAGCGTGGCGAGGGTCAACTCGGCAAAGGCGGTGCGTTTTTGGTCACAACCGGAAAGTTCACTGGCAGGTCACCAAAAGACAAGCATGTGGTGAAAACCGCGTCAGTTAAAGATACAATTTGGTGGGAAAACAATGCGGCAATGACACCCGAGGGGTTTGATGCGCTGCACACTGACATGCTTGAACATATGAAGGGCCGCGATTATTGGGTTCAAGATCTGATTGGCGGTTCTGACCCTGCATACGCGATAAATGTCCGCATGATTACAGAGCTGGCTTGGCACGGGTTGTTCATCCGCCATATGTTGCGCCGTCCAGAACGTGATGAGCTTGATCACTTCCTTGCAGACTTCACAGTCATAAACTGCCCAAGTTTCCAGGCAGACCCAGCCAAACACAATTGTCGATCCGAAACCGTCATCGCGATGAATTTTGACAAAAAGTTGATCCTGATAGGTGGAACCGAATACGCTGGCGAGAACAAGAAATCAGTATTCACTTTACTAAACCACTTACTGCCCGACAAAGACGTCATGCCAATGCACTGCTCAGCAAATCATGCGACGGGGAATCCCGTTGATACCGCTGTCTTTTTTGGGCTGTCAGGAACAGGAAAAACAACACTGTCCGCCGATCCAGCAAGAACGTTGATTGGTGACGACGAGCATGGGTGGTCGGATCGTGGCACCTTTAATTTTGAGGGTGGTTGCTATGCAAAAACGATCAACCTGAGCGCCGAGGCCGAACCAGAAATATTCGCAACCACTGAAAAGTTCGGAACTGTCATTGAAAACATGGTTTTTGACGACGAAACTAAGGAACTGGATTTTGAAGACGACAGCCTGACAGCCAACATGCGCTGCGCTTATCCGTTGCACTACATATCAAACGCCAGCAATGATGCGCAGGGTGGGCATCCAAAGAATATCATCATGCTCACTTGTGATGCTTTTGGGGTGCTACCACCAATCGCGCGCCTAACGCCGGCGCAAGCCATGTATCACTTCCTATCTGGCTTCACGTCTAAGGTTGCCGGGACGGAACGTGGAGTTACAGAGCCAGAACCAACATTCTCAACCTGTTTTGGTGCACCGTTCATGCCAAGACGTCCAGAGGTTTATGGCAACCTTCTACGCCAAAAAATCGCAGAGCATGGTGCCACTTGCTGGTTGGTCAACACAGGCTGGACTGGCGGCGCTTATGGAACTGGTTCAAGAATGCCGATCCGCGCTACGCGCGCTTTGCTGACCAGTGCACTAGACGGTTCTTTAGCTTCTACTGAGTTTCGCAAAGATCCAAACTTTGGCTTTGACGTCCCGGTAGCTGTCAGCGGCGTCGCCGACATCCTGCTAGATCCACGCAGAACGTGGGATGATGCAGCGGCATATGATGTTCAGGCCAAAAAACTAGTCGAAATGTTTGCGAACAACTTCGTTCAGTACATGCCGCACATTGATGAAGACATCAAAACAGCTGCTATTGGCTAAACGGTTCGAGCAAATGATACAAAAAGGGCCACAGTATTCGCTGTGGCCCTTTTTAGGTATTACGCTGCTTTAGCAGCGGGAAGAGTGACCAAGTCAGAAACTGGCATCTCGAGTAGGTAACGCGCCTCTTCGTTACTCAAATAGCTTAGGAACCCCTCCATAGGCATATCTGACCCTTTGCGGAACCAGCGCAACGCACCTGGCTCATTGTGCATGTAGCCCATTCGCTCAGCAAACCCTTTAAATGCTACAGTGCGCGCCATAAACCCAAAGATATAGTCAGGGTTCCAGCGCTGCATCGCTGTTAACAAGCCATAGCGCGCCAAAACAGTCGACAATCCGTTGCCACGAAACAGGCCAGGCGTATCGCTCATCCAAACTTCACCATGATAAATCACGCGACCAGTGATATTACGTGCGCCTGGGCTGGCACGAAAACGAGAGCGGTCAAGGTCAATGTCAGGAATGGCTGGCGGAAACTCACGAAAGCGGTTGAACATGTAGCCTCCGAGGTCTTCATGCTTCAGATCTAAAAGACGGGCGGCTTGCGTATGCATCAAGTCGCCATCAAGATCACGACCCGTCAACCAAAATGCGTTTCCCTCGTTGAGGTTCTGTAGGTCTGGATCGAAAGGGGCGCCAAGCGCTTGTCTAGGACGGTCACGCAACAGAATTTCACGGTACTCATCAAAATCAGTTCCAATTTGAACCTCAAGCCCGCCTTCAGATAAAATTTGCTGGCTGCTAGCGATAAAAAGCGCCGAATCGGTTTGAGTTTGAATCGTCATATTTGTGCCCTCACAAGAATACTTCCCCATGACGTTACCAAAAATTTAAATTTAAATCCCGTTTTTTACTATCTTTAGATTAAAATCTATCGAAATCTCTTCGGATGGGGCAATAAATTGACTTGAATCTAGTCCAAATATCTCAATTTCATCCGTAGGCTCGACTAAAGCGAACAAAGCTGAGCTTCCATCAGGGAATCGCCCCCCTAGCATAAGACGGCGATAATTCACCGCCTGAAGCTCACCAACACCGCCCCGCGGAACCATAGTGTAGACATGGTCGACACGTGCATTTTGCGTAGTTTGGACCTCATGGAAAGACTGATTTAACATCCGCGCAAAATCTTCACCGCCAGGTATTTGGCCTATTGGATTCCCCACGCTGCTCCGTGCTTTTTCACGCCCAAACCAATTTACATAAAATGATTTTTCCCCAAACTCGACGCAAATCCATCCCGCAGCAGTGTGGCGATATACAATCAAAAATGGCCGAACATGGCTCATTTCTTCTGCTTCAATATTACCGCCACCCAATGCCCATGAACGGAAAGTTTCACGCATTAAAGGGGATTTTTGGACCCAGATACTTTGCAAAGAGTGTTGTTGTTGATGGAAAAACCATCCATTTGGCTCTTCATGCTTCAAATATTGCAGTCCATTTACATCCAAAGACTGACCACGCAACCAAGCATGGCCTCGCGCTAATATTTCATTCGCTTCCGGTAATGCGTGGGTGCCTGCTTCAGTTAATTCGTATCGACGATCCACAACCTTAAAGAGAACAACACCTTTAATCTCCTCTAGGTTGTCGATGTGCCGGCGAACGGTCTGGCGTGTACTACCAAGTTCCTCAACTGCATGCGAAAGGTTCAAGCGCTTTGCAAGTGTTGAGAATGACCTAATCATCTCGAACAAAAGGGGATTAGTTACTTCTTTCACGGGCATCCAATTTTTCGAAGTTGCCAGTCTTTAATGTCTCAAACGACCTAACCACACAATTCAATGGTACGCAAATCATACATCAATGCAACATCTATGGTTGAAAAATGTTCAAATCTACCCAATTGCCCAAATTTTAACTTTCTAGCATTACGGTAATCACTCAACTGGAGATGAACCCAATGCCCCATGACGTAGATATTCACGTAGGTCGTAAACTAAAGCAGGCGCGCACCTTGCGTCGTTATTCACAGACTGACGTTGCTCGCCGCTTGAAGCTTTCGTTTCAACAAATCCAAAAGTATGAAACCGGCTCGAACCGCATCGCGGCAAGCCGATTGTATGAGCTATCAAAAATTCTTGACGTGCCAACGTCATACTTTTTTGAAGGCCTAGCAGAAGAGGCTGTAAACCCAGCAGACAATGCAATGGACATCGTGAGCGCAGTTGCTTCCATCAAGGATGAACAACTGAAATCACGTATCATTACGTTCATTCAAGACGTTGCTGGTACGACAACTGCACGTACTGCCTGAACTTAAAACATCGCAGCGCGGCGCACTAAGTTGAGACCTGTAATCAGCAGAAAAACTAGCGTCGCGCGGCGAAACACCACTTGATCAATTCGGTCGAAAACGCGCCCGCCCAACCACAATCCCAAAAGGGCTGGAGGTACCATTGCCAAACTGAATGAAAATGTTTCAGTGCGCAAAACGCCAGATCCCAAATGTGCACCTGTCAATGCGACGGCGCCCAATCCGTAGATTACACCTTGAATGCGCATCTGGTCATCTTTGTTTGTGCCAAGCGCAGTTAAGTACGCAACCGTTGGTGGCCCCCAAATCCCAGACAAGCCACCCATAAATCCTGCAAATGCCCCTACGCTCGCCGCGACTCGGAAAGTTTGACCAGGCAGCTTCACATCCACTCCAGTAAGCTGCAGCAATGCGAATAACGTTATGGGCAATCCAATAATCAACAACATTGTCGGAAGAGGCAAAAGACGAACCAATTGCGCTCCGACAATCAACGTCAGAAGCCCAAAGATTAAGAACACCTTGAATTTTTTTACAGAATTCCACGCAGCAGATGGACCTTGCCTAAGGGCTTGGATCACATTTGTGCAAAGCGTTGGCAGTATCAAGCCAGCCAACGCCAACTCTGGTGCCAAAAAGGTGCTGAACCCTGAAACAAATATCATCGGCATCGCAAATCCCACGATCCCCTTAACCATACCTGCGCCTACCGCAACAAAGACAGCCAAAGCCAAGTGTTGGACTGTAAGGATATCGAGAATGTGTTCCATAGCCACGCTATAACACTTTGATAGGATGACAACACAATAAAATCGGGTGAGTAATAATGTAATTATTTTAATAATCTCTTAGCATCTTTGTTGCGCACCGGCGGCGTTTGAAATAAAACGATACTAACAGATAAGGAATCTACAAATGCCGCGCGACCAGCTAAACCGACACGATGATACTCAGATTATCTTGAACGACCTTCTGTCCCTAACGCTGGCGGCACTTGAACCTGTCCACACTATTCTGGAGACGGCAACCCAGCAGCTGCGCACGCGCGTATCAGTCGACGGGCGCGTCTCTGCACGCTTGGTCGAAGAACATCAAACCGCGACACATGGCCTTGCGTGGCTTGCCACCTACTCGCAATCCTTGACCCAAATGCAAAGATGGGCGGAGGGATTAAATCAAACCAACACGTTTGGTGAAACTGAGCAGCTGATTCTTCAAATCACCTTCGGCGAGTATCTCTGGCAAATTTACGGCGGAATCCAGATGAACCAAGGTGAGATTTTGCGTTTACAGGATCTGGGATTGAACCAAAATGACATGCAGGGCCTAATGGAACCCGCCGTTCAAACGTTAACCCAGCAGGGAAACACGCAGAACGCACGCGTTCGGCTGGTTGAATTGATGCAAGAGCAATCAGCAAACGTAACGGTTGGCGCAACAGGGCTTGAAGACGAACTGGAAATGATCCGCGAACAATTCCGTCGCTACACAGTAGAAAGAATTGAACCCTTCGCACACGATTGGCACCTCAAGGACGAACTAATCCCGATGAAGATCATCGACGAGCTGGCCGAAATGGGCGTCTTTGGGCTAACAATTCCTGAGCAATATGGAGGTTTCGGCCTGTCAAAGGCGTCCATGTGCGTTGTTTCCGAAGAGCTATCTCGCGGCTATATCGGCGTCGGCTCTCTTGGCACGCGATCCGAAATTGCGGCCGAACTGATTATTGCAGGCGGCACTGATGAACAAAAACAAAAGTGGCTACCAAAACTCGCATCTGCTGAAACCTTGCCAACGGCCGTGTTCACAGAACCAAATACAGGGTCAGATCTAGGCGCTCTGCGCACACGCGCGATAAAGGATGAAAATCGTAATTATCAAATAACGGGCAATAAAACATGGATCACCCATGCCGCCCGCACTCAAATAATGACCCTACTTGCACGCACAAACCCAGATGATGACACCTACAAGGGGCTGTCCATGTTCCTTGCCGAAAAGATACCCGGCGACGACAACAATCCATTCCCGACGCAGGGCATGACAGGTGGCGAAATTGAAGTGCTCGGTTATCGTGGCATGAAAGAATACGAAATCGCTTTTGATGGGTTCCAAGTTAAAGGAGAGAATTTACTAGGCGGGGAAGAAGGCAAGGGATTCAAACAATTGATGGAAACGTTTGAATCGGCAAGAATTCAAACCGCAGCCCGCGCAATTGGCGTCGCACAATCGGCGCTGGATCTTTCAATGCAATATGCCATCGATAGAAA
>Ga0257120_1002803_pt1 | contig 10142 bp, 8 predicted proteins | sample SI106_10metaG_FD_190153 | JGI IMG/M metagenome (GOLD analysis project Ga0257120, IMG submission 190153) | Marine microbial communities from Saanich Inlet, British Columbia, Canada - SI106_10 | ecosystem: Environmental > Aquatic > Marine > Inlet | place: Canada: British Columbia | collected...
TCACCATTTCATTTTTATCAAAATTTAGAAAAAGACCCATGCACTTTTTTGGGCTGTGGGGAACTTTTATGTTTTTGTTTGGGATGACTTCTGCTTTTTATATCGGAGCCGTCAAATTGTATAAACTCTACAACGGGTATCCTACCATTTTAGTTACTGAGAATCCTTGGTTTTTCATCGCACTCACTTCAATGATTTTAGGAACTTTATTGTTTTTATCCGGTTTTATTGGTGAATTAATAATTAAATCCAAAGACAGCATAAAACACTATTCGATAAAAGAAAAACTCAATTTCTAATACCTATATTTGCAGTAAAAATTATTATAAATGAGCGATATTTTAGACAAAGCTAAGCAATGGCTTTCTTCAACTTTTGATACCGAAACACAAAAAGAAATTCAGCAACTAATTGACAGCAACTCCCCTGATTTGGAAGACAGATTCTATAAAGATACAGAATTTGGAACTGGAGGAATGCGAGGTGTTATGGGTGCTGGTACTAATAGAATCAATAAATATACACTAGGAAGAGCTACCCAAGGGCTTTCCAATTACCTTCTTGAAAACGTTCAAAAAGAACAATTAAAAGTAGTGATTGCATACGATTGTAGACACAACAGTAAAAAATTTGCAAAAATTGTAGCAGATGTTTTTACCGCAAACAATGTCAAAGTGTTTTTGTTTGAAGATTTACGATCTACACCAGAGCTCTCTTTTGCGGTTCGTCATTTAGATTGTGATGCAGGAATTGTACTAACAGCCTCTCACAATCCACCAGAATACAATGGATACAAAGTATACTGGTCTGATGGGGGACAAATCGTTCCTCCCCATGACAACGGAATTATTAAGACTGTCAATAGCCTCAATTTTTCTGATATCAACTTTCATGGAAATGATGCACTCATCGAAGAAATTGGAGCAGAAGTCGATGCTGCTTTTATAGATGGCGCTGTAAAAAACGGAAGTCTCTCAGAAACTATTGACCGAAAGAACCTAAAAATTGTATTTACCTCATTGCATGGAACCTCGATTGTATCGATTCCAGATGCTTTAGAAAAAGCAGGGTATACAGATGTACATATCGTTGAAGAACAAAGAATACCAGATGGAAATTTCCCAACGGTAAAATCACCAAATCCTGAAGAACCTGAAGCTTTAAAAATGGCGACTGATTTGGCCAATAAAATTGATGCAGATATCGTTATTGGTACAGATCCCGATTGTGATCGATTGGGAGTTGCCGTAAGAGATCTTCAAGGGAACATGAAACTAATGAACGGAAATCAAACCATGGTGGTGATGACCCAGTTCTTATTGAAAAAATGGAAAGAAGAAGGAAAAATTAATGGAAACCAATTTATAGGTTCCACCATTGTTTCCACTGAATTGGTGAATAAAATTGCTAGCAATTACGGAGTCGAAACCAAAATTGGTTTGACTGGTTTTAAATGGATCGCCAAAATGATTCAAGATTACAAAACCATGGACTTTATAGGTGGTGGTGAAGAAAGTTTTGGATATATGGTAGGCGATTTTGTAAGAGATAAAGATGCAGTTACCGCAACCCTTTTGGCCTGTGAAGTAGCAGCTTATGCAAAACAAAATGGCAGTTCTTTTTACCAGGAATTATTAGATATTTATATCGCTAATAATTGCTACAAAGAGCATTTAATTGCTATTGTTAAAAAAGGTATGGATGGTGCAGCACAGATTCAACAAATATTAAGTGATCTTCGAAACAACCCTTTGACAGTAATTGATGGAGAAAGAATAGCAACACTATCGGACTATAATTCTTCCATAGAAAAAAATCTGATCACAGGAGAAGAAAAGCAGATCGATTTACCAAAGTCGAATGTATTGATTTACCAAACCGAAAACGGAACTAGAATTGCAGCAAGACCTAGTGGAACAGAACCTAAAATTAAATTTTATTTTAGTGTAAACACTCCTTTAGACAGTACCGAAAATGCAGCAAAAACAGAAATCGAATTGGATGCTAAAATTCAAAGAATCATCAAAGAAATGAAACTCAATTAATGAGCTATTTTAAAGACATATTAAAATACGAAAAACGATACCGAAAGTACACGGTATTGAATGTTATCTTTAATGTTTTATATGCCTTTTTCAATGTACTCTCTGTACTAGCTTTTATTCCTGTTTTAGGAATTTTGTTTGGTACTGAAAATAAAGTGACCCAAAAACCTACCTATGAAGGTATCACAAAAATAGGGTCCTATTTTAAAGATTCTTTTTATCATTTTATTTCTGATAAAATTGAAACTCAAGGAAATATCAAAACCCTGTTATTTATTTGTTTATTAGCCTTGTCTTTATTTTTCTTAAAAAACTTGTTTCGCTATTTGGCATCTTATGCCATAACTTTCTTGAGAACTGGGATTGTAAGAGATTTACGAAATGAATTGTACCATCAAATTGTTACTTTACCCATTGCTTATTTTTCAGAAAAAAGAAAAGGAGATCTTATTGCACGAATGACGGCAGATGTTCAAGAGGTCGAAGTATCGATTCTAACATCTATCGAAACCATTGTTCGAGAACCACTAACAGTGATAATCGCTATTGGAATCATGCTTTTTATGAGTGTAAAACTCACCTTGTTTGTATTTGTATTACTCCCTATTTCTGGTTTTATCATTTCGTCTATTAGTAAGAAATTGAAAGCGAAATCTGAAAAAGCACAGAAAGAAACGGGAAATTTTCTATCCTTTATTGAAGAAACCTTAACAGGCTTACGGATTATAAAAGGCTTCAATGCTGAAAACGTTATTGAATCTAAATTCAATGCTTCTACAAAGGAGTTTAAAAATTTAATGACTAGTGTTTTTCATCGACAAACCTTAGCCTCTCCAATGAGTGAATTTTTGGGCTCTGCTACAATTATTGCTATTTTATGGTATGGAGGATCAGAAGTTTTATCAAAGACAAGTAGTTTACAACCTGATGAATTTTTTGGATACATCGTGCTGTTTTATACCGTTTTAAACCCTATTAAATTAATCACAACCGCCTATTATAATATTCAGAAAGGGGAAGCTTCCGCAGAGCGAATTATAGAAGTATTGAATACTAAAAACGACATTCAAGAAAAGGAAAATGCAACCCTTATCACTAGCTTTAACTCTGAAATTGAATTTCAAAATATTTCTTTCAAATACAAAAAAACAGATGTTTTAAAAGATTTCTCACTGACAATTAAAAAAGGTGAAATGGTGGCATTGGTAGGGCAATCTGGAAGTGGAAAGTCTACCCTAGCCAACTTGATTACTCGTTTTTACGATGTACACAAAGGTGCTATTATCATTGATGGGCACAACATCAAAGATCTTACCAAAAAATCCCTACGAGATTTAATGGGCATAGTATCACAAGAATCTATTTTATTCAACGACAGTATTGCAAATAACATCAAACTGGGAGCTCAAAATGCCACCGATAAAGAGATCTTAGAAGCCTCAGAAATTGCCAATGCAAACGAATTTATACAGCAGCTTCCTCAAAAATTTGACACCAATATTGGCGATAGTGGAAACACTCTTTCAGGAGGACAAAAACAGCGTTTGTCTATTGCAAGAGCCGTTTTAAAGAATCCACCCATCATGATTTTAGATGAAGCAACCTCTGCGTTAGATACCGAGTCAGAGCAATTGGTGCAAATTGCTTTGGAGCAAATGATGCAAAACAGGACCTCTTTGGTGATTGCTCACCGTTTATCGACCATCCAAAAAGCAGATACCATTGTCGTGCTCAAAAAAGGAAAAATTGTAGAACAAGGAAAACACGATGAATTGCTGTCTCTAAAAGGAGAATACTTTAAGCTTGTAACGATGCAGAGTTTAGCTTAGAAAAACTTGTTTTGCATGACTGACTGTTACATTTGATTCTTATAAGGTTTTTTGAAGATGTGTGGCAAGTCTTTTTTTAAAATCAATATAACGTATCGCCTTTTTTCTATTTGTTTTGATTGCATCCAGCTTAGATACATAATCTTCTGAACTGATACTCTTTAAGGCAAGTTTAATGTCTTCTGAAGTGTTGCAAATGATCATACCCTGAACATCAAAATGTTTTCCAATATCAGGTGCACCCCAATAAATTGGTATGGTTTCACACAAAAAACTATCAATCAATTTTTCGGTAAAATAGTTGGACTCTTGATTATTTTCAATCACAATAGAATAGCAATAAGGAGCTAAACCATCTTCTTTATTCTCAAAAGACAGATAACCACGTCCCATGATATCCGCATCTAGATCAATGTTTCGGATAAATTCTACAATTTCATGTCTAAGTTTGTGTCCCTCAAGATACTTTTTTTTAGATGCAATCAGTGATAAAAGCTTTGTTTTGTCAAGATTTACAGAATTGATATCTTTTATAAATGTAGTAGCCGATAAAAAGAAAATTCCATTTTCAATATTTTTTAAGAGCACTTCAGACTTTGTTAGAATCTTGTAAAATCTCCAATGTAAAAAACGTGACCAATTAAGATATTTTTGATGGATAATGTCAGGTTCACAGATTACCACAGATATTTGGGCTTTGACATTGAAACGCGGAAATAAAAACACAGATTTTCGCGGGTTAGTAATTAGATGATCGGTTGCCTCCATATCTGAAATAGTTCCACAATTCAGTCTCTCTGGTCGACCCAGTGGCCATTCTAATTCGTCTAGAGACATTTTGCTCAAACCAAAGTTAGGGTAAGTTCCATAAGGAATAATAGCAATAGCAGGTATATCTTTCATTTATTTAAAAAATAATGGGAATCAATTTGATAACTTAACAACTGTTTTGCTGTGTATCTTTAAATTCATTAAGTTACAAAGATACAAATTTTAGTAAGATATGGATTCACTCCTTAGAAACCATATCTACAAAAATAATTCACCTTTTAATATAACTATATAGAACTGGATCGTCCTCATACAGAATCTGCAACCGAACCAATTGTTTAATATTTTTATTTAAAAAGTAAAATATATTTGTAATACTTCTAAAATAAATATATTTGCAGTCATAAATAAAAATTATGCTGAAGAGATTTCCAAATTACATCAAATACATTTTTACCCATATTTTTTTCCTTTTTGCTTATATTCTCTTTTTTAGAGTTGTGTTTTATTCCTTTTTTGCACAATTAGAAAATGTTTCTTCTTCTGAAATTCAAAGAGCTTTCTGGTTGGGAATTCGTTTTGATATAAAATTAGCGGTGATTACATTTTTCCCTTTAGCTGCTTTGATATTGATTGCAAACTATCGTTTTTTTCAAAAGAAATTTTACAAGAAATTTGCAAACGCATACTTAGTAATTGCCTATTCAATTCTTACACTATTTTATCTTTTTGACTTTGGTTATTATGATTATTTAAGAATTCGATTGGATGCTTCTTCTTTAAGATTTTTAGGGAATTTAAAAATATCTGGACAAGTTTTGATTGAGAGTTACCCTATTTATAAAATGATTTTTGGATTACTTTTTTTAGGTTATTGTATTTTTAAACTCTCTAAAATCATTCACAAATCTTTTTCTACACAAACAAATACAATTTCTAAAAAAATAAAAACTATTTATTTCATTAGCACAATTTTGCTTTTATCTTACGGAATCTATAACAGCATAACACATTATCCATTGCGTTGGAGCGAAGCTTTTTTCTCTAAAAAAAACGATGTAAATCAGTTTGCACTAAATCCTGTTTTGAATTTTTTTGACAGTTTTAGCTTTAGAAGTGAAGGAGTGGCTATGGATGAATTTAAAAAATATTATCCTGTTATTGCAAAACACTTAAACTTACCCAAAGACAGTATTTCATTTGAAAGAAAAATGGTTTTTGACGCTACCTATACTCAAAAACCCAATGTTGTAATTGTGATGATGGAATCTCTAGGCATAAAACCAATAAGTTTTTATGGAAATCCAATCAAAAACACTCCTGTTATAGATTCTTTACTAACCAAGAGTGTGAGTTTTCCTAATTTCTACGTTCATAAGTACGGAACAGCGGCAAGTGTTTTTGCAAGTATTACTGGTTTGCCAGACATTCAAAATGTGAGAACTGCCTCAAGAAATCCTTTGATTCAAGATCAGCGAATTATTTTTGATCAATTTAATGGGTATGAAAAGCTATATTTTTTAGGTGGTAGTGCAAATTGGGCAAATATTAGAAGTATTTTTCAATCTAACATCAAAGACTTAAAAATATTTGAAGAAGGAAGCTATGAAACCGAAAACAGAGCAGATGTTTGGGGTATTGATGATTATGAATTGTTTAAAGAAGCTGATAAGACATTAGAGAAATTAGCTCAAAAAAACAATCCCTTTATTGCTTATATTCAAACTTCTTCCAATCACGCTCCCTATACTGTTCCAGAAAAAAAAGAGCATTACCTACCTTTGAAAGAAGAAAAAATAGATCCTAATATGTTGAAAAAGTCTGGATTTAAATCTATGGCTCAACTAAATTCTTTGCGCTATTTAGATTTTAATATTGGTCGTTTTTTAGAAAGAGCAAAAAAGTCGGGTTATTATGAAAATACCATTTTTGCTTTTTTTGGAGACCACAATACAGCAATGACCAAAACAGATTTATTGCCTAAAGAATATGATTTAAATATTGAAACCTTACATGTTCCATTTTTTATTCACGCTCCTAAATTTATAAAACCAAAAATAATTGAACAGAACGGAAAAATAATTGACCTTTTTCCTACAATTATAAGTTTGGCAAAAACAAATCATACGAACTATACATTGGGAAATAATTTACTAGATTCTACAAATCTTAAAACATCTTCGTTTGTCTATCTAAAAATCAATGGTGAGCCTGCTATTGGTCTCATACAAGACAGTTTATATTACTCTAAAACTAGAATAACAAACACCACTGGTTTGTATAACTTAAATGAAAAGGGCTTGACAGATTTAAAAGAGTCGTACCCAAAACAATTGCAAAAAATGGACAGCTTGTTGGAAGCCTATTATCACTCAACAAAATATTTGTACTTTAACAATAAAAAAAGAGTCGTCGATTAAAACTGTTGAAGTTCTAAAATATCAATTTTGGAGTGTTTATATAACATACTAGAAAAACAATCTGTTCTTCTAAAATGAATAAGAAATTTTAAAGAATTCTATCTTCAAACTAACTTCAATCCCAACTGCAACCCTTTTTCAATCATAAACTCATAAGAGGCCTCATATTCGTTTGGAATTTTCCCATCTAAAATAGCTTCTTTAATCGCTTCTTTGATTTGACCAATTTCTCTACAGGGCTTTAAATTAAAAACTTTCATAATTTCCTCCCCAGAAACTGGAGGTTGAAAATTGCGAACTCGATCGCGTTCTTCTACCTCTTTAATTTTGGCACGTACTACCTCAAAATTTTGATGATACCTTTTAAATTTCTTAGGGTTCTTAGTAGTAATATCCGCTTCACAAAGCGTCATCAGAGAATGAATATCATCTCCCGCATCAAAAACCAATCGTCTTACTGCTGCATCTGTAACTTCGGTAGCCAAAACAATCGGCCTAGAGCTTAACAAAACCATCTTCTGCACAAACTTCACCTTTGAATTCAATGGCATTTTTAACCGCTTAAATAACTTGTAGACCATTTTTGACCCTACAAATTCATGAGCATGAAAAGTCCACCCAACTTTTTTACTAAACTTTTTGGTGGGTGCTTTCCCAATATCGTGCAATAAAGCAGCCCATCGCAACCAAACATCTTGGGTGTGTTCAGAAATATTATCGACAACTTCTAGAGTATGATAAAAATTATCTTTATGCATTTGGCCTTCAATCTCCTCTACCCCTTTTAAATCTATCAGCTCTGGCAGAATTTGAGACAAAAGCCCTGTTTGTTCTAGCAATAAAAAACCAACAGAAGGAACAGGAGATGACATGATTTTATTCAATTCATCAACAATACGTTCTAGAGTTATAATTTCTAATCTCTTTGCGTTTTTATGAATCGCATTCAGCGAAATTTCTTCGATTTTAAAATTCAATTGTGTTGCAAACCGAATGGCACGCATCATGCGTAATGGATCGTCAGAATAGGTAACATCAGGATTCAAAGGTGTTTTAATGCACTTATTTTTTAAGTCTTCCATTCCGTGAAACGGATCTAGCAAATCTCCAAAACTGGAGGCATTCAAACTTAAAGCCAAGGCATTCATTGTGAAATCTCTTCTATTTTGATCGTCTTGGAGCGTTCCTATAGAAACTTCTGGATTTCGACTATCTTCAGTGTAGGATTCTTTCCGTGCGCCAACAAATTCAATTTCAAGATCTTTGTAGCGCAACATCGCAGTCCCATAGGTTTTAAAAACCTGCACTTTTGGTTTGTGCGGCAAAAGACTTGCTACTTTTTCAGCCAAATCAATTCCACTTCCAACAGCAACAATATCAATATCTTTTGCAGTTCCTCTTTTGAGGAAAAAGTCGCGAACAAATCCGCCAATCACATAACTATCGATGGATAATTCTTGAGATGCATTGGAAATTACTTTAAAAATCTCTGATGAAATTGCCTCTTTGTAGTTCATATTATTTTTAAAAACTCTCTACGAGCTTGAACCCTTTTGAGGGGTAAATTTAATTGTTGTATTGGTGACAAAGAACCTAGGCTCTTAAAACTAAAATATCATTCCCATCAACTTTTAAAATTGTTGAGGGTTTTGTATGTGCATTGTTGGATTGCAAATTTACTACATAATCAACACCTTCCAAAATTGGCAGACTAATTTCTTGAAATGATTTTGGAGTTTCAGCGCCACTTAGATTCGCAGAAGTAGAAATGATTGGTTTTTGAAAACGCTTGATTAATTTTCTACAAAATGCATCTTGAACTATACGCACCGCAATAGTGCCGTCTGTTGCAATCGCATTTTTTGCAAAACCTTTTGGATTTTGATAGATGATCGTGGTAGGACGATTGACTTCTTTCAATATTTGAAGTGCTTTTTGGGGAACGGAAACATATTTTTTCAGCATATGAATCGAACTCACTAAGACAATCAAACTTTTGGTTTCTTTTCTTTTTTTTAGTTGAAAAATTTTGGAAACCGATTCTTCATTTGTGGCATCGCAGCCTATACCCCAAACTGTATCTGTTGGGTATAAAATAGTTTTTCCTTTTGCTAGATACTGTTTAACTAGCGTAATTTGGGGTTGTATTTGTGTTTTCAATCTCTAAAAATTCAATCTGTATAACAATAAATTTGTATTTTTACCAACGGTACAAAAATAGCATATTCTCATATAATAAACCTAAAATGATTGTTGTTAGAATTCTTGGTGGTTTGGGTAATCAGATGTTTCAATATGCCTATGCAAAAGCTTTACAGCAAAAAGGTTTTAAAGTAACATTAGATCTTTCAAAGTTCAGAACCTACACCTTGCATGGTGGGTATCAATTAAATCATTTTAAGATTGATCTTGAGGCTGCTCGTCCTATTTCTTTTTTAGCAAACATTCGACTCAAAAAAAACCGAAAAGAAAACAGTCTTTTGTTTGACAAAAGTCTGCTCACTCTCTCTGGAAATGAATTTGTAAAAGGCTATTTTCAAACAGAAAAGTATTTTTCAACCATTCGCGATATCCTACTAAAGGAATTTGTAATTGAAAAAGAACTCAGCCAAACTACAAAAAACTTTGCTGCAACCATTGAGTCAAAAGCAAGTAGTTGCTCTTTACACATTTGGAGAGGAGACTATGTTTCTGATAAAAAAACAAATACGATTCATGGAACCTGTAGTTTGACCTATTATAAAAAAGCGATAGACATTGTACTTGAAAAGCATCAAAACACTCATTTTTTTGTGTTTTCTGATGATATTTCGTGGACAAAAGAAAACCTAAAAATAGAAAATGCCATTTATATTGACCATAAGACCATCCCTCATGAAGATTTATATTTGATGAGTCTCTGTCAACACAATATTACTGCGAATAGTAGTTTTTCTTGGTGGGGAGCATGGCTGAACAAAAACGAACAAAAAATGGTAATCGCTCCTAAAAAGTGGTTTGTAAATACCGAAAATGAAATCGCTTGCGAAAAATGGATCCGACTATGAGTTCATACAAAGTATATTATATCAATTTAG
>Ga0257120_1002808_pt1 | contig 10132 bp, 10 predicted proteins | sample SI106_10metaG_FD_190153 | JGI IMG/M metagenome (GOLD analysis project Ga0257120, IMG submission 190153) | Marine microbial communities from Saanich Inlet, British Columbia, Canada - SI106_10 | ecosystem: Environmental > Aquatic > Marine > Inlet | place: Canada: British Columbia | collected...
AAACTCGTAAGTGGTATATCGGATGACCATTTCGATTTCTTGCGACTTAATTCTTCCCCATCCTGATACCTCGATCCATTGAGAATTATTTCCTGAAGCCTTTTGTCTCGGTATGATAAAGCGATTCCGATTTTCAAAACCTAGATAATACCTGTAGTCAGTTTTATCTTCTATTAATCGAAAAGTATCCAAATCTTCGGTACCCGTAATCCTTAGTATATCTGTGATTACTGTTGTGTTGTTGCATTCAAAACCTCCAAAGTATTCGCCGCCATGGTCCGAATATGCTAATGAGTCGCAGTTTTGTCTTGTCCAATAATCATCACAGATGCAGAAGCCATATTCGCAATGACCATTCTTACAGATGACATCATTCATGCACGTGTCAATCTTACAATATGGGTGATAATTACCATCATCACAAACACATTCTCCATCTATACATTCACCGCCATTCGAGCATTCTGTTTTCCAGCATTCTGTGCATGAAGCTGTAATGATTAATAAGACTATAAAGGAGAATAAGAATCGATGCATTTATTCGAATATAGCCACTGTAAATCGGACGATTAATATGTTTAATAGTTGACCGATTAGATTCTTTGGAATGCTGCTTCAAATTGGACTACAAAGCAGACATTCGCTGCAATGAATTATTTAAGTGTCGAGAATCTATCAAAGAATTACGGTGAACGTAATCTATTCAAGGATATAAGCTTCGGATTGGCTAAGGGTGATAAAGTTGCACTCATAGCAAATAACGGAACGGGTAAATCAACACTTTTAAAGATTTTGGCAGGTAGTGATGTGTCGGATTCAGGGCGTTTTAGCTTTAGAGACGGAGTTCGAGTATCAGTGCTAGAACAAGAGCCAGTCTTGACTGACAATGCTCAAATGACAATCGAACGGTTTGTGAAGGAGGCGAGTGCTGAAATCTTATCCATAATAAGAGAATACGATGATGCATTAAAGCAATCAGAGTCAGGATCAGAAGAGTCATTAAAAACTCTGGAAAGAGTATCAGCCTTAATGGATGCTAGAGAGGCATGGGACTTTGATAGGCGTTTAGAAACCATGTTAGGTAGGTTCGGTATCTATGACTTGTCCCAAACGGTTCAGTCTCTAAGCGGTGGTCAAAAAAAGCGTTTAGCAATAGCGATTACCGTACTTGATCAGCCCGAATTTCTAATTTTTGACGAACCAACCAACCATTTAGATATTGAAATGGTGGAATGGCTAGAGGGCTATCTAATGCAAGCCAATGTCACATTACTAATGGTGACACACGATCGGTATTTTCTTGATCGCGTTTGCAACAGTATTTTAGAAATGAATGACGGTAAGTTGTATAGGCATGCCGGTAATTACGGGTATTTTTTAGAGAAAAGGGCTGAACGTGAAGTCGTTTATCAAACAGAGATAGAAAAGGCTGGAAAGCTCATGAAAAAAGAGCTGGAATGGTTGAGAAGGCAACCAAAAGCTAGAACTACAAAGAGCAAAGCTCGAATTGATGCATTTGATGAAATTAAAGCAAAAGCCACCAGCGGGAAAAAGCAATCTGAATTGAAGTTGGATGTGAAGATGACACGAATTGGAGGCAAAATACTTGAATTGAAAAAGGTCTACAAGTCTTATGATGGGAAGGAGCTACTAAAAGGTTTTGATTATACATTCAAAAGAGGTGAGCGGATTGGAATTATTGGAAAGAATGGCTGCGGAAAGAGTACCCTGCTCAATATCATTACAGGGCTTGAAAAAGCGGATTCAGGTAAAATAAACACGGGTGATACCATAGTCTACGGATATTACAATCAATCCGGACTTGAGCTAAAAGGTGATAAGCGGGTCATAGAAGTTCTAAAAGACATAGCCGAGGTAATACAACTAGCCGATGGAAGTAAGCTGACCGCCTCACAGTTTTTATTGTATTTTATGTTTCCACCCGAAATGCAGTACACCTATGTTAGCAATTTGAGCGGGGGAGAGCGAAGGCGTTTGCATCTTCTAACCGTATTAATTAAAAATCCGAACTTCTTAATTCTTGACGAGCCCACAAACGATCTTGATTTATTGACTTTGCAAAAGCTTGAGGAGTTCCTAGAAGGATTTGGAGGATGCTTAATTATTGTGTCTCACGATAGGTACTTTCTTGACAAATTGGTTGATCACCTTTTCATTTTTGAAGGAAACGCACAGATAAAAGATTTTTGGGGACCTTATTCTGAATACAAAATCCAACTTGAGGCAAAGAAACGAGAACAGAATAGTGCGAAAACTAACTCTTCGGACAGAGTAGTAGAAGTGGATCCAATAGTCGCTCAAGAGCCAAAAAACAAAAAGAAGCTCGGCTTCAAGGATAAATTTGAACTGGAGAATTTAGATAAAGAAATTCCGCAATTGGAAAAAGAAAAGGCAGAACTAGAAAAGGAACTTCAATCTGGAGACTTGCCATACGAGAAGGTAGAAGTCATCTCAAACAGAATTACTTCAATTGTTGAAGAGTTGGAGGACAAGGAATTACGCTGGCTAGAGTTGGATGAATTGAGATCTTAATTTCTGGATTTTCAACTCGAGATTTTGAATTGCATTTTTTCAAGAACATACTGGTCAACTGCTTCTCCATCCTCTGTTATTTGTGCGTCTAGCTTGAGGTTCAATTTTCCCATTATTCTAATAGACGCCACATTTGCGGGCATTATCCAACTATAGATTTTGTCCAGGTTTAAATCGTTAAACCTAAATTGCAATGATGCGATTGCGGTTTCAGTTGCAATACCCTTACCCCAATAATCTTTATCGAGTCTATATCCAATATCAAAAAAGTCCTCATCTTCTATAAACTTTAACCCACTGAAACCGATAAAATTTCCAGTAGCCTGATCCTCAACTGCGAAGCGTCCAAAACCATACTTCTCATAATCGCTAAGAACATTGTTTGCGATTGTTTCTCGCATTTGAGGCAGTGTCTTTACGCCTCCGTCATTCGTATATCGAGTAACATCAGGGTCGAGATTAATTCTGTATGATGGCTTAATATCAGCTAGGGTAAAAGGTCTAAGATTGTAGCGATCTGTCTTTATTGATTTCAAATGGACTTTACTTTTTCTACTAAACTAAATTGTTTTTATAAGCGTAAATGGATGGATTAGCAGGGTCCGCAATTGGCTGAGGATCAAAAATAAAGGAGTTCCCCATCAAGTTATTTTGATTCGCATTGTCAAAAGAAATGGCTCATAAACATTAATATCATTTTGAGTTGCGCCAGGAACTAGAAACAAGTCCTAATCACCAGGACAGGCCAAAGGGTTTATTGTGTCCGTATCCGTAATTACATCCTCGTGAGTCTCAATATGATCTGCTAGAATAGCTGCGGAATCGCAGACAACGGCATCATTATCATTAACTCCACCGCCATCACAAGCATGAAAGGAAATGACAATTAATATAGCAAAAAAGAGTAAAAAGCGGTTCATAATTGGATAGGTTTTGGGTTTTGTTGAACGTAAAACAAAAATTGATGAAGTATAATTTATCAATTCATTAAAGATTATTGCTTTCGATTTCACATCTTGCGACTTTAAAGGAAATTCTATGAAAACAGGTGAATACTATTTAGTCAATGCTTTTACTGGCGAAAATGCTTTGGGCAATCAGACGTGTGTGCTGATGATGGATGACATTTCGGATACAGTAAAGCTCCAATCTTTAGCCAAAGACTTCAATCTACCCGCGACTACTTTTTTAAAGAAGACTAAGGCGGGGTATGATGTGCGGTGGTTTTCTGCCGATATGGAAATTGGTTTGTGTGGTCACGGAACGGTTGCAGCTACTTGGGTTCTAACTCAAGTTGTGAAAGAATCTAAGAAAGTTGAATTTAAGTACAATGATGGCACTTTGTCTGGCGAACTAGCTGGAGAAATGGTTCAAGTTGAAGGAAGGGCTTTTGAGAATGAGCAAATTGTTATTCCAGATCACGTTCAAGCAGGTTTTTCTAGAAAAGTAAGAGGGTACTTTAAAACCGACAATAAAGACATTGTTTTGCTAGACAGTGAAAAAACGGTAAGGACAATGAAGCCAAACTGGAAAGTTCTAACAAGAGCCGAGACATTTGGTTATGTAATAACCTCTGAGTCAGACAATTACGATTTTGTGTCTAGAACTATTTTGCCATTCGTAAGTTATCAGGAAGATCAAGCAACAGGTAGTTCCCATATGATGCTTGCACCATTTTATGCGGAGCGTTTAGAAAAGAACACATTTCATGCGTTTCAAGCGAGCGGCAGGGGTGGAGATATACATTGTGAGCTAGATGGAGATAAGGTACGTCTCAAGGCAAACTGTCATGTTTTCGCTCATGGTCAGCTTTTCTAAAACCAAATTCAGAGTACTAAATAATGATCTCTGAAAAGCCCATTGATTTTGATCGTTTTGTGCGGTGGATTATTACTGGTGGGGTTTTACTTGTTATATTTTTTGCCTTAACTAAGTTGAGCGGTGTCCTGCTGCCATTTCTTTTGGCATGGTTAACGGCTTATATTCTCGATCCTTTAGTTTTATTGATACAGCGGCTAATTAAAAAACGTGCGTTGGCCGTTTTTAGCCTTTACTTCCTTATTCTTCTGATTGGCGCGATATTCACGTTGTTGCTCATTCCAGTCATTGTCGAAGAGTTCAGAAATTTGTCCAGCTTAATAGATATGCAGTTAAATGCTATGCAATGGCCGGCCTGGATTCCGAAGGATATTGTTGTTAAAGCCCAAGGCTACCTTTCTTCTGTCGACTATAAGTCAATTTTGAATCAGGATGGGGTTACAGAGAAACTATTTGGCGTGGCAAAAGGAATTTGGATTGCTGTTAGTGGCGTCTACGGTATAGTTGGCGCCATATTCGGTATTGTTACGTATTTACTCTATCTAGTCTTTTTAATGCTGGATTTCCAGTCCCTGAGCGAAGGTTGGAAAGGATATATCCCCGAAAAACACAAATCGTTTGTATTGCAACTTGCAATGGATCTAGAAGAGCAAATGAATGGCTACTTCCGAGCGCAAACGAAGGTTGTTATTTCAGTAGCAATACTTTTTGCGATCGGCTTTAAAATCATCGGTCTTCCATTTGCTATTATGCTTGGCATTCTAGTGGGCTTGCTAAACTACATACCATATATGCAATTGATTGGTATTATACCCGCCTTGGGATTAGCAGCAATAAACTCTCTAGATAATGGGAGTTCTATATGGTTATCTATGTCACTCGTTGCAACAGTGTTTGCTGTTATTCAACTCATCCAAGAGGTGTTTCTGACATCTCGATTTATGGGGGGATTCAGTGGGTTACACCCAGCCATTATCCTTCTGTCCCTAAGTATTTGGGGAGCGCTTTTAGGAATGATTGGATTAATCATAGCGATTCCTATTACTGCTATTATTCTAAGTTATTATAGGAGGATTATACTCAGTCCGAGCTAACTGGCTTATTTTTCACCTTCATGCAAGGTTACGCAACAAGTAAGCATCTTTACTAAAAGTGAACTATCTAAACCATGGATAAGCAACAACTTATAGAAGGTTGTTGTAAGCAAGATTTTCGGTGTCAAAAAGCGCTTTACGATTGGCTGCATCCTCAAATGTTGGGTGTTTGTCTTCGCTATGCTGTTGATAGGGATCAAGCTCAGGATATGTTACAGGAAGGATTTATTAAGGTTTTTAGAAAGATTGAAACATACAATGGCGCTGGTCCTATTGAAGGATGGGTTAGAAAAGTTGTGGTGAATACAGCATTGGAAACACTGCGAAAACAAAAAAAGGAACAATTCAACACGTTTGAAGATGAGTCCTTGATGATAGTTGATCATCGGGCAAACGCGCAAGAAGAAATGCAGGCTAATGATATACTCAAAACAATACAGAGTCTGCCATCCGGGTATAGAGTTGTATTTAATCTTTATGCGATTGAAGGATACTCACACGAAGAAATAGCTAAACAATTGGGGATTTCAGTAAACACTTCGTATTCCCAGTATCATAGAGCGAAATCACTTTTAAGAAGATTGATAGAAACTGAAAAAAAAACGACCATTAAAGCCGAGATCTAATGGATGAAATGAATACAAATAAAGATTCGTTTGAAGCTTCAATGCAAGGCATGTTTTCTGGTATGGAATCCAATGCAGATGAATTCGTCTGGCAAAATATCGAGGCTGCTCTTCAGCCAAATTCAGACCGCGCCTTGGCTTGGTGGTGGTGGACTGGCGCTGCAAGTATCATTGTCATTGCAATATTTAGCGTAGGACTTTTTGATATTGAATCTTCCTATGATGCAAGGTTGCGGACATTCGCAACTTCAAATGACGTGTTTCTAGAAAATTGCGATGAATTAGATGCGGAAAAGACTCAATTAAATGAATTATCCCCGCAAATATCATCATCTCAATCACTCTTTGTGCTGTCGAGTTCTAAGCCGGCAAAACAAGAAGGGGGCAACTTATTAATCGAGACTCATGCTCCAAGCAACAAGGCCGTTGCAAATGGGGAATTAGCTAGCGAGTCATTCCTCGGAAAAGAAAATGAAGACATATACGAGGAAAAAGATCCTATTCTGTTAATGCGTAAAGCCAACTTAAATGCCAACTGGGACACTTGCTTGGTAAGCTATCGAGAAGAGGATGTGCTTATGGTGTTTGATGATTCTGATGTAGATTGGCAAGATTGGGACGAAAAGCGAATCTCAGACTGGGGGTTAGCGGCAAACCTTGGGTCTTCCAATTCAAGTGAGCAAACAGGAGGTGGTTTTGGAATTCAATCAGATGGATTCGATGCTCAAGAAAATGTGACCACAATTGGCCTGAGTGATCAACGCACAATTCAGGAGCTCACCTATCTATCGCCTTTTGTGATTGGAGTTAGAGGGAATTGGCAGTTTTCGAAACGTTTAAGCCTTGAAATAGGACTTTCATATTCACTATTACCCACAAACGGTGAATCCATTTCAGGAGGGGTGAAAAGAGTTAATCGTTATGCTGATCATTTTGTTGGAGCAGCTTTATTGCTTAATCTATCTATAATTGATCGAAAGAAATTTGGCCTATACACCTCGCAGGGAGTGTTAATTGAGAAAGGAGTTTTTTCTAGAAACATCTTAACAACGTATGCTGGCAATGAAGAACAATCGAAACAAATAAGCAAAGGCAAAGCGCAGGGAATGCAACTGGGTGCTTCATTCGGTTTAGGTGCTGAGTATAGAATCAATCAGACTTGGAGTTTATTTGTTGAAACACGTGTGACCAGCTGGTTGGTGAATGTCAATGTGCAAAAAAATATTCGAAATCAGCAAGTTGTTTGGCCAACTCTGGATCTGGGTGTGCGCCTGAATCTGCAATAACTGAAGTAGCAGCCATGCAAGGAATACACAAGTTATTGCATCTTCCAATAAATCCTTATAAAATCAAAGACATGAACCGCATATCCATTTATTCATTTCTATTTTTAAGCCTCGCTTTTTCCGCGTGTCAAGACAAATACATTGAGGAGGTTACTTATACAGCAAACGTGCCTATTTACAGTGCGACCAATGAGCTTAATTTGCTTATAGGCTCGGAAGGTGCCAAGCCACTGGAGTCTCCTGGTAAGTTGCACTTGAATGGTACTAGGTTATTTATAGTAGATCAGTTTAAAGGCATTCATGTTTTTGACAACGCGAATCCTACGCACCCAATTAATCTTGCATACATTGTTGTTCCTGGGGTCATTGATATAGCAACAAGAGGCTCTGTTTTGTATGCTGATAGTTATGATGATCTTGTTAGTCTCGATATTTCAGACATTCAAGATGTTCGGATTATTGATAGAGATGAAGGTGTGTTTATTCAAGTATTACCACCAACAAACAATGATTACCCAATTGTTGAGATTGATCCAGCAGAAGGCGTGGTCATTTCTTGGAAGCAAGAGGAAATAACGGAAAAGCGAGAAGTTGATCAATGGTCCGGTCGAGGTGGATTTGGAATTCAAGAAGATTTCTCTTCAGCCACTAATGATGGAATATCTCCATTGAGTTCCCCAAAAATTAATAATGGCACGAGTGGTTCAATGGCCAGATTTAGCGTTTACGGTTCCGCTCTATACGCTTTGAACGAATCTGAACTTCAAACTTTTGATTTGTCTGACATTTCTAATCCTCAATTCATCAGCGCTAATGCAATAAATAGGGTGGTCGAGACAATCTTCCCTATGGATGAGAAATTGTTTATTGGCACAACAACCGGAATGGCAATATATGGATTGGATAATCCTTTGAATCCAAGTTTCATATCAGACTTTAATCATGTCAGTAGTTGTGATCCAGTTGTAGTAGAGGACGATGTAGCATACGTTACACTCCGCACTGGCAGTAATTGCGGTGGTTGGGTTAATCAATTGGATCTGCTTGATGTTAGCAATATCAGCAGTCCTAGTTTGATAGCTTCTTACCAAATGACCAATCCACATGGTCTTGGAATAAACGATAACGTCCTTTTTATATGTGATGGGGCTGATGGTTTGAAAATTTATGATGCAACTGATAAATGGAATATTACCGCAAATCAAATAGCTCACTTCTCAGATATTCAATCCTATGATGTCATTCCTCTTGAGAGCATTCTCTTAATGATTGGCGAAGATGGTTTCTTCCAATATGATTACTCCGATTTGGAAAACATTCAACTCATAAGTCAAATTCAAGTACAATGATCCAATTCATATCATTTTCGAGAATCGTGATACTTGCTTTACTTGTCCTTGGGTTTTGGCCTCATCTTCAGGCGCAGCAGGCAGTGACGCTAATAAATGGATCCATTATAAAAGGAACTGTAATTCCTGATATTGATTCCAACATTGTTCGTGTCGAAACAAATGATGGAAGTCAATGGGTTTTTGAGAAACAAGAGGTGCAATTGATTGAAGCATGGGAATTGGAGGAAATTGCATCATTTGATCTCGGTGAAAAATCGGGCTATTATAATATCACAGATGTTGGCTTGTTAATGGGCAATGATGCCGTTTATTCCATAACAACAATTAGCGCACAAACAGTATCTGGATATCGAATTAATGAGCATTGGAGCATTGGTTTAGGCATCGGAATTGAAAGTTTCAATATTCCCTTAGCACCAGCCTTTGTTGAGGGTAGATATCACCTATTAAAAAGGAGATTATCTCCATTTGTCGCTATTCAAGGAGGTTATGGCATTCCGCTTGAGAACTATATAGGATCAAACGGGAAACGAGTTAATAGAGGCGGACTGATGTTGAATCCGATGTTTGGATTTAAACATCAAGTGACTAAAAATATTGGACTTGTTATGTCAGGAGGGTATCGCCATCAGCAAAGTATTTCTAACCAAAACTATTGGTGGTTTGCAGAGGGAGATTCGGGACTGATTCGAACTCAGTATAACAGATTTGTATTTAGACTCGGCTTTATTTTCAGCTAAAGTACGTCCAAAAGTCTACATCCTTCCTCTCGATATATAACCCAACCCCATTCGCGCTTACCTGTTTGAGTCTCGATTTCATAATAGTACTCGCCAGGAAATCTTGCAATGTCCAAAGTGCTATCCGTTGACGATTCGCATTCTGGGATGTTTACAGGAAAGTTTGAGATTTTACCTTCATATACTAGTCGATTCAGGTCAGCATTATCAACTGAGTCCGAAACCCAAACATCAACCCAGCCTTCTTCAGATACCTCAGTATAAAACTTTCGCATGAAAAAACACGAGCCATTATTCCTGGTTGCTTCAGGGCAATAATTTACAGCTCCAAAGGTTGTGCAACCGGTGCAATCACCATTTCGTTCTGCTTTTGCATCGTAATTATCTACACATAAGACATCACTTTGACAACCGGTTCGTTTACATGCGGTCACCGCAATCAAACCAAACATTAGAATCAGAGAAAGAATTTTATTCATACTGAGTTTTTCAAAAGTCAAAGCTAAAAAATTGAATGCATTCAAACCTAAAGGTTATTTTCTGATATGTTGAATTTGATATAGAAAATTCTTAATTGGTCAATTCTATTTGGCAGTCTGGTGAGCACTTTAGTATTTGTATCCTATTTCTGGGTTCATCAAATGTCAAGGGGGAAAATTTACC
>Ga0257120_1002811_pt1 | contig 10127 bp, 9 predicted proteins | sample SI106_10metaG_FD_190153 | JGI IMG/M metagenome (GOLD analysis project Ga0257120, IMG submission 190153) | Marine microbial communities from Saanich Inlet, British Columbia, Canada - SI106_10 | ecosystem: Environmental > Aquatic > Marine > Inlet | place: Canada: British Columbia | collected...
GAAGAGGGCGGCTATCTCACCGAAGCCGTGCGTCGTCGCCCCTATGCCGTACTGCTGCTCGACGAAGTCGAAAAAGCCCATCAGGATGTCTTTAATATTCTTCTTCAGGTTCTCGAAGATGGCCGCCTGACCGATGGTCAAGGACGCACCGTCGACTTTAAAAACACCGTGATTGTAATGACCTCAAACCTCGGCTCCGATGTGATTCAGATGCTCGCCGGAGAAGAGAATTACGATGTGATGAAATCCTCGGTGATGGATGTAGTCAGCAGCCACTTCCGCCCCGAATTTATCAACCGAGTTGATGAAGTCGTGGTATTCCATCCCCTCGCCAAAGAGCAGCTGCGCGGTATTGCCACCATCCAGCTTGAGCTGTTGGGCCGCCGTCTGGCCGAGCATGATCTTAAACTTACCCTCAGTGATGCTGTACTGGATAAATTGCTCGAAGCTGGCTTTGACCCAGTCTATGGTGCCAGACCGCTTAAGCGGGTGATTCAGCAGCTAATTGAGAATCCACTGGCCGAGAGTATTCTTTCGGGCAAGTTTGCTCCGGGGGCAGAGATTAAAGGCAACCTGCAGGATGGGGTTTTGGTGTTTACGTAACTGGAAATTTGACTAAATACGGCTAAGCTTTAAAAGTCTGAAGAAATGAAAGGAGGCAGTCGATGACTAAGAAGATAAGTAGAGCAGGCCGAGCATTGTTAGATGATGTTTTGGCAATCAAAGCTGGTGCGCCGGCTAAAAAATGGTCGCGCAAGCAGTTATTGGCTGTTGCTGTTCGCAAAGAAACTCAAAAAAACCGGCCTGCCTTATAGTATTTCGATTTGACGATGGCGACGCTTACGTTGTCAATTATGAGGATTATCACTAATGAGTTTGCAGCAACATAATCCCCCACACCCAGGGGCGCTGATTCAGCGAACCTATATTGAACCCTTCGCTGAAATTACCGGCAACAAGATTGCAGACCGTCTTGGTATAGCGCGCAGCACTTTCAATAGACTGCTCAACGGTGTATCGAATATATCGCCCGAAATGGCAGTTAGATTATCAAGCGTGCTCGGTGGCTCTGCTGAAAGTTGGCTTACCCTTCAGGAAAGTTATGATTTATGGAAAGCGCGACAGACCGTCAATACCAAAGACCTGCGGCGCATTGACTTCAATAAGGTCGCCTAATTAGTTATCTAACCAGGCGACTAATTAAGAGATAGTGGTTATTCAGAAGTCTCAAACTGCGCAGGATCAACAAAAATAAGCTTTACCACCACAGCATCCACCAGTGGCTCAACGGCAACCATCAGCACATTCATCTGGCCATCAATCTCAATACCGGCTGGCAGATTAAACAGCAGACCACCAGTATTTTCATTGGTTAAAGTCTGCACCTCTTTAAGCTCTTTATCCTTGCGCGCCTCAGTCTGAAACTTTTGCACCAAAGCTCTTATAGCATGCTCAAAGCTCGGGTAGTTGAACGAACCCTGAAACTCTGTGCGGTCTAGCTCAAGTTTAACGTCAATCTTGGTGCCATTTTTTTTCGAGGTAAGCTCGCCTGACTTTACGACAGTCTCCTTCTTGAGCTGCTTAAAGACTTGCTTAGCCTGCTCAGGTGGTTGCTTAATAAAAGCAACAAGCAGATTTGCAGCTAGATTAAAGAGTTTTTGTTTATCGATATTAATGGTTTCTGTGTCGGTCATGGTCAGCAACTGTGATTGGGTTAAAAATTAAGAAAACGGACTCTACCGGAAATTACCAGCAAATGTAACACCTCGGCAACTCATCTGATCCTGATTTTCACACGTAGGTATATTTACAGTGTAGGAATAGTTATGCAGTTAGAAACCAGTGAAGTATCTCGCATCATCGAAATGGCCTGGGAAGACCGTACACCATTTGAAGCTATAGAAAACAGCTTTCAGCTCAATGAGTCTGCGGTTATTTCCCTGATGCGCCGTGAACTAAAGCCGCGTTCATTTCGTCTTTGGCGCCAGCGCGTCACCAGCCGTAAAACCAAACATCTGCAACTGCGCTCTCCGGATGTCAGTCGTGGATACTGTCCCACACAATATAAACGCTGAGCAGAGAAGCCAACCAATGAAAAATATCCTTCAGCAAACAGTTAAATATATAGGCTACGGTTGCCTATTTGTTAGCGGCCTGTTCACAGCTGTAACGGCGGACCCACTTATGACCGAAGACTTCGAATCGCAACCACAGTCGCGCTGGAGCTATGTCAGCGACCAGGTAATGGGTGGAATCTCTCAGGGGCAGTTGGTCTTTAAAACCGAAGAGGGCGAAAGCTACGCCCATATGACCGGACAGGTAAGCACCGAAAACAACGGTGGTTTTATTCAGTTCCGCAGCTCTATTCCCAAGGGCACCACCGCAAGTGCCAGCGGGGTAACACTCAAGGTTCGTGGCAACAGCCAGCAGTACTATATTCACCTGCGCAGTTCAGGAACTCTGCTGCCATGGCAGTATTATCAAGCCAGCTTTCAAGTCACCGACCAGTGGCAGACGATTAAAATTCCACTAACTGCTTTTGCCGCCTCGGGTAAATGGCTGCGCAAGCAGATAAAGTCCAGCTCTATTCGCAGTATTGGTGTTGTTGCCTTTGGTCGAGATCACAGTGCCGATATTCAAATATCACAAATCGGCTTCTATCTGTGAGGCGAGAATGCAAACCGCACCATTGGATCCGCTGTTGATGATCTTGCAATGTGGTTCTGAGGGTAATTATGACGAGTTGCGAACGGCCCTGAATACCCAGTTCGATCTCAGCTTGCGACTGCTGCCCCATGTTATGCGTCAGGGGATTTTCCCTGTGGTACCAGTGATAGAGGAGCTGGTAGTTGAAAGCGTTATGCAGGCACCAAAAACAGACTGGCGATAATAAACAGTTTGTAGAACTAACCTGCATTGACAAGATTACTAATGTCCCTAATGATCTGTGGCTATACTCTCTTATAACCACTTTATATCTACTTTATGGCTGCAGCCAATAAATCGGGAATAATCTCTATGACTAACCAATCATCTCGCACCACAGAGGGCAGAGGACAGCTCTACAACAGTATTTTAGATACTATCGGCAACACACCATGTGTAAAGATCAATTCGTTGGCACCGGCCGGTGTCGATCTCTATGTTAAAGCCGAGTATTTTAATCCGGCCGGATCGGTTAAGGATCGTTTGGCGATTAGTATTATTGAAGAGGCCGAACGCAGTGGTGAGTTAAAGCCAGGGCAGACTGTAGTTGAAGCCACCAGTGGCAACACCGGTGTTGGTTTGGCCATGGTTTGTGCAGCCAAGGGTTATCCTTTTGTCGCCACTATGCCGACCAGTGTCTCTATTGAGCGCCGCAAGTTGATGCGCTTTCTTGGCGCCAAGGTTATTTTGACCCCCAAGGCCGACAAGGCGATGGGTTGTTATCTCAAAGCTGTCGAATTGGCTGAGGCAAATGGTTGGTTTTTAGCCCGTCAATTTGAGACTGATGCCAATGCCAAGATCCATGCAAATACCACGGCCCGTGAAATACTGGCGGACTTTGCAGATACTAATCTGGATTATTGGGTAACTGGCTACGGTACCGGTGGCACTTTTTCCGGTGTCGCCAAGGTATTGAAAGACAAGCGCCCGGAGACAAAAATTATTCTTAGTGAACCGATTAATGCCCAGTTGATTGAAAGCGGGACTGCTCAGGAACGCGCGGCTAACGGATCCCCCTTAGGCAGTCATCCAGCTTTTCAGCCGCATATGATTCAGGGTTGGACGCCAGATTTTATTCCTCAGGTTCTTCAGGAATCCATTGATGCCAAGCGTTTTGACAAGCTGGTACCCATTGCTGCTGAGGATGGTATTGAGGCGTCGAAGATGCTCGCGCAAAAAGAGGGCATCTTTACGGGTATCTCCGGTGGCTCTACCTTTGCTGTGGCTCTTGATATAGCGCAGAGTGCGGCACCGGGCACGGTTATCCTCTGTATGTTGCCGGATACCGGTGAGCGCTACCTGACCTCGCCGCTGTTTGAGGATGTTGGTGAGGATATGAATGCCGATGAGTTGGCGCTGTCGGAATCAACGCCGGGTTTTCATCTGCACGAGTAAGCTTTAGCAGCCTCTCAAGACTGGAACGATTAAAATAAGTTAAAGGGTAGTTTCAGTGGGTTAAATCGTTGTGGCTGATGCCATGTTTTTTAGCCTGCTGCTGTACCATATGGTCTTTAGTATATCTAAATAAATAGCCTTTAGAGCTCAGTACTAAAGGCTTACAGATCGAGCTGAAACAAATAACTTTCTGAGAGAACAGTCTATGAAATCTAACAATCTGCCTTTGAGTTCTGCTGCCGAGGTGACTGGGGATGTAGTGTCAGGACTGCCCGATGGTGCCTATATTTTGGACAGTGTAATAAAGACGGTCGCTGGGCAGACATTTAACTTTCAGCGCGATCAGATGAAAATCTATACCAACAATCGATTTATGTTTGCCTTTTTTGATGATCAGACTAACGAGATTGATGCGGCCACTGGCTATGCAGTCTGGGTTGATGCTGTGTTGACTGAATCGCCAATCGCCAACCAGGATGGGCCGGTTGAGGGTCTCAACTTTGAGATCGCTCTTGAGACCACTGAGGCTGGTTTTACCCAGATTGTCAGGGGTATGCCCGCGGATAATGGCGGCACCTATGATCTCGATGAGGTGTGGGAAACCCAGTCTACTGAGGCGAGCGCTTTTGATGGTCTGTGGAAGTTGCAAGCACGAGATAGCGAAGATTCTGAATTGACAAATTTTCAAGAGATGAAGTTGATTGGCGGTGGACATTATATGTTCTTCCAGCGCTTTGATGATAAAGGCGAGCGCATCAAACACTTTGGCTTTGGTTCAATGCAGATCGATAAGTTGGGTGTGGTTACCGAGACTGGTATGACCAGTACCCTTGAAGATTACTCTGGCAGGGATCAGCAGGTAAATATGCAGTTGATTGATGCTGAGCATATGACCCAGTCGTTTATGTTGGATGGTATTGAAGTTGTTCAGTCTTATGTTCGTGTCTAGATTTTAGAGCAGTCTGATATCAAAATGGCCTCGCTGCAATGCGGGGCTTTTTTTTGCTTCTAATTTGGGTGCTTGGTCAGTGGTATCCAGAGTAAAACCCTATCCATAAAGAGATTGGTCTACAGTTACATGAACTGGAGCAGGGGTCTAATGCTCCAGAGTAGATAAAGTAGAGGCCTGTTTGATATGAAAAACTGATAGGGATGTTAATGGATATGGATTATCTTGCTCGGGTCTTGTTTAGACGCAAAGAAAGGCGCTGTGACTAATGATAAAAGCCCCACTGCCAGCCAATGAGGCGCAACGACTGAAAGTGCTGCACAGCCTAGATCTGCTGGATACCGAGGCGGAGCTGGAGTTCGATGAGCTGACAACGCTGGCGGCAGAGATCTGTAATGTGCCAATTGCGCTAGTCTCTCTTGTCGACGAGAACCGTCAGTGGTTTAAATCCAAAGTTGGGCTTGAGTTGGCTGAAACCAGCAGAGAAGTGGCGTTTTGCGCCCACAGTATTTTAAAACCCGACGAGATTATGGAAATTCCAGATGCCCGTCTGGATCAGCGTTTTGTCGACAATCCCCTGGTCACTGAAGATCCCAAAATCCGCTTTTATGCGGGTGCGCCACTAACCACATCCAACGGTCATACTCTTGGAACCCTCTGTATTCTCGACTACAACCCACGGACATTATCCACTGCCCAGAAATCCGCCCTTGAGATGTTGCGTCTGCTGGTTATCCGTCAGATAGAGTTGCGCCATAGCTATATGAGTTTAAAGAACTCACAGGGGAAACTATCCGCTAAAAATAACCGCTTGGAATCCGAGGTTGAGGAGACTGCAATCTCGCTGGAGCAGGAAGTTGGGTTGCGCGTCGAATCGGAAATACTCTCGCGGCGGATTCTTGATATGGCTCTGGATGCAGTTATTTCGGTCGATCAAACGGGCAAGGTGATTTACTGGAATCCAAGAGCTGAGTTTGTTTTTGGCTATTCAGCCCCCTATGCGCAGGGTAAAAGTCTGCTCGATCTGGTGGTCGAACCTCGTGAACACGCCGCTATTAAAGAGCGTTTAAATCAGTTTTTAAGCAGTGGTGTAAAAAACGTTAAAGCTGATCGCTTTGAAATGATGGCGGTGCGTGTCGACGGCCAAAGGATTCCTATTGAGGTCGCTGTGATTGCCCTTAAGCGCTATGGCGAGTATGTGTTTACCGGCTTTGTGCGAGACCTTACCGAGCGAGATAAATATCTTGAGGAGTTGAGGGTTTCGGCGATTACCTTTAACAGCCAGGAAGGAATAATTATTGCCGATGGCGAGACTAAAATTCTGCGGGTGAATAAAACCTTTGTGGAAATTACCGGCTACCCGGCAGAAGAGGTTGTTGGCACCTCTCCCCGACTTCTTCATTCAGATCAGCACGACAGGGATTTTTATGACTCTATCTGGAAATCGGTTGAAGAGAGCGACGGTTGGGAGGGTGAAGTCTGGGGTCGGCGTAAAAATGGTGATGCGGTTCCACTGCATCTGACGGTAACTGCAATTAGAGATGCCAAAGGAGCAGCGTGTAATTATGTGTTGGCCTTTTCTGATATCACCAGAAACAAAAAGGATGCCGATGAAATTTATAATCTGGCATTTTTTGATCCGCTGACCGGCCTGCCAAATAGGCGCTTACTGATGGATCGGTTATCACAGTCTGTGGCGGCCAGTGGCCGGACAGGCCAAAAAGCGGCGTTGCTGTTTCTCGATCTTGATAATTTTAAAAACCTCAATGATACCCTCGGCCATGACTTTGGTGATCTTTTACTGCAACAGACCGCCCAGCGACTAAAACATAGCCTGCGCGCTGAAGACACAGTGGCCCGTATTGGCGGTGATGAATTTGTGATTATTTTGCAAAATCTCGGTGAGGAGGGGGCCGATGCCCCGGCGCAGACAGAGGCGGTGGCGAATAAGATATTGTCGGCTTTAAACCAGCCCTATTCACTGCATGATCATGAGTGTTTTAGCAGTGCTAGCATTGGCGTGACTCTTTTTGAAAGCAGTGAGTCGGAGGTTGATGAGCTGTTAAAACAGGCTGATATCGCGATGTATCAGGCAAAAAAATCTGGCCGCAATATGTTGCGATTCTTTGACCCTGAGATGCAGGAAAATATAACCCAGCGCGCCAATCTGGAAAATGCCTTGCACAATGCTGTTGAGAAAAAGCAGTTTCGACTCTACTACCAGATACAGGTTGATAATAAGAATTTGCCGGTAGGCGCTGAGGCTTTGATTCGCTGGCAACATCCTGTTCTGGGTACTGTTCCGCCCCAGGACTTTATTCCCCTCGCTGAAGAGTCGGGTTTGATCGTGCCTATAGGCCGTTGGGTGATTGAGGCAGCCTGCGCACAGATTAGGCGTTGGCAGGATAATCCGCGCACTGCCGGTTTGACGGTGGCGGTGAATATTAGTCCACGGCAGTTTTATCAGGTGGATTTTGTCGATGAGGTGTTGGAGTGTTTAGCGGAAACGGGAATTGATTCTGAGTTGCTTAAGCTCGAGCTGACTGAGGGGCTGATTTTGGATGATGTGGATGCCGCTATTGTGAAGATGAATGAACTGAGGCGGGCGGGAGTGCTTTTTTCTCTGGATGATTTTGGTACTGGCTATTCTTCGCTTTCTTATCTAACGAAATTGCCTTTATCGCAACTGAAAATTGATCAGTCGTTTGTGCGCAATATTGGTATCAATGATAGTGACAGTATCATTATTAAGACGATTATTGGTATGTCACAAAGTCTTGGTTTTGAGGTGGTTGCGGAGGGGGTGGAGTCCCAGCATCAGTATGATTTTCTCGAGGCGCTGGGGTGTCAGTTGTTTCAGGGGTATCTGTTTAGCCGGCCGGTGGCAGCGGGGGAATTTGAAGAGTTGTTGTAGGCTTTTTGTTTGTTGAAAAGTGATTTTTTTGAAAGAGGGTTTGAGTAAGGTCTTTTTGAAGGTTAAATAAAAACCCCCAACCATTAGGCTGGGGGTTTTTTATTTGCTGCACTTCTTTTACCACAGTTTCTGACAGTCTAAGGATTGCTGCTTTTTTCCAAGGCTGTAATTCTTTCTAGCAGTGCGTCTATTGTGTTCGCCTGATCATCTAGCTGTCCTTGCTGTTGTTGAATGGCTTTGGTCAGTATGGGAATCAAGGCGATATAATTGATACTCAGAATTTCACCTTTCTCGAGATCACCCTCTACACCATTGACTAGTTCAGGAATAACATCTTTAACTTCCTGAGCTATAAAGCCTGTTTGGTCTTTGTTATTGGACTTTAATTTGTAGTCAACTGGGTTTAGTTTTAAAACGCTTTTTAAGTCGTATTTAGTGGGGCTGATATCTTTCTTTATCCGTTTGTCGGACGAAACTTCAACTTCCATTGCAGTCAGAGTTTGTTCGACATTGACGTTTTGATTAAAGAAAGCATCTTGATTTACGGTGAGCATACTTAAGCTAGTAGGTCCTTCGACGACAATATCGTCTGCGACAAATACTCCCCCCCCCAAATGAGATTCCCCCTGTACAGTAAGATAACCTACTGTGGTATTACCTAGGGTGGTTGGAGCTTCAAATATAGTCGATTCCTCAAATGTTGTGAATCCCTTAAAGGTTGTAGAGCCCATTACCTCAAGGTTATTTTGGAAGATTGCTGGGCTTGAGACATGAAGCAGTCCCTCAGGTCCAACGGGGTCGCCGTTATAAGTCGAAGCCCCTTCGCGATAGGCGCCAAGCAAGGGGCCATTAGAACCCCATGCCAAATGCGCTGATCCATTAACGTAGAGTTCTCCCAGACTGGTTTGTCCTATAACATCGAGGTCACCCGAACTCAGATACCCCATGACTTTGAGCTCATTTTGGAACGTGGCTGGACTGGCGACTTCAAGTAGTCCCTCAGGTCCAACGGGATCGCCATTGTGGGTCGTAGACCCTTCGCGATAGGCGCCAAGCAGGGGGCCGTTAGGGCCATAGGCCAAACGCGTTGATCCATTGGTATCGAGCTCATTTAAGCTAGAAGGTCCCATAACATCAAGGTAATCGATGCTTGTAGGTCCCATCAGCATCGAAGGTCCCATGACTCGCAGCTCACTTAATTCTGTAGTTCCTTGCACAGAGAATTGTTCATCAGGCCCTAAGGTTAAAGTGGTCGGACCTTCAAACGTTGTTAATCCCTTAAAGGTCGAAGTTCCCATTACCTCAAGGTTATTTTGGAAGGTAGCTGGGCTTGAGACTTCAAGCAGACCCTCCGAACCCACTTCGACATCATTAGGCGTGAGAGCCCCCTCGCGATAGACGCTAAGCAGGGACCCATTGGTTCCCTCGATTTCCAGATCATTTAGGCGTGTATATCCATTTACGCGAAGCTCTCCCAGATTGGTATATCCCATCACATCGAGATAATCCGAACGCAGAGGTCCCATGATTCTAAGTTCATTTCGGAATGTAGCGGGGCTGGTGACTTCGAACAGTCCCTCAGGTCCTGCTATGTCGCCATTGGGTGTGGTAGAACCCTCAGAATAAGCGCCAAGCATGGGGCCGTTAGGGCCGTTACTTTCTACTTGGAAGCCATTCTCGAAAGATACTGGGCCCATGACGTTAAGGTTACCCTCGACGAAAAGTTCATCCATCTGCGCAGTTCCAGACACTTGGAACTCATCGCCAAAGGAAATGGGTCCGAGAATATTGGTGGGCCCCATTAATGTTGTTGTGCCCTCGACATTAAGTCGTCCTTCAGGGCCTGTTACTTTGATCTCATTCTGGAAGGTGGCTGGACTGATGACTTCAAGTAATCCCTCAGGGCCTACTTCGTTACCATTAAAGGTTGTCGATCCCATAGTATAGGCGCCAAGAATTTGACCTTCAGGGTTTTCGACTTGCAGATTATCAGCTTGGAGTTCCAAGAAATGCGCCTTCCATGAACTCAAATATTCCATGACATGGAGATCATTGTGGAATAGAGCTGAACTGGCGACTTCGAACAGCCCCTCAGGTCCTGCTATGTTGCCATTGGGTGTGGTAGAACCCTCAGAATAAGCGCCAAGCATGGGGCCGTTAGGG
>Ga0257120_1002816_pt1 | contig 10119 bp, 8 predicted proteins | sample SI106_10metaG_FD_190153 | JGI IMG/M metagenome (GOLD analysis project Ga0257120, IMG submission 190153) | Marine microbial communities from Saanich Inlet, British Columbia, Canada - SI106_10 | ecosystem: Environmental > Aquatic > Marine > Inlet | place: Canada: British Columbia | collected...
TCACTAAAGCCGTAATGCTTAACCAAGGTATTCCTTGGCTTGGTATTTTTATTTTGGATAGCAACTCGAGGGAAAAACATGAAACGCATCCTCCTTACGACTACATCTTTGGTAATGGCCGCTGGCGTTGCCAATGCCGACATCACATGGTCTGGCACAGCAACTGTAGGTATCGCGCGCGAAGGTAAAGTAGCAGTAGCAAAAGGTACTCTTACAGACGCTCAAATTAACACCGTTGACGCTGAGGGCGGCGACGTATCAGAAATCGACGCATCAAGCACCGCTGCAACAGCCGCCTCATATTACCAAACTGATGGTGGTTTGGCTACTGACCTTACTGATCCGGGCTTTGCATCGTCCGGCGCCGGTACAGCCGCAGAAATCGCTGCATACCGCAAGGCAAACGCTGCAGCTCTCGCAGCTGCTGGTGTTGAAGCTGCAATGTCAACCGCAGAAATTGCTGCTGTAAATGCTGCAATCGCTGAAGTAGATGCTTTCTTGGCTGCATATGGCAACCAAGTGACATCCGTCGATACAGACCTGTTGGTCACAGTCGACAGAACAGTCGGCGGGTTCGCGCTTGACGTGTCTGGTGCCACCACCATGGATAAAATCGGCGAAGCCGTTACCTTGATCACAGCGCACCGTGCCGTACTAGTAGAAGTGCTCCGCCAAGAAGGCGTGAACGCGACTACAGCTGCAAAAGCTGCTGGCGACTTTGAGTCGTATTCAGAAGTTAACGCAACTGTAACTGGTAGTGTTGTAGGTGATAACGGAATTACACTTACTGCAAGCGCTTCTGTAGACGCTGGTAAGGGTTACAATTTCGCTGATGATGATGGATTCGACGCTGCAAAAACAAATGGCGTATCATTGGATAACATCACTATCGGTACATCAATCGGTACATTCTTGATTGACGAAGGTGACGTTCATCACTTGGTAGACGACGACGATGACAAATCTGCTGACCTTCTTTACACAAATACCGTGGGTACAATGTCTATATCTGCGGCTGTTGACCTGTCAAAAGACACAGATCCAGCATATGTAGCGGCAGATGCAGTTAATAACGTAACTGGTGTTGCAAATGATGTTGCATGGTCTGCAAAAGTATCTGCACCTTTGGCTGGCGGTTCTGCTTACCTTGCAATGGACGAAGAAGGCGGTAACGCATTCGGTGCATCTGCAACTTTGAGCGGTGTAGGCATTACTTTCGACAGCAAGTTGGAAGCGGCCGAAGAAGAGCAGGGCAAAGATCGTAGCAATACAATTGGTCTTTCATATGTAATGGGCGCAACTACTCTTGGCGCAACATGGAACTCTGTTGAAGATGGCGACCAGTGGGGCATCTCCGCAGCTTACGCGGCTGATGGTTTGGCTTTCTCTGCGAGCACAGACGAAGGTTCTGACTGGTCAGTATCTGGCTCCATGGCCCTCGGTGGTGGTGCAAGCCTTGTTGCTGGTACAAACTACACAGAAGACGCATATTTGGGTATGTCCTTCGCATTCTAAGCGAAGTAAACACCATATACGGACTGGGCGGCTCTTGTGAGCCGCCCTTTTCTGTTTGAAGGCTACGGTGAAAACGCTGAACAGTGTATTGTTGATGTTCAATAAATAATTTTAATCTGAGGAAATAGGTGAGTTGTATCTATGGTTTGACGTAGAGGTTTAATCTAAGTCCGAATTTTAAACAGAAAAATGATTTATTTGTGAGATTGGTTGTGATAAATTTAGCCGCTATAAACGCTTTATACACTTCCTAGGTTGAAAGCTACTTATGTCTGAATTTTTGATTAAACAAGCATTAAAAAAAGAATTTGAAGCGCGAGCAGCTGGGCAAATACAAGATGCAATTAATCATAATAGGTTTATTTTAAAGTTTCAGCCAAATCATCCTGAAGCTAATCATAATCTAGGTACTATAGCTGTCAATGTAGGGCAGTTTGAACGCGCGCTTCCATATTTTAAGACAGCGTTAGAAGGAAATTTCAATTCAGCGCAGTCTTGGTATAGTTATATAGACTGTTTAATGAAGTTAGAGATGTTTGGCGAAGCTGATGCTTTGCTCAGGAGTGCGCTATCTAAAGGAGCATCGGGCAGCCAGTTTGATGCACTTAAGGAGAAGTTAGATAAAATAAATTCTAGGCTTTCTAAAGAAAAAGAGCCGTCAGATGATGTTATAAACAGTTTAATCAAACATTATAAAAATGGACAGCTGAATAAAGTTTTAAATGAAGCTACTGACTTAATATTGAATTTTCCTTCTTCGATACAGCTACATACGATTTTAGGAGAGGTTTATGCGAATTTAGAACAACATGATAAAGCCATCAAAATGTTCCAAAATTTAATCAATATGGCTCCCAACAATCATTTAACTCATTATAACTTGGGGCTAAGTCTTCGTGACCTTAACAGGCTTGAAGAAGCTGTCATCGCTTTTCAGCAGGTATTAAAAATAAATTCAGTTTTTACAGACGCTTTATTTTACATGGCCGACGCTTTTTTGAAATTAGGAAAATTTAACGATGCAATTAAATCCCTTCAAGATTTGCTAAAAATAAACAAAGATTATCCGATTGCAAATAGCCTTTTAGGTATAGCGTTTTTTAAAGACTTTAAATTTGAAGAGGCATTATTGTCTTTTAAAAAGGAATTAGAAATATCATCATACTCTCCAACATTACAAAGTAGTATTGCTGCCGCATTGGACGCACTTGGTAGGTCAGACGAAGCATTAGAAGCTTATGCAAAAATTATTTCTTTTGATCCCAAGAATCACAATGCATGGTACAGTATTTTAGGTCCTGTGAAATCTATTTTAAAAAAATTGCCATCTAGTGCCGGTTTAGATATTTTAAATTTGGAAAAAGCTACGTCACAAGAGGAGAGGATTAATAAATCAATCTTAAAATATCGACTCGAATCTGGAGGTCCAAATGCTTTGGCTAGTTTGAATGAATGCATTGGAATTTTATCCAAAAAAGAAAATTTGAACATTACAAACACTCATAAGCATAAAAAGAAAAACAAAACTTTGCCATCGTTACCTGGTAGAATCGTTGCGCTGTATCACTTTGGTAGAAGCGGGTCAGGCTTACTGCATAGTCTTATTGATGGCCATCCAGAAGTGTCAACTATGCCTAGTTTTTATTTTAGTGATTACTTTCACACTGATGCTTGGGATCGAATAACTTCAAGTGGTTGGGAGGATATGGTAGACCATTTCATCTCGGATTATGAAATCCTTTTTGATTCATCTGTTTCCAAACCATTTTATAGAGTGGATGAACAACAGAAATTGGCTAAACATGGTTTTAAAGAAGGTTTTGTTGCTTTGGGCCCACAGCGCGATGAGATATTAAAGATTGATAAAACGCGGTTTAAAGCGGAATTAAACCGGATGATGGACTGTTACGCCTCGCTGAACGCATACGATTTTTTCAGGCTTGTCCAATGTGCCTATGACAAGGTCATTGGAGAGCCGAGTGATAAAAAAATAACTTTCTTTCACATTCACAATCCACCAATCAATGCAAGTCTCAACTTTTTAGCATTAGAGCCCAATGCCGAGCACTTACTTATCGTGCGAGAGCCTGTCCAGAGTTTTGAATCCTGGATAAAAAATGACTTTAACAAAAATGAGGCTCATGACTGTATTCAAAGATTAACAAAAATGCTGTTTGAGGTAGATAACACTATTTATTATCGACAGAGGTCTACCGCAGTCCGGCTCGAAGATTTAAAAAATCAGCCGCAAAAAACAATACCAGCTCTTTGTAAGTGGTTAGGCATTCGCGAGAGTGAAAGCCTTTACCATATGACAGTGCAGGGTAAGGAATGGTGGGGAGATCCTTCTAGCCGAGATTTTTTTAAAGATGGCATGGATCCATTTGGAAAAACTTCGATAACGCGTGAAGTTGGCTCAATTGTTAGTTCAAAAGACCAGTTCATTATTAGAACCTTATTCTATCCTTTCTGTGCTAAATTTGGTTATTTAGATGAAAATAAAATAAAATTTATATCTGATTTGCAGACAGTCAGGCCTTTGTTAGATGAGTTATTCGACTTTGAAAAAGTTATAATGGATCGCACGGGTTGTGACCCTGCAAAATATATGGGGTCCGCTCGATTTGAATATTGTAGGGATCTTCTAATCGAAAGGTGGAATGTTTTGAACGAGTACAAGACCTATCCTAATATGATAGACAGGTTAGAATTAGAATAAATTTTTGAAATTTTTAATCAGTAGGTTGATGGTTCGAACCTATTAGGCTCACCACTAATACAAAGGCATAGGCTTAGTGACCTAAGCCTTTTGTTTTTCTCAGCGAGACAAAGTGACGCGGAACCACGTCTAACTACGCTTTTCTGCAATTGATCCTCGAGCCTACGTCCGCCACGCGCCTGCACATTGATGCATACTATTTAGATCGGGCATTAAATGCTCCTCCCAACAGCTTCCGCAATCCCTTCGAGGTGCAACAAGTCACAGTGGACGCAGGACATATATCACCAAGTTAGCAAACGCTGGCATCAACGTGCACTTGTTAGCTGAGTTTGCTGGTCACAAGCACATCAGCACTGCTTAACACTATATAGATTTAACGACACACATTTGGCACATGCCGTGGAGCTGCTGTCGTGTTGGGCTATCGCCTATAAGGTCCTGAAACTATTATAAACATGGATCAGAACCCAATCATGCGTTAACAATTAACTTGGCCCAGTCAGATGAGGCTGCTCAGTAGAGAAAGGTCTTTTTCTATAGCCCTGGCCTCAAAAATCATCTGCATCCAGTAGAGTTATACAATTAGCACGAGGAGTATTAACATATTTTGAAACGTAGACCGCTACAATTTGTTTAGATCCGTTAAATAATAATGCCTTATTTAATTTAATTGTTGCAATTATCGTCTCTATTGGAATGTTCTCACCCAAATTTGAATTAATTATACGGATTTCATTGCGAAATAACTTACTAAGCATGGATATCTTCGCATTTTGAGTAACTAACGTAAGAGCTCCATCAGGAACATGAGCAAAATAATCAAACACAGCATAGCCCGATTTTGACATAATTAAAATTGGCAAATCTCTAAATGCTTTTAAGGATTCCCAGATCCTTGAATATTTTCCTGATCGAGGCTTAACGGTGCTTATGTTTTGCCAACCAAATGACTGATCTAAAAAGTCTGTCAACCATGCAACAGTGGCCTTAGCGTTTGAGGATAAAGCTGTCTCTTCGCTCAACATTATACAATCGACCCCTAGTGAGGCTGAATGAGCCAGTGACATAACTTCACTTTTGGAAGGCAGTTCTCTATCGATCATACTGTCTAGGTTCTCTGTAGCCATAATCAGTGGTCGACCACTTGACTTGGTTGCGAGGCTAATAGTCTCAATTCCTTTAAATAAGTTTTTGAACCCAATTTCAGCGACAAGGTCTCCTCTATCAATCATAATCGCATCAGAAATGTTGGATATTTCTTCGCAATTCCGAAGCCCCTCAGAATTTTCAATTTTTGAAATAAGCACCAAATTGGGTACGATTTTTTTCAATTTGGACACTAGGTCTCCTGTTTGTACAAAACTGAGTCCTAATCCGTTAATCTCTAAACCCTCAATTTGGCCAATAAACCGTTTATATATTTGGAATTGTAAGTCCTCGTCATAAACACTGCCAGGTAAATTAATTCCTTTTTTTGGCAACAAATTGAAGGTCTCTCTGGAGCGCCCTACAATAAACCCATCGCCACTATTAGTAGTGTCAAATAAAAATTGACCATCATTCAAAGAAAATGTGGGAAGTTCCTTTTGAATTTTTGGAATATTTTTAGTCAATTTTATATGTAAGTCGCATCTCACACCTGCATCCACACCAAAATTGATTAACTGACCCTTTTCAATTTTAATGATTTTAGAGTTATCAGTCCTAGGCTTAATACCCGGGATGTCCATTAATATAAAAGCTGTTGGGGAAAATTCCCGAATCTTCGAAACAGCCTTTCTGTGCCATTCTAAGTCACTATGACTGCCATTTAATCGAAACAAATTTGTTCGTTCCGCAAAATATTGGATATCCAAATCATTTAATGATGTAGGCCCAATGGTGACTAGTGTCTTGATCATGTTTCAAATAATTCCATTTTATGATCGTAGATATATTGCTGCATGCCTTTGTCTGCGAAATCATATATTTTGCTTTCACGCAAACATTTTCTAAAGGTAGTACCCGAAATATCTTTCAAACTTCGGTTATCGTGTCTGCAATCACCTACTATTGTTACGTCGTCACATGAAGTGCAAAACGCCGCTCCCTGGTGCGCAATAACATCTAAACCAATTTTATTTTTTAATTGGGTAACCAAATTTGGTGCAGCCTCAGGAAGATATGCATTATCTGCGCCCGCATGATCCCTGCCGACTGAAAATAAATCGAAACCAAGAGTTTTCCGCAATAATGCGTGATGCACGGCTTCCCGTGGGCCAGCATAATACATATTGGCGAATATTGGCTGAAAAGTAACCCTGCTGCCATATTTCTGGGAAATTAAATAATCATAGATCCTTCGTAATGCTTCAATACTCACGTCTCCTATTTTTTTGGGTCCAATAACGGGGTTAATAACTAGGTGATCACAATGCAAAAGCATCTTTTGGATTATTTTTTCATGCCCTTTGTGAGGTATATTCCTTGTTTGAAAGGCGCCAACTCTATTATTAGTTTTTTTAATTTGATTAACTTTTTCAAAAGTTTGGATATTTTGCGCAATTATCGATTGAAAATATCTTTCGTATTTTTCTTTTATTATGATCTTACTTACAAATCGGTTTGATCTAAAAGAATGACGATATCCAACGTAATTTTGATTAGAAAGATTATATATGGCTTTGACTAATGAACTTTCTGAAATTGAAAAGGTATCGGAATCCTTAAAATCAAATACATCCTGATCAGCTTGCACTAATATTGGCAGGCCTAAATTTCTAGCCTTAAACTTTTCAAATTGTTGATTTGAAGTAATATATTCATTCTTAAATAACCCAGAAGTAATATTTGCAGCGTTTATAATATTAAAACTATTATACTTAGTTAGCACCTTTGGCCTCAATCGTTTGCTTCACAAAACCCCCTATAAGATCGTTAAACGCGTCATCTCCATTATTAAAGAGCACGTGCGTTTCTAGTTGATCAAGGGTTATATCTTTCCCCACAACGTTATTTGATTTGTCGTAAATATCTCGAACTTTTGAAATTTGATCAAACGGTCTTTCAATTTTCACGACTAAAATCCCTAACTCTCGAGCTCGTTGCAAGGTTTCTTTATTCATTGAAACACTTGAAGCAACTGGTAACAGTTTATTTAAAATCGCTAATTGCATTAATCCCAATATTCTTTTTACTTGAACTTTTCGGTCATTAGGGGTGTAACCTAGGTCAAAACTAATCAAATCCCGAACAACATCACCATCTAAAATAAACGCATTTTCTATATATTCTTGCACTAACAATGAAGCATGCGTTTTTCCAGACCCGGCCAAGCCATAAAACCAGATACCTTTAACCACAAAATTACTCCCTGCAATTTAGCTTGCAACCATATAAACACGACACATTTACAACCATCAAACATCATTGTATCAGCCTGGCATCTAAAAATGTCAAAAATACCAAGATGTAAAGGAAATTATGGTATAAGATGGAACTGGATTTTCAAACAAACTTGTTCATATCGCTAATCATATGTCTCTGTACCATTTCCCAAGCTATCTTTGGAGTTGGCATTTTGCTATGGGGAACGCCAGCACTTATGCTTCTTAATTATAACTTTATAGAGACACTTGGCATTTTGTTACCTGTATCGTTAATCGTAAGTTGCCTTCAGTTCGCGCCAAACTATTCACAAATAGACTTTAGCTTTATTGTGAAGTTCATGAAATTTTCAATATGTGGACTAATAATTGGCCTATTAATAGTTATACTCATTCCGTTAAATTTAGAAGTTGTTGCTGCTTTTATGTTATTCATCACTTTTCTCATGCGTAGAGATCAAGCGTCACCTCGTTTAAAGTTTCTAATTTCAAAACATGACACGCTGTTTATGTTTTTTTTGGGTTTTTCGCATGGAGTCAGCAACTTAGGTGGATCTCTATTGGTGGCAAGGCTTTCTTTAAACAAATATTCTTCCGATCAATATCGTGCAACTGTCGCAGCAGCTTATTCTGTTTTTGCTGCCAGCCAGTTAATTATTTTGTTTAGCACAATTGGAAAATTAACCGTTTCAGTAAATTATATTTTGCTCGCCACTTGTTTTTATCTTCTCACAACAAAATTTTTTGTAAAAAGGATTGAGCCAAAACTCTTTCATAGTTTCATCAGTGCTTTTATTTTAATATTAGCATTATTTTTAGTTCTCAAAAGTTTAATTTAAATGATAGTTCTTTTAATATTAATACAGACTAAAAAATTTTAAATTTTATGTACAACCGCATTTGCGCAGAGCCCAAAACATTATGTAGCACCATTTATTTTTATGTGCGCGATCCTGGCCCCCGAGGGCCCCTCATTAATAAAGAGAGTCTACAAGCCTGATTTTTTAATTTCTTCGGTTTCAGTTTGGCCAAACGCGTCTTGCGCGGAGCCCTAAAGTTACTCAAGCGCCCAGCGCACTTCGGCAGGTGTTTTGTTTCCCAACAACAAGTCCCGCCTGACGAGATTGTAATCGCACCACAAGAGCGCCAAATTGAGGAAAGTTTCCGGAGGCAGGTCAGCCCAATATTTCTTTCAAGCATGATGCATCTAAATATCTGTTGTATAGTCTAAATTTAGCTTGGTCACACAATGTTACAAATTGTTGTCGTGCTTCCGCAGGAACATTTGGTAAGAGTTCTACGACTTGTTGTGCCCAAACTATGTATGACTGCTGCCGGTCAAGCGACCAATCCTTTGGAGGTGAGTGAATTATAGAGCCGACATTAGAAGTTTTATCCGCAAGTATCACTAAACTCGCACCATAGCTTTTTTTAGCCGCTCTATTGATTTGGCTTTGTTTCCGCTCTGCCTTAGATAGAGACTTCTTATCTGTAAGTTCATCAACAATACTTGCAATATTCTTATTAAAAACAGCTTTTATCTCATCAATAGATGTAGGTGGGCAGTCCTCAACAGTATCATGGAGCCAAGCTGCAGCAACTATTTCGTCTTCTGCTCCCCAACTCTTACAAAGTCGTGCCACCTCCTCAAGGTGTACAGAGTAAGGTTCTTTCAAATGACCTTTCCTAAACTGCCCTTCGTGCCGCTCTCGAGCGAACTGCTCTGCATCAATAATTAAACTATTCATAACTAAACCCATTGATTACAAAACTCATTAGTATTTCCTGCAAATAATATCTCGATGATATAACAGCCGACACAACATTTGAATTAAATATAGTATTCAAAAAGGTTTATCAGCAATGTTTTTGAGCTCCACTCATACACTTCAGTCTTCTCGTTGCGCCTTCGCTGAACAAAATTAAAAATAGAGAAATGTAAAATTGTACTCCAGTACAAAGGTCCGTATCCACCAATTTAGGAGGCAAAATTATAATGCAACCAAAGCCAAAAATAGTTGGTACACTCTGTTGAGCGTCCATGTTGAGTAATAAGCGTGTACTTGCACGACGCAAGCAGCTCAAATGAGCGCAGCTGCACATTAGATCGTTGGACAAACACTTGCCTCGCTCAAGTCAGCTCAACCGCTCATTTTCCTTTTTGATAGCTTTCATGTCCGCAAGCTGAGGATGACCAAGACCCCCAAAACTTCTTGTGCCAATAGTAATGGGTTTTGTTGGATATCCGCCCCTGGCGACACGCACTCACAACATCCAATCCATCATGCAAATGCACATCAACACCGCGCAATACCTTTAAAGCATCCCCATCCGAATACCGTTTCCGTGCCATTCTTCGTAACTGCATTAGTTCATATATAGTGGCACAGTTTTAAAGGGCTAGAATACACTGTTCAGCGTTTTCACCGTAGCCTTCAAACAGAAAAGGGCGGCTCACAAGAGCCGCCCAGTCCGTATATGGTGTTTACTTCGCTTAGAATGCGAAGGACATACCCA
>Ga0257120_1002822_pt1 | contig 10115 bp, 6 predicted proteins | sample SI106_10metaG_FD_190153 | JGI IMG/M metagenome (GOLD analysis project Ga0257120, IMG submission 190153) | Marine microbial communities from Saanich Inlet, British Columbia, Canada - SI106_10 | ecosystem: Environmental > Aquatic > Marine > Inlet | place: Canada: British Columbia | collected...
AAATCCTGCTGCTATTAACTATAAAAAAAGCAATAGAACATTCTATCGGTCTAAATGCGAAAGCTGTGCTAGATATGGCGGCAAGGGAAAAGGTTGGCCACTATGGCACCAGGCCGGTTATAGGAAAAAAGCAGTTTGTGAAAAATGTAGTTATAAGAGTATACACCCTGAACAATTTGACGTTTATCATATAGATGGAAAACTTAGTAATTGTCGTAGTGATAACTTAAAAACTATATGTGCTAACTGTCAACGCATTATGCAGAAGCAAGGTGTTAAGTGGAAGCAAGGAGACTTAGTTCCTGACTTTTAAGTAACTCATTAACTGGTCTAGATTAAACTTCAAGTCTTCTAGTGTACCGTTGTTGTCAATTGTAAAGTCTGACATCCATTGCTCTAAACTCATTGAGTCAGTAGATTCAGCTTCTAGATGCATACTACGGTCTACCCAAATACAGTAATCAAATACACCTGTGTTTTGCATTGCAAAGAATTCACGCTTGTTGCGTAGCCCACAATAGATATCGTAAGCAGCAAACATTTCTCTGCCTAGAGTCGCTGCATCAGGTACATTATAATCGCAGATAGCATTATACCATTCTGCTCTGTGATTATGCCTGTCAGCATAACACTCTTCCTCATTAGCATATCCATACTTGTCCTTTAGATCGTTGTATATAAATTGCAAACTACAAAACTTAGAACTGCTTTCAAATGTGTATCCATAATGATCACGCAGCATTTCGCATACAGTATCTTTACCATGTCGGCCGTGTCCAATGACAAGTAGTTTAGGGTTGCTCATTTATGTCTCCTAGTAATAACTTATTATAAACTAGAAATTAATAAATGTCAACCTTAATCATAACCTAAAACAGCAACTTTAGACATCTCTTCAATGCGTAATTCTGTTACACGATCTTCATATGCTTGCTCAAAACCTTCTTCGTGAAGATAGTTTTCTATATTACCCCAGAGTCTTTTGAAGTAAGAGTCGTATAATCTTTCAACAGTTTTATCGTTTTCAGAAATATCAATTAGCTGTCCTTTAATCATCCAATTAAATCGGTTAGCTTCTTTACGTACAAATGGTGAACACATTGGCTTCTCCTTGTTACATATGTATTTACAAGGAACCGCAATCGTTAGCGCCAACTTAGGTGGATTTAGCCTATTACAAATCCATAGCCATTACCGCCGGCCATATTCATTGCTACTTCGTTTTCAAGCTTTTCCATTTCACCTTGTGCTTCTGCTTTGAGATTGTCTCCATTAAGAGTTGAACCGCCTTGTGGTCCTGCAATAGTAGCAAATTTACTACGTGCTTCGCCTAGCATATGCTTACATACTGCAAGTGTATAATCTTTAATCCATTGTCCTGAGTATGTATCTGTTATTATCATAATGTCAGGCTTATGATTATATGTGTACATTAGAATTTCTTCACCATCGCCCCTTGGACGCTGAAATATAGTTAATTGCTTTGAGTTATTATTGTATTTAAATTCAATAAAGCTACCAAACATACGTCCTACAAGTTCTTGATATCCTGAAAATAACTCATACGTTAATAGTCCGCCTATTGAACTCGAGCTCATCAAGTAAGTGTTAGTGTACGCAAGATTAAACGGATCAAACATTGTGCCGCCATCACCACCGCCACTGCGTGAACCGATACTACGTCTAAACATTTTACGTACTTCGATAACTTCGTCCGGTAACGTATAAACATTTTGGTCTTCTACTAATGTAAGAAAGCTGTAACTTTCTTCAACACTATTATCACTGCGCTGCCTAAAACGTGATAACGCTTTAGATAGTGCTGTTTCATAATGTACTGGATCAAGTTCAACATCAACCATGCCTCCGCCAAGCATAGTAGTAACATAATCATATATCTTCTGTTGTTCTTCTTTTAAATTCTTTGCCATAGTGTTACCTTATACTGCAAACGTTGCGTTACTTATTTGACAAAATACTGTAGCTAGTAAGTTAGCTCTATTTGTCGTTACACCATTTTCTATAACTGGAATAGCTTTAATATTTCTTGCATCTACTCCTGCTATCGAAGATACTCCTGCTGGTGAGCCTTCTATATTTGATGAATGTAGTTCGTCAATTACTAATAGATATTTAGAATTAGGTGCTAAGTGCGGGTGTATTGCAAGATCTGCTGTAGTTGCATAACCTGCACCTGTTTCGATATAACCTACTACAAGAGTCCAATGTCCTACTGAGTTTTCAAAGGTGTTTGCGTCGCCAACATAGTATGTTTCTCCATTCGGACCGGCATTGTTTACTGCTCCCCAATCATAGAATTTAATAGGTAGTGATTTAGTTAAAGAATCGCCTCCGATAATTTCTGGAGGAAGCTTATTTGCATTTCCTGCTTCAGTTAAGTTCCAATGTCTCCAACATGCAAAGAAAGGACGATCAGCTGCAATTTCAGTTCTTACAGTAGCAAAGTTTGTATTAAAGTCTTGCATCAGTGTTGCTGCGTAACCTTCGTTTGCTGTCGGGTCAGGAAAAACATCTTGGGTATTATAACTAATAGATAAATCAGTTGCTTGTAATAATCCTTCGTTTATTTGGGCGAGCCAGGCTCTAAATCCAACGACCATGTTACCGATAGTAGTGCCTTTAGTAGCAGTTGCAGCGTTCCAAAATGTTTGAGTTTCTAGTGCTCCTGTGCCATTTGTGCCAATATACCATCCCCAGTCAGTTAACGTATCAGCAGCATCTTGTGTTGCATACGCTACTGTGTTTGCTGGTCTAACATTATCCCAGTTATGATCGTGCCAATTAGAGTCGCCAAATACCGCTGTGCCATTGTCTGGCCAATTTGCGCCGTCGCCGAACAATAGTTGGAAGCCATATTTATTTTCTACATATCCAAGCCAATTTGCGCATGCGTTTGGACCACTCCATCCTTCAACATCTTCTTCAGTAATAGTTGCATTGTATTGAAACGGATTATCCCACATTGCAGGCGGAGTAGCAATTGTAGCTAATTGTACGTTTGCTGCTGCTAGTTCTGTTTCTGTTAAACGGAGTCTACGATAGTTTAGATTCGATGATGCTGTAGATATATTTGTATCCCACCGATTATTTGTACCATCATATACTAGTAATGTTTCTAAGTTACTACTATCTAATATAAGGCTTTTCTTATCACCTAAAGATACGTTGTTCCAAGTACCGTCTGGTACCTGTGTAGTATTTGCAATTCTATAATCAATTGGATGGCTGCCTCTAATACTTACTGCATTAGTTGCATGACCGTAACCCTTAACTATGACTCTTATTGTATCACCGTCTGCTGGCGCTGCCGGAAGAGTTATATAAAATCCTGGCTTAAAATCATACAGTCCGTCACTACTGACTCTCGGAGCAGGATCAACAATAATAGTGTCTCCGTTTCCTGCACTGTATGATTCTGCAACAGTTTTACTTTTTGCTGCTGCGTTTTTAATTTCTGCTAAAAACATTTATTAATTCTCCGTTAATATCCAACCTTGTTCGACGTTATAGTAAACTAGTCCAAAAGCAGCTCGATCAGTTTGGATTATTAAATCGTCTGCTCTTCCTTGGATATTGTGTCCGTTTCTTGAAATAGTTATATTGAAATTCGATGCTTCACCGAAGCCGTCTATTACTCTAAATTCGTCACCTAGTTCTGCTGCGGCAGGTAGTGTTATTGTTATTCCACCAGTTACACTAGTATCAACAATATAGTGACTGCCTGGTTCAGCAGTAATACTAGTTATTAGTTCTGTCCAACCTCTTGAAAGTTTAGTTGTTTTTAGTACACCTGTTGTAGTGTTAGAGTTAATAACATCTCCAACTACTGTGCCGTCGATGTCGTTAATAATTTGTGTACTATCTAGTGCAAACACACTACCAGTTAAATCACCCGTAACATTTTCTGCTGTAATATTGCCAATGTGCATATTACCGTATCTAAATTCAGTACTACCAATGTCGCCGTCTAGATCAATTTCTGGAATAAAGTTAACACCAGTTTTAGTGTTTACATTACCAGTTACATCAACAGTGCCATTAAGGACAGTGTCACCGTCTATATATACACTAGCCGCAGAACCTGGAGTAAATCTAAATCCGTCACTAATAGTAGTCGGTGTAAAGAATACAGCGTCACCTTGTTTAAGTACACTCATTTCATCGTTGTTAATAGTACCTTTAATTTCGCCAGTTATGCCATCGATCATTATACTAGAATCGTCTGCAAACACCGAACCTTTTAGGTCAGCATTAAGTTGAGCAAATGAGCTACCATTAGTCCATGCACTACCGTCCCATTGTAGTACGTCTCCAAGTGCTGGAGATCCAAGAGTTACTTGTGATAGATCATTTAATGTTTTATTTCCAAACTCTGTATTAAATCTTGCATTTGTAAAGTAATAATTATTAAGACCTTCAGCTAGATCATCTGATGTTGCTAAACTAAGAGCATCATCAAAGCGTTGTTCAGTCCAATATAAGTTAGTTGTGCCTTCTTCAATATCACTTGTAAGTAAGTTGCCTAATCTATAATCAAAGTCTTGATTAAAGTAAGTAGTTTGGTAATATCTATTTGAACTACCTTCTGCTAGGTTATCTGTTGATATTGCAGATAAGTTAGCTGTAAAGTTTGCATTGCCTCTTGCTGTAGTCCAGTATAAATTGTTATCACCTTCACTAACACTGTCTGTTGTTAGACCGCCGCCAATTCTTATTAGCTTGTTCCAAGAACCTCCTACGGCTACATAACCTTCGCCTTCAGCTTGTACAACTGCAAACATACCTGCATATGTAGTTGCATTTGGTAAATCTGCTAATGTTGCATAGTAGCTTCTAATTTTGTTTGTTGCACTTGTTAATTCAACTGTTGCACTTGGACTTGTAATACTACCATTTAGGTTACCTTCAAATGTAGCTGCTACAACACTTTCGCTTCCGAATGACCATTTGTCAACTGTTTCGTCCCATACAAACTGTTTAACACCTTCGTCCCCGCGGCTAATTTCAATACCTGCATTTAATGTAGGTGCACCCGAAGTAACACTACTGTTTAATGTGATAATGTTATCTTCAACTAATAGCTGTTGGGTATTAAGTGTTGTAGTAGTGCCAGAAACTGTTAAATCTCCAGTAACAGTTAAGTTAAGGAAAGTAGGAGTTGCGTTAGTAGCAACGTCTTGTCCAATTGCTACTACTCCGGAAGCAACAGTAACTCCAGTGCCTCCAGTAATAGCAGCATGCGCTCTTGCATTTGTAAAGTATAAGTTTGCTGCGCCTGAGCCTTCTGATATTTCGTCTGTTACAGAAGGAATAGTAGGCTTGTTAGCAAAGTTTGTCCAGTCTAAGAAATAACTAGGTGCTTGTCCATTTAAGTTTTGTACTTCGCCAAATTCGTTAATTACTACATCATCATATTCGTTTGTAATCTTATATTCATTAAGGCCACCTAGTTCAAGGTTACCATTAAAGTTGCCTTCGAGTGTACCAGTGGATGTAAATGATCCACTTACATTTAAGTTGTTAAATGATGATGTATTTGTACTTGTGACATCTCCGCTAAGTGTACCATTAACGCTACCGTTTAAACTACCAGTAAATATGCCTTCAAAACTTAGGTTTTGACTCGGACTTGTAGGATCAACTTTAACTACCATCGGTAGCGTACTTGAGAATGTTAGGCCGCCCTGCTCAATACGTGTTGCACCTAGTGTTGCTATCGGTTTACCTAAGATATACGAATTTAACCCAAAAGTCATTCGAGTAGCAGCATTAACACCTAGTATAGTTCCGGTCTTTGGACCTAAGTTATCTGTAAGTGTATTATCGTTGATTACATCACCTACAATAAAGTTAGAAGTTGCATCTACTAGCATACTTGAATCGTCACCAAATACACTACCTTTTACATCACTGCCCCATAGTGCAGCACTAATATCAGCAAATTCAACCGCTGTTGCATCAGCAGTAACAGCAAGGAATTTGCCATTAGCACCACTAAAGGAACTAGGTGTTTGATCTAGTCCTAAGAAAGTACTTGCTCCACCTGCGCCGCCGCCTGTTGCTGTTACTGTAAGCGTGTTTGCAACATCGTCATATGTTAAGTTAATTCCAGTGCCTTCTTGAAGAAGTGCGTTTACTCTGTCGTCAACTCTTTCGTCAGTAAACCATTTGTTAAGTACACCTTCTGATATATCATCAGTTGATTTAGTAGCAAAAGCAATGTTCCAGTCAGCTTGTGTATAATGATCTAATACATAAATTGTGCCAGCCATGCCTGCATGATATTGGCAGTTATAATATAATGTATCCGGAGCGTCCATAGGAACAATAAACGTAATAGTGCCTGTTTCTGAGCCATTGCCAGTTACGCCGTCATTAAATGCGTTTGCAGTTCCTGTAGAATTTGCAGTTTTAATAAACAGCGGATGTCCTGTTGCATTCATAGTAAATGTATAAGTTTGGCCTCTAGACAAGTATAGTGTAGGATCGTTATCAGCTGAAGTGCCACCGCCGTTAAACACAAAGTTATTTGTGCCGTCATTTGTTACATTAAAGTTAACAACGCCATCGACACTAGCTACGTTGCCGGGTACAAAGTTACTGCCGTCCCAAACAAGTGCTTGGCCGTTAGTTGGTGCTGAAGTGGTTGTGTCTACATCGTTTAGTTCATCAATACTTGACGTACTAATATCACTGCCTCCAGCAACTGCTGCCGGTGCCCAAGAACTTCCGTTCCATACTAATGCGTCTCCGCTTGACGGTGTAATAGATACAGTATTAACATCTGAAAGTGCGTTAACACTAGTACTCGATACGTCTGGAGTAACTGTATTTGGTGCCCAGTTAGTTCCGTCCCATACTAAAGATTCACCAGTATTAGGTGTTGCTGTAGTAGTATCTACATCATTTAATGAATCAATGCCAAATGCCGCAATAGTAGTAATATACCCCGAAGTGTTATTAAAGCTAATTACGCCAGTTACATTGTTAAAGTCAATGTCGCCAGTAGCACTAATATCTGTTAATGCAATACCAACACCGCCGGCTGATGTTAAATCAGGTCCCGGTGCCCACTGTAAGCCGTCCCATTTTAGTACATGCCCAGTTGTAGGAGTTCCTGAATAATTAACATCAGTTAAATCTGCTAGAGTAGTAATTGTAGAAGCATCTGTAATTCCATAACCTGCTACTGTTGTAGGAGTTCCTGTTATTGATGCCCAAGTAAAGTCTTGCGCAGGAACACTTGTTAAATAATTTGAGTCGTTAGTCCATTGACTAATGTTACCTGACTTGTTTGTAAAAGTTGTTGTACTTGTTCCCGTTACATCACCGCCGCCATCTGTAATTCCGTAGCCAGCAAGTGTTGTTGGCTTACTTGTTAAACTTGCAAATGTTTGTGCCGGAACACTTGTTAAGTATGAGCTTAAATCTGGTGGTGTATATGTAAATTGCCCAGTTGCATTATTATATGCTAAACTTGCTGAGCCAGCAGCGGCAGTAGTAACACTTAAATCTGTTAATGCAATTCCTGCACCTGCGCCTGCATCTGTTCCAATAGCCCAAGATGTGCCATTATATTTTAGTACACTTCCTATAACTGCGCTAGATGTGTCTACATCTGTTAGCTGACCAATTGTAGTTGAAGTAGATACTGTTCCTGCAACCCAAGCACTTCCGTTCCATACTAGTGCTTGTCCGTTGCTAGGTGATGCTACACTTACATTAGACAGGTCATTTAGTGCTACTGCTGAACTTGATGCTTGTGCTGTCCATACTGCGCCGTCATATGTTAATACTTGTCCCGATGTAGCTGTAGCAACGCTAGTGTCTGTTAAACCTGCTAGGGTAGTTGTGACTGTTGGCGTATTTGTAAAGTTAGTATAGTCTAAATAGTAGCTAGGTCCTTGATTGTTTAATGTTGATGCATTTGATCCTGATGACGCTGCACTGCCCCATGTAACATTTCCTGAAATGTCAATTAGCAACACTTGTCCTTGTAATCCTAACGCATCTGGAAAATCTCCTACTTTACCGTATAGTTCAGTAAAGTTTAAATTTGCTTTTGTAAGTGCGCCACGTAGTGTGTCTCCGTCGCCCGAATCGGGACTGCTACCTGTGTTAATTACTTCTTGTGTCATAGTATTTTAATTCCTAGCATTTGTTTAAAGTATTTATCTTATGAGAGAGAATCTAATAAATACTTACACAATGCCCAGACTCAGTTTATATAAACCCGAAAAAGGTCAAGACTACAAGTTTTTAGACCGACAAGTATACGAAATGTTCCAGATAGGTGGGACAGACGTCCTTGTACACAAATATATAGGTACAAATGACGGGACCACCGAAAAGGACGAGCGTCAGATTCAAGATCTACTATTTTTAGAAAATAGAGATAGAAAGTACGATGCAGACATTTACAGTCTAAGAGGCATTTACAATGTACAAGACATTGATTTTGACCTTAGTCAGTTCGGTTTGTTCTTACAAAATGATACAGTATTCTTAACTGTACACATTAACAGTACTGTTGATAGTTTGGGCCGTAAACCAATGTCAGGTGATGTTATTGAATTGCCGCATTTAAAGGATGAACACGCTGCTAACGATTACAGCGTTGCACTTAAAAGATTCTATGTAATAGAAGACGTTAACCGTGCAGCAGAGGGATTTTCAGCAACTTGGTATCCACACTTATATCGCTTGAAACTAAAGCAAATTATGGATAGTCAAGAATATAAAGATATACTAGACTTACCTATGAATGAAGACAACGAAAGCGAAGGTTCACTACGAGACTTGCTTTCAACATACGATGCTGAAATGCAAATTAATAATGCTAACTTATTAGAAGCACAAAAAGATTCTGCTAAATCAGGATACGACATTACAAATCTGTACACGTTAGCAGTTAATGAAAAAGGTGGTTCAGATATATCAACTGTAGACGATAGTTCGCTAGATGCTACTTCATTGGCTACTGTAGATGCATTGAGGAATACTCCTACTAGAGACGGGTACAGCGGATACTTACTCGGATCTACTGATGCTCCAGATGGCTCTCCGTTTGGTAGTGGCATTGCCTTTCCGCAATCACATGCAGAAGGTGATTACTTTTTAAGACTTGACTTTTTACCAAATAGATTATTTAGATACGATGGCGAAAGATGGGTTAAGATGAGAGATAATTTAAGAATGGATCTAAGTAATAGTGATTCAAGACAGACACAACAGCTATCGTTTGTAAACAATAACCAATTTACATATATTGACAAACTTGCTGCTGATATAGCTGTGCTACAAAAAGGTGCAGTTGAAGTGTTAACTGATATTGAAGTAATAGATCCAACACCAAAATATGTATTAATTAAACTTAACTCGTACATGCTAGAACTAGATACAGTAACGTATCCTTCATTGATTAGCAGCTATGTTAAAAATGCTACTACATTGATCAAATTAGATTTGCCAGCTGCAATCATCGAAGCAGGACAATGGGAAATTACACTATATAACGATAGAGTTAAACAGCGTCAGAGCTTATCTCAAGCATTGCGTCCAAGGAGCGATAACTAATGCAACATTTTTACGATGGTCAAATAAGACGTTATCTTAATCAGATGCTACGTTTGCTTAGTAACTTTAGTTATAAAGATGGAGCAGGCAACCTTACAATGGTTCCAGTTGTGTACGGAGATATTAGTAGACAAGTTGCTAATATTATTAGAGATAATAGTGAAAACAAGATACCTAGTGCTCCTCGCATTGGATTATATGTTACAGCACTTGAACAAGATCGTGCAAGAACAGCTGATTCTAGTTATGTTGATAAACTACATGTTAGAGAAAGATCGTATGACGAAGCTACTAGTAGTTACTTAAATACCGAAGGGACTTCGTACACAGTAGAACGACTAATGCCAAGTCCATATACACTAACAGTAAATGCAGATATTTGGTCAACTAATACAGATCAAAAATTACAAATAACTGAACAAATTTTAATGCTATTTCGTCCAAGTCTCGAAATACAAACAACTGATAACTTTGCAGACTGGGCAAGTTTAAGCGTTGTTAATTTAGATAATATAACG
>Ga0257120_1002827_pt1 | contig 10101 bp, 8 predicted proteins | sample SI106_10metaG_FD_190153 | JGI IMG/M metagenome (GOLD analysis project Ga0257120, IMG submission 190153) | Marine microbial communities from Saanich Inlet, British Columbia, Canada - SI106_10 | ecosystem: Environmental > Aquatic > Marine > Inlet | place: Canada: British Columbia | collected...
GGCAATGTATTAAAAATACAACAATAATTTATTAAAAATCTGTGCTATAAAGTGCTACAAAAAACAGTAGTTTTAGGGTAAAAAACAAAATTTATCTTTAAGTTGAGCGCTTATTTCACCCCATTTTTCAGCTATTTTTATGTCTTTTTAAGACAAAAAAGTGCACAATACAAGCCAGAAAAAGCTACATGCAATGCGTAAAAGCATAAAATTATTAGAAATAAAAGAGGTCTTAAAAAAGTTCTAGTAACTTTTTTTAAAAGTATCAATACTTTTAGGAAAAAGTATTGTAAGTTTTTTAAAAAGTATCAATACTTTTCAGCAAAAGTATCAATACTTTTTAGAAAATAAATGAGGTAAAAAAAACTCTCGAAAGTGATTTTCGAGAGTTTTTAAAGTTTTTATTTTTGGTATGGGTAATCAACCAAAATGCAATTTGTGATTGCTACCCTAAATAGGTCATTAAAATTTTAGATCTAGAAGTGTGTTTTAATCTTCTAATTGCTTTTTCTTTAATTTGACGAACACGCTCACGTGTTAAATCGAAAGTTTCACCAATTTCTTCTAAAGTCATTGGTTGGTGCTCACCTAAACCAAAGTATAATTTTACAACATCTGCCTCACGTGGCGTTAATGTTTCTAATGCTCTATCAATTTCTATTCTTAGAGATTCGTGTAGTAATTTTCTATCTGGGTTTGGCGATTCTCCAGAGTTTAATACATCGTATAAGTTAGAGTCTTCACCCTCAATTAAAGGCGCATCCATAGATACGTGACGGCCAGAATTTTTCATAGATTCTTTTACGTCATTCACCGTCATGTCTAATTTCTTAGCAATCTCTTCCGGACTTGGAGGTCTTTCGTTTTCTTGCTCTAAGAAAGCATACATTTTGTTAATTTTATTGATAGAACCAATTTTGTTTAACGGCAAACGTACAATTCTAGATTGCTCTGCTAATGCTTGTAAAATAGATTGACGAATCCACCATACGGCATAAGATATAAACTTAAAACCACGCGTTTCATCAAAACGTTTTGCGGCTTTAATTAAACCTAAGTTTCCTTCGTTTATTAAATCGGGTAATGTTAATCCTTGATTTTGATATTGTTTTGCAACAGATACAACAAACCTTAAGTTGGCTTTTGTTAATTTTTCTAATGCTCTTTGGTCACCAGCTTTTATTAGCTGCGCCAATTCTACTTCCTCATCAGCTGTAATTAAATCTACTTTTCCTATTTCTTGCAAGTACTTGTCTAACGATGCAGTTTCCCTATTGGTAACCTGCTTGGTAATTTTAAGTTGTCTCATCTAAATTTTCTATTACTTTTTTAAGGATGTTATTGTATTGCTACAATCTATTATACGTTAGAACCTTACTTTTTGTTACAAAAAAAACATCTTTTTTTTTAATTTTTATTTTTTTGATGAAAAGGGTTCTAATAATCTAAGGAAAATTAGGGGTTAAGGGTTTGTAAGTAAGTGTTTTGCGTGTTTATTTTTAGTACATAAAAAAAGAGACCGTTTTCGCGATCTCTTTTCATTTTATTTCTAAATTATTAAAACAACCCGTTTATTTGAGCGTCTATTCTGTCTATAATATATCCTAAATCTTCAGGGTTTTCTATAAAATCAAGATTATCAACATCAATAATTAATAACTTTCCTTTTTTGTAGGTAGATATCCATGCTTCGTAACGCTCATTTAACCTGCTTAAATAATCGATACTGATGGAGCTTTCATATTCTCTACCACGTTTGTGAATTTGACTCACCAACTTAGAGATGTCTGCTCTTAAGTAAATTAATAAATCTGGCGGAGTTACTAAATTTTCCATTAATTCAAATAAAGATTTATAATTGGTAAAGTCTCTATTTGTCATTAACCCCATTGCATGCAAATTGGGTGCAAAAATATTAGCATCTTCATAAATGGTTCTGTCTTGAACAATGTTTTTACCAGTTTCTCTTAATTCTAAGATTTGACGAAATCTACTATTTAAAAAATACACTTGTAAATTAAAAGACCAACGCTCCATTTCTGTGTAAAAATCATCTAGATAAGGATTTTCATTCACAGATTCGTAATGAGGTTTCCATTTATAATGTCTGGCTAATAGTTTGGTTAATGTAGTTTTACCAGCGCCAATGTTTCCTGCAATTGCAACGTGCATATATTAAAATATTAAATTTTTAAGTCGCCCCAAACTTACAAAATTTTGAACTTTTTTGAGTAGTTTTTTAGTTAGTTTTTTACCACCCTATAGGTGTTCGTTTCTTTTGTTTGCTTATCAAAAGCTTTTACCAAATAAGTAGCGCTAGATAACACGGACATGTTAAGTTTGTTGCCTGTTGTTTCCATCACTTTTCTGCCATTAAGATCATAAACTTCTATTTTATAATTTTGGTCAGAGTTTAAAGACAATTGAGAATTTGTTGGATTTGGGAATAATGTTGGCGCCGTCTTTAAATCTACAGAAGCTACTGATAAGGAAGAGTTGTAAGCCAGAATATCGTACTCAAGAGCCAAAAAATAATTATCAGACTCATTTGAACTGATTTCTTTTCCAGCAAATAAAATATCTCCTCTTTCAAACCCTTCAGTATACCAATAAGTGTGCAAGACATACCAAAATTTATTTTCTGGAACAGTCCAAGTATTCCAACCACCTTGACTATTTATTGTAATCGGTTTTACATAAGAATTTTCATTAAAAGAATATAAAATGCCCTGAATACCATCATTGTTATTAGAGTGTGCTACCGTATTACCTGGCCCAATAATACAAGGGCAATCAATGCCTTGATAGTTATTGGTAATGTACTGTATACTTCCAAACCTATCCAACATATGAAGTATTGTGTTGTCCGGAACCGTAAAGTCCACGCCTTCTTGTATCAACTGAGTTCCTGTGATTTCTAAAGGGAGTAAAAAGTTTTGTTGTAGATAGTTTTGACTGTAATTAATAAAGGGTAAGACAAAAAAGATAAAGAATAGTTTTTTCATAAGGGTTGATTATTAACGACTTAAAGATAGAGAATTATTTTTAAAAATAAAAAGTTCTTCTTTAGACGATGTTGTGCCCCATTGGTAATCTAAAAAACCAGATAGAAAGCACTTAGCAAATTAATTTATAACCAAAACCTCTAATGTTTAGGATGTGTATGGAGGTATCTTTTTTTAATTTTTTACGCAATTTACTGATAAAAACATCCATACTTCTTGCATTAAAAAAATCATCATTTCCCCACAGTTTGTTTAGAATATAAGTTCTTTCTAAAATTTCATTTTTCTTTTCAAAAAGATAAAAAAGAAGCTGTGCCTCTCTATGGGTTAGGTTTTCAGAGGTTTCTGAATGCAACAATGTTTGTTTTGTAAAATTAAAAATATAATTTCCAATTTTTATGTTTTCAACATTGGTTTTTAGTTCTATTCTATTTAAAAGCGCTTTCATTCTCACAATTAATTCTTCCATAGAAAATGGCTTTTTTAAATAGTCATTTCCGCCATGCTCAAACCCCTCTAAAACATCACTTGTTTGCGATTTTGCTGTTAAGAATATAATAGGAATTTTTTTATTTTCCTCTCTTATTTCTTTCGCCAATGTAAAACCATCTTTCTTGGGCATCATTACATCCAACACTAAAATATCTGGTTTTTCTTTTTGATAAATTTTAAAAGCATCCACGCCATTTATAGCGTGATAAACAGAAAAACCTCTTGTTTCTAAACTCTCTTTTACAATCATTCCTAAACTAGCTTCATCTTCTGCTAACAATACATTTATCTTAGACATTAGGTAGGGTTATTTTAAAAATAGTTTGGTTATTATTGGATGATAGCACAAGGATTCCGTGATGCTTTTCTACAATTTTCTTACAATAGTATAAGCCAATGCCAAAGCCTTTTACATCGTGTGTGTTTCCTTTAGGAACTCTATAAAATTTATCGAAAATCTTTTCTTGTTGATTTTTTTCAATACCATCGCCATCATCGGCAATAGAAATTTCTACTGATTTAAAAGTAGAATTTATATGAATTTCAACAGTATTTCCTCCGTATTTAATAGCATTATCAATTAAATTAGAAACTACATTTTCAAAATGAAATACATCTATGTTTAAAGAAATGGGATTTACATTAGAAGAGAAAATGAGTGTTTTATTATTGCTCAATAATTGATATTTGTTCACGAGTTTTTCTGTCATTGCTACAACATCTGCGGTTTCCTTTTTAAGCAGTAATTGTTCACTATCTAAGGTGGCAGTTTCAAGTAATTTCTCTACCATTTGATGCAATTTTTTTAATTGAACAGAAGACATTGCCAAGTATTTTTGTGTTTTTTGTTTGTCATCAATTACATTAAAACTTTCAATAGCCTCAATCGCCGTAGAAACTGTGGCAATAGGTGTTTTAAATTCGTGCGTAATGTTGCTAATTAAATCATTTTTAATCGCAGCCAATTCTTTTTGTTGCTGAATGATTTTAAGCAAATAAAACAAACAAGAAATAATTAATAAAGAAAGCAGGAGTGATAAGAAAATGCCTCCAAAACCTCTCTTTAAAGCCTCAAAGTTGGCATTGCTGTAATACAACTCAAAAGCTTCAAAATCTTTGAGATAGGTAGATTTTGAGGTAACAGAAAATTGTTTGTCAACTAAGCTAAGGTCTTTGGTTTGTTTAAAAAGAGTATCATTTTTAATGTGATGAAAACTTGTTTTTAAGGCAATACCTTTTTTTGATAATTGTTGTTCAATCAAAGAATCAATTTTGTTGTAATCTAGTTGTTCATCTAAAAATGAAATAATAATGGGTTTTAGAGTGGTAACAAGTTTTATACTGTCTATAGCTTTTTTATCGTAAAAATGTGAGTTGATTTTTGAGGTATGTAGCATTAAAGAATCTATGTTTTCCGGAGAAAAATTTTCATCGGAAGAAATCTCGATACTGCTAATACTCATCTTAGAATTTGTAATTTTATGCGCCTTTACCCTGTTTTTTAATCGAGAGAGTAGGGTGTTAGAAGGTTGATTGTTGGCACTGCTTATAGTTTGCTCATCATCATCATTTTTAATAATGGTTAAGAAGTTACTTTTGGCAAGAGATGAATAATATTCTTCTACGGCATTGTCTAAACTTAATTGAATTTCATTGGCAACACGTTGTTTGTTTTCCTCGTAATTTTTAAAGTTCCAATAAAATTGAATAGCAATTGTTGTGATAATTGTGATCACAATAAAATAAAGAATCCATTTGTATTTTTGGGTATTCATGCAACAAATATACTTTCAAAAATTCATAAAAACTTTGGGTTAACACTCGTTAACACTTGTTAACCTAATTCTATGGTTTTAGTGTGCACTTTTGCGGTGTTCTATTTAAAACTAAACATTATGAAAAAAATAATTACCGTATTTGCACTATTATTAATTACGTCTATGAACGCGCAAACGTTTACAGGAAAGGCTACCTATAAAACAAGTCGAAAATCAGACATACAAATAGATGCGAATCAAGAAGGAATGACAGATAAAATACAAGAAGAAGTTCAAAAAAGACTTCAAAAAATGAGTCAAAAAACTTTTATTCTAGAGTTTGACAAAACAAAGTCAGTTTACAAACAAGATGAAAGTTTGGCTGCACCTAATTTATCTAGTGATTTTACTCAAGTTCAAGTAATTGAGATTGGTGGCGGCTCAGGAAAAGGAAGTATTTACTATAAAGATTTACAAGGAAAAACATATAGGAATCAAACAGAGATTCAGGGAAAAGTTTTTTTGATAAAAGATGATCTACCCGCATATGATTGGAAAATGTCTACAGAAACTAAAAATATAGGCATGTATACGTGTTACAAGGCTACCTATTCTAAAGAAGTAGAACAGAAACAGGTAACCTTTATAAATGGTGAAATGAAAGAGGAGGTTGTAAAAGAAACAATTGTAACCACAGCATGGTATACTTTGCAAGTTCCGGTAAGTAATGGCCCAGATAATTACCAAGGTTTACCGGGTTTAATCTTAGAAATTAACGATGGCAAAAATTTAATTGTGTGTACAGAAATTAGTATGAATCCTTCTAAAAGCATTAAAATTGAAGCGCCTAAAAAGGGAAAAGTTGTTTCTCAAGAAAAGTACGATGAAATTCAAAATAAGAAATCTAAAGAAATGATGGAGAAGTTTAAAAGTAGAAGAGGTTTTGAAATGAATGGTATGGATTTTAAAATGGGCAATTGATTTTTTGTTTAATTTTTTAAAAATAAAGTTAAACTTTTAAGTTTTTTTTAAGTCTTATAAAAAATTAATAAGAGTACTTTTGAAAAAAAAATAAAACTAATTTATATGAAATCAATTTTTACATTCCTACTAGCAATTGTTACTGTTACCACATTTGCTCAAAAAGACTTTCAGGGAAAGGCTACTTACATGTCTAAAAGAACAATGGATATGAGTCGATTCGGAGACGAAATGAGTGAGCAGCAAAAGAAACAAATGATGGCTCGTTTTAAGAATTATTTAGAAAAAACTTTTACACTAAGTTTTAATAAAACAGAATCGTCTTTTAAGGAGAATGTAAAATTAGATGCGCCGGGAACTACAGCCCGAAGATGGGGAAATAACAACGGTCAAGGTTCTATTTACAAGAACCTTAAAAGTAAAGAAATGATTGAAGATGTTGAGCAGTTTAGCAAGCGTTTTTTGGTGATGGAAGCAATGGATCAACCAAAGTGGGAGATGGGTACAGAAACAAAGAAGATTGGCCAGTATACTTGTTACAAAGCAACCATGGTTAAAGTAGATAATAAAATTGATTGGGGAAGTATTTTTAGTAGAAGAAGAAATACTAAAAAGAAAGATTCTACACAAACAGCTGCTGAAAAAGACGCTGTAAAAATGGTGGCTGTAACGGCATGGTACACACCTCAAATACCTGTAAGTTCTGGGCCAGGAGTTTATTTTGGTTTGCCAGGTTTAATTTTAGAGATAAATGAAGGAAGAACAACGATGTTGTGTACAGAAATTGTATTAAACCCAGCAGAAGCAGTAGAAATAAAAAGACCATCAAAAGGAAAAGAGGTAGATAGAGTAGATTACAATAAGATTGTAAAAGAGAAAACAGCAGAACTTAAAGAACAATTTAAAAGTAGAAGAAGCGGCGGTCGTAGAAACTAATTATTCTATCACAAGCTAATCAACAACAAAATACAAATGAAAAAAATTATATTTATTGCTGTTTTTATGGTGTCTTGGGTTTCAACAGCTCAAATTAATTTAAAAGGGGTTGTTAAAGATTCTATTGGCGCTCCTTTAGAAATGGCAAACGTAATTGCATTAGATACTGTTGCTAAAAAAATTGCTTCTTTTGGATTTACAGATGCAAAAGGAAATTTTAAATTAGATCTTCAAAAAAATACCGTCTACAATATTAAAATTAGTTACATAGGGTATAAAGAAATTAGCCAATTTGTGAGGACTAAAGAAGCCGATATTTCTAATGCTTACAAGATGTTTGAAGACAGTATGTTAGACGGCATTAGTTTGGTTTCTAAAATGCCAGTAACCATAAAAGGAGATACCATTATTTACAATGCAGATTCTTTTAAAAATGGTTCTGAAAGAAAATTAGAAGACGTACTAAAAAAGTTGCCCGGAGTAGAATTAAATGACGCTGGTGAAATAGAGGTTGAAGGAAAGGTTGTTGAAAAAATAATGGTAGACGGTAAGGAGTTTTTTAGTGGTGATACAAAATTAGCCACAAAAAATATTCCTTCTAATGCGGTTGATAAAATACAAGTTTTAAGAAACTACTCGGATGTGAATCAACTGAGTGGCGTTCAAAATAACCAAGATAGGGTTGCTATTAACATCAAATTAAAACAAGGGAAAAAGAATTTTTGGTTTGGAGACATAACTGCCGGTGCAGGAAATTCGCCAGATGATGGCTTGTATCTTTTTCAGCCTAAGTTGTTTTACTATACGCCAAAATATACCATAAATGTTATTGGAGATGTAAATAATATTGGTGATGTTGTGTTAAGTAGGAGAGATGTAAGAAGTTTTGGTGGCGGTTTTCAGAGTCAGAGCCCATCAAACGGAACAAACATTAATATTGGAGATGCCGGTATTGGTTTTTTAAATGCAAGTGCAAGAAATGCAAATAAAATTGAAACTAAATTATCTGCATTAAACTTTAGTTATTCACCAAACAAAAAATTAGATTTAAGTGGTTTCTTAATTTGGTCAAGTAATAGTAACGGACAAAGAAATATTAGAGATATTGATTATATAGACCCCAATACGCCAGATGATTTTGTTGATAATGTAACAGATCAGACAAGTAATACAGGTTTATTTCGATTTAGCTCAGTTTATAAAAAAGATTACAGCAACCAATTAAATTATGATGTAACTGGTCGTTTCTCTAATGAGTTTAGAACAGATAATGTTAATTCAAGGGTGTTAAGTGATATTTCTGAAAGAGAAAGTGCAACGCCATTTAAAATAAATCAGAATTTCAGTTATTTTTATACAGCAAGCGAAAAAAATATTTTTGCTTTAGAGGTAAAACATTTATTACAAGATGAAGATCCTTTTTATGTTGCTTCTTTAGAAAATGATCCGCTAAATAATAATCCTACAGATGATCCAAGCTTAAATGAATTTGAAGATGGTTTTGATGATGCAGCAGAAAGTTTAGGTTTAGACAGATCTAATATGTTTTATACATTAGAACAAGATAGAAAGGTAAAAACAAACCAATTAGATGCAAAATTAGATTACTATTATATTTTAAATACGAAGAGTAATTTAAACTTTGTTGCCGGAACTATTTTAAGTAAACAAAATTTTAATTCTCGGTTCTTTCAAATTTTAGATAATGGAACAGAGTTTGATCCAACTCCAACGATTCAGGGTGTTAATGATTTACAAACAACCAATGACACCGAATACAATTTTACAGATATTTATGCAGGATTAAGATATCGATTAAAAGCAGGTATTTTTACATTTACGCCAGGTTTTACAATGCATTCTTACAAATCTGCAAATACACAGTTTGCCACAGAATATTTTGAAGATTCCTTTGCCAAATTTTTGCCAGAGTTTGATATGAATGTGCAGTTTAAAAGAAGTGAGAGCTTAGCATTAACCTACAAACAAGAGGTGAATTTTACAGACGTAAACAAAATAGCCAGAGGTATTGTAGCAAATAATTACAGTTCTTTTTTTGCAGGGAACGCAGAGCTAGTAAATGCTAGTTTTCATAATGTAGCGCTAAGATATTCTAGCTACAATTTATTTAATGCGAGCAATGTGTATGCAAGAGTAAGTTATAGAAAAACAGCAAATCAAGTAAATCGTAATACTATTTTTGAGCCACGATCTGTTGTTTCTAGTAGTACTTATTTAAATTCACTTTTTGATAACGAAAATTTTAACGCTTTTGGTAGAGTTGAAAAAACAATCAAAAAAATAAAAATGTCGTTAGGTGGGAATTTTTCATACAATAAAACCTTTCAATTTATTAATTCTAATGAGAATACAAATGAAAGCGTATCAAAAGGATTGATTTCAAGTATTGGAACAAACTTTACGAAAGCGCCCAATGTTAGTGTACGTTATAGAGTTTCTTTTGTAGACCAAAGCAACAGTGCTAGAGCAGCAGATGTAGCGTCTATAATGCACATGCCGTCATTTAATTTTGATGCCTATATTTGGGATTCATTAACGGCAAAGTCAGATTTTTCTTACACTGAAACGAGGCAAGAAGGAAGTGTTGTGAATTCATTTAAAATATGGAACGCTTCTTTAGCGTATAGAAAAGACAATGATGCCAAATGGGAGTACGAATTGGTTGGTAATAATTTATTAGGAACAGGTTTTCAGTCTTCTGTAAATCAAGGTGTTGTTTCTTTTACTGTAAATCAGACATTTATTCTTCCAAGATTTGTGAGTGTAAGAGTGAGGTATCAATTATAAAATAAAGACATATCCTTTTTAAAATGGCTCAATTTTTATTGAGCCATTTTTATTTTCTTTACTATTTTAGCGGCATGAGTTTGTTAGCATCAAAATCTTCTTTTTACGCGACTTCTAAAAGT
>Ga0257120_1002830_pt1 | contig 10083 bp, 6 predicted proteins | sample SI106_10metaG_FD_190153 | JGI IMG/M metagenome (GOLD analysis project Ga0257120, IMG submission 190153) | Marine microbial communities from Saanich Inlet, British Columbia, Canada - SI106_10 | ecosystem: Environmental > Aquatic > Marine > Inlet | place: Canada: British Columbia | collected...
CTACTTCTTTTTTTCCATTGTACTTAAGCTGATGTAAAAGCTCCTGTACCAATCCGTCCTTTATAAAATACATCAAGGATGTTGCAGACTCCAACGGGATTCTTCTCCAAAATAGCTTTGCCACCTCATTATAATCATACTCCCAATATCTAGTAAGTGGAAGCGAAGCTTGGCATTCATTACATATTGGCAACTCGTCCTCGTCTAGTGAATTTCCACAACCAAAACAGTTAAATGGAAAAGCTAAATGCGAAAAATCCACGAAGTATTTTGAAAGCAGGCTCATTATTCAATAACGAGGCGCTCATAAATCTTTCCAGAATCTGTGGCTATTTCAACCATATACACTCCCGTTGATATGTTCTTTGGAAGATTAACTATACTCTGGTTTTCAGCTACAAAAACCAAACTACCATCCATACTATAAATGTGAACAAAACGAAGCTGCGAATTGCCCTGAATAAATACTTGACCGCCATTGATAACTGGATTGGGGTGGATGTTTACCTCTTGTTCACTGATATTTTCGATGTTGAGTGGAATGGCTTGAGTTGTTGATAATTCAGAACACTGATTTTTAAACGTTGATGAATAGGTGAAGAATGTTCCAAATGCACCGGATGGTTCATAACTGACATTGGCACCGGTAATCGTATTTCCCTCAGCCTGCCACTCAACGGAGCTGACCCAATTATTCATGTAGGTGACTAAAAATGTCCCTGTCAATGGACTAGAACCAAAATCTTCTTGAAAATAACCCACGCCATCAGCATGTTTATCCGCTATAATCTCAATAAATCCCTCTGCCCCAAGGCTTTCATTCCAATAGCTTCCAGAGTGGTTTTCAGTCACTTTCACAGCCTTAACTAAATAGGTATAAATACCACTTAAAATGGCACATGAATCGATGTATTTCAACCCTGATACTGGCTCGGCATTCAATCTGGTAAAAGCATTATCATCGAGTTTTCTATAAATGAAGTAGCCATCTACCGAGCTCTCAGTGCTTGCCTTCCAAGACATGGAAACATGAAACGTGTTTATTGTATCGATCAGCAATGCAGTAGGCGGTTTTAAGTATTCCATCCTCAGCGAGGGGTCTCCTAATTGGGCGATGTGCACAAAACGAGCACCGTAACTAGCCCAATAGAGGAATTCATTGTTTTGACTAGCTCGTGCTCCATATCCAATTGGATGTCCTGTCGCCATAGAGTGATAGAACCAATTTGGTCTTCCAGCCCAACTAATACTCATTGTTCTACCTTGAGCCAATGCTGACCTCAAGAAATTGTCCGAACGATCCCAATCGCCAAAATAGCTTCCAAAAAGCAAGGTAAAACCAGTCTGTAGTGAATCGGTTGCTAGCTGTGCCGAATTGCCAATTCCGCCAGCGGAAGTGAAGGTTCCCCCTCCACAACCATAGGAAAATAAGTAACCGTCTATAGCCATAGTCGATCTGTAATCAGCAGGTGTAATATTATCCTTCCCAATCAATGGAGAGAAGTTTCGCCAGCCATTGGCAGCGAACGCTTCTCCATTAAACCCGCCAAAATTATCATCCACCAAGGCGAATTTTGGTAGTGTCCATTCACCTAATTTATATTCATGCGTTCGCTGTAAATAACGCCTTGTCAACTCAACTTCATCCTCAGTAAAAACGGGAAGATTTGCAAAATCAGCGCGGCCAATCATAAGTTCCACATCACTCGGCAGCTCACTCTCATCATACTTTCCATCGCCTGGTACATTATGATTTCTCGTGTCACTTGCAGTTACATTATTTACGCTGGCGTCCGTCCACGTACCGTCCAAGTCACCATAAAAAACATCTGCAGGCCAAGCTCCAATATGGTTCGTGTGTGCATCTGGATACAAATTTCCAGAGTATGGAACAGGCACATGGCCGACTATATATAAGAGTCCATTGCCCTCCAAACCAGAAAAATGGTCCACAATAAGTGATTTAACGTAAGCTGAACTTGTATCTGCGGTCACATCCATAAGCTCGGCTCGCCATCCATCTGCCCTCAAATCTTCCAAGGCTTGATCTAAGTTATCAGTCAATTGAGCATATAAATTTGACTCTACTAAGAGCAGAGCAAAACCTTTATCATCCTCCATAAGCACCTCAACCCCAGCATTACAATATCCAAAGCCACTATAACCATTGGCTGTTTTTTTCACTTGGTATTCATACTCTTTGTTTAGTTCCACATTCGTGTCCGTGTAACTGGTGTCGGTCCCCGATAATGTGGCTACTGCAGTGCCAAACGTTGGTTCGTGCGGCAGTCTCCTGTAGACAGTATACGTTGATGCATTTGCATCCAAATTCCAGGTTAGCAATACTGATACTGGGTTTTGTATTGCTTTTGCCTCAACAAGAACTGCATAACTCGAAGCTGATTGAGCAAAAGAGATTGTGGACACAAAAAGGGTGAACAATAATATGTAAGTATGTTTCATGCTCGAATTTTAAGAGCAGAAGATAAATATTTTCACGGATTAGATTCATTCTCAAAGTGTTGAACTTTGATCAAAAATTGACTTCGTTTGTTACTCTTCAAATAACATCAAATGAAAACACTACTTATAGCATTATCGATGGCAGGCTTATCTCTAATTCCAGCTAGTCTATCTATTCATCAATTTACAATGGCCGACATAAACGGTGAGGACGTAAACCTAAGCCAATACAAGGGAAAGGTGGTACTGATTGTCAATGTCGCAAGTAAATGCGGTTTGACCCCTCAGTACAGAGACTTGCAGAAATTATATGCCGAAAAGAAAAATCAAGGGCTTGTAATTCTTGGGTTTCCAGCTAACAACTTTGCTGGTCAAGAACCAGGAGCAGATGATGTAATCCAATCATTTTGTCAGAAGAATTATGGAGTCACTTTCCCGATGTTTTCAAAAATTTCTGTGAAAGGAGATGATATACACCCGCTGTATCAGTTTTTGACTAAGAAAGATAAAAACGGTGTTATGGACTCAAAGGTCAAATGGAATTTTCAGAAGTACCTTTTAAATAAGGATGGTGAACTTGTAGAAATGATTGCCCCGAGTCAGTCAGTGCTCAGTGAGGATGTGCGCGCCAGCATTGATGGATTGTTGTAAGAATAAGTGCTCCCATTTTCCTGACTAGTACATTTAGTCATGTTCTTGGTCATTTCGAATAAGATGCTTTTCTAGAACCAAGCATTTTAATTTCATACTATTGGGATGCGCATGAAAAGCATTCTAATAACACTAGTATTCTGTTTTCTTCAAGTCTATCATCTCAATGCTCAAACTGAAGTAACGGGGGAAATGCTGGACGAAACTGGAGAACCTCTCATTGGAGCTGCAGTTCAAATTGAGGGAACTGCGATTGGTGCAATTACCGATTTGGATGGTAAATTCAAATTCACCACCGAAACTGAACCACCATTCCTACTCAAGGTAAGCTACATTGGTTACGAGAATCAACTCATTGATTTCTCAAGTGCTGGGCAAAAACTAAATATTCAAATGGAACCCTCAGCAGTTATGCTTGAGGCATTTGAAATCTCAGATTTCCGGGTTTCTGAAAAACAACGTCAAGATCCATTAACGGTAGAAACGATGGATATTCTGGCCATAAAGGAAACTCCAGCCGACAATTTTTATGATGGTCTCGCAATGTTGAAAGGTGTAGATCTAACATCGGCAAGTCTTGGATTTAAGGTTATAAATACAAGAGGTTTCAACAGTACTAGCCCGGTACGATCCCTACAGCTAATTGATGGGGTTGACAATCAGAGTCCTGGCTTGAACTTTTCACTTGGAAACTTTTTAGGATCATCAGATTTAGATGTAATGAAAGTGGATATCGTTGCCGGAGCAAGCAGCGCATTTTATGGTCCGGGAGCATTTAATGGGGTGATCGACATGACCACAAAGAATCCATTTGATTTCCAAGGCCTCAGTTTTTCAACGAAAATTGGAGAAAGATCAATGCAAGAATACGCGGTAAGATGGGCACACGTCTTAAAGAATAAAGATGGCAAACCAAAATTCGCGTATAAGCTGAATTTCTTTTATATGAAAGCCACTGATTGGTATGCGGAAAACTATGATCCAATTTATGGGTCAGATATTGAACCTAATAATCCTGGCGGAAAAGATGCAGTCAATGTCTACGGAGATGAAACTTTTGACGACAAATCTGACCCACTTTCCAAACTGCAATATCCTGGATATGGATTGGTGCATCGTGATGGATATAAGGAGATTGATTTAGCTGATTATGGGACTGACAATCTTAAGGCAAATGTTGGATTGTATTATCGAATTACCGATAGTATTGAAATTTCATATAATGTGAACTACAGCACTGGCACTACAGTGTATCAAGGTGATAATCGGTATAGCCTAAAAGGAATACAATTTCTACAAAACAAATTTCAAATCGGCAAAAAGGACAAATGGTTTGTTCGAGCATATGCGACTCATGAAGATGCAGGACAATCATATGACATCGTTACTGCAGGTGTGCGCATGGTGGAATCAACGCAAACAAATGACATCAACGGTAATGACAATTGGTTTACACGATATCGCACAATTTGGGGTGGACGCGACTATGCCCGCAAGCTAAAACAATTTGAAGGTTATCCAGAAATTACAAACTATGAAAATGACACACTTTGGGAGAAAGCCTTGGATGATTGGCTAATTCAGTATGAGGACACACTTATTTCATGGCACACACAACTAAGATCAGAGCTAGACGAGGATAATAGAGCGGGTAAACCAAAATACGAGCCGGGAACTCCAGAGTTTGATTCTGCATTTGCAGATATAACTAGCAGAACCTTCACCGAAGGTGGAGCATTATTCTATGATAAATCAGCCCTCTATCACCTACATGGAGAATACCGATTTGATCTGGCTTCTTTCAATTTTGTGATTGGCGCCAACTATAGATTATACACGCCTAATTCGAGAGGAACCATTTTTCAAGATACCTTGACTTATGAGCGCGTGCAAACTGACTCCGGAGTTACGCAAATTGACTCTAGTTACAGACAAATTCGAAATTCAGAATACGGTACCTATTTAGGAATTGGAAGATCCTTTTTGAAGAAAAAGTTTGAAACGAACTTTACCATCCGAATGGATAAAAATCAAAACTTCAATTTTCTCTTTTCACCAGCGCTTAGTGCAGTTTATACTCCTTGGAAGAATCACACATTCAGAACAACTTTTTCATCGGCTGTTAGAAATCCGACCATGGCTGATCAATATCTCTACTACAATGTGGGCCGTGCAATATTGTTAGGCAATTTAAACGGCTACGATTCGCTTATAAAGGTCAATTCCTTCGTAGATTATTTAGCTGAAATCAATCAGGACACACTCGAATACTTTAATTCAGAAGCCATTAAACCCGAGAAGGTGAAGACCATCGAAATAGGTTATCGTGGTATTTGGTTTGACAAATTATACTTAGACGTAAGTGGATACAAAAGCTGGTACCAAGACTTTATTGGTTATCGAATTGGTATCGATTCAGAGTTCGATATTTTCGGATTCCCTCAAGGACCGCAGGTATTTCGGATCGCAGCAAATGCAGAATCTATAGTTCAGACTCAAGGATTGTCCGCGGGCATCAATTATTTTTATGTCAAGAAACATGCCATCAACGCGAACTATTCTTACAATCAACTCACTTCAGGCGATAATGATGAAATCATACCAGCCTATAACACGCCAAAACATAAATACAATGTGGGTATTTCAGGGCGCGATATCACCCTTCCTGTTTTAAAATTTGGACAATGGGGTTACTCATTAAATTACCGATGGGTGCAAGGATTCGAATTTGAAGGCTCGCCTCAATTTTCAGGAGTAATTGAGTCATATGGTTTATTAAATGCACAAATAAATTATTCCATCCCGAAATGGTATGTCACGATCAAAGGTGGAGCATCCAATCTCTTCAATAATCAAGTTTATCAAGTTTATGGAGGGCCAAGAATTGGGAGACTTTCTTATATCTCGCTTATATTTGATTGGAACAAAGTATATTGAGGGCCTATTATAATTATAAACCTAACTTCACTCCTATGAAAAATACACTACTAGCAGCAGTATCAATGCTTATTTTACTAAGCAGTAACGCTCAAAATAGATACCTAGATGAGGTCTTTTCCGACAGCGAGATCTCGGTAGCAAAAGACATTACATACGGAATTAATGTAAACCCATTATTAAATACCAACTTATTGAATCCAATGTTTGTTGGCGCAAATGCAGCCCAAATCACTGCTGAGAAGGATTCATTACAAAACTTGATTGCCGCAGACCCCACGGCCATCCCAATGGGGTTTTTCTTGCCTTATTCTTTAGATTCCTCGTCGCTCCTAAAGGTTATACAATTAAAAATGGATGTTTACATGCCAGACATGTCTGTAGACACAATCACGGATCGACCCGTTATTATTTTTATACACACGGGTAATTTTTTACCTCCCGTTATCAATGGTAGCTATGGTGGTTCGAAGGAAGATTCTTCGGCAGTTGAACTTTGCAAGCGCTGGGCGAAACGTGGTTTTGTGGTTGTTGCCCCGAACTATCGACATGGATGGAATCCTCTGGCTACAGGCGCGGCTGGGTTAATTACACGTCGGGCTACCCTAATAAATGCAGTTTATCGAGCTCTTCACGATGTGCAGTACAATATCAAAGGTCTTCGATTCGACGCTCTAAACATGTCGAATACATACGGAATTGATCCTGAGAAAGTTGCGCTTTTCGGCGCTGGTTCTGGCGGTTACATAGCGCTTGGTTATAATACACTCGACAAACAATCCGAAACGGAATTAGATAAACTTGTTTTTGGCGGCAACTCCGTCATCACTCCTTCAATTGTTGGAGATATCTATGGTAATGGTGGATTAATCAACCTATATGAAGACAATGGTATGTCGACCAATATTAGTATTTGTGTGAATGCTGGAGGCGATCTCGCAGATATCAGTTGGCTAGAGGCTGGAGATGCTCCAATGGTCACATTTCATAGTCCCTACGACAACTTCGCACCTTACGATACAGGAACGGTCATTGTCGGAACGACAGGCGATGATGTCGTTGATGTTAACGGCCCTAATACATTTATGCCAAAAGCGAATGCTTTGGGCTTAAATGATGTATACGCCGGAGAATATCCAGATGATCCATTTACCGAGCGGGCGAGATCATTTTATGGGACCAATATGAATAATGCCCCTGTAATAAACATCAACGAACCTATTGCCATCGGATCAGACGGAATGGAAGGGGTTTTCTCCTTTGTAGTTCGCGACGGCTCGGGAAGTATCGAGCCAAATGGTTCGCCATGGGAATGGTGGTCAAAGTCTGACTTGGATCTTCTAGTTACAGGAACCAATGCTCAAACCGGCGGTAGCTATGACAGCGACGAAATCAATGAAAATGCGTTGCTCACTAATCCAAATATGTCCAAGGCGCAAGCTATGCTATACATCGATACAATCATGGGTTACATGATGCCTAGAGTGGCTAAAACAATGCAATTAGGTAGCAACTGGCAGAGCTTAAATGTTGATGAAAAAAGGATCAAGACCTCAAACGTTTCCGTTTATCCTAATCCATCTTCTAGCTTGGTAAACGTGCTATCCAATATCGATAATGCTAGCATCGCGAGTATTGAAGTATTCGATATTGCAGGCACAAGGGTTTTAATGAATAATGTTAGCGCTTCAACATCTATACAAATAGATGTGCGAGACTTTGCTGCAGGCCTCTATATTGGAGAAGTTTCTTTATCCAATGGTCAAAAAACCATAGTTAAGTTTTCAGTTCAGTAAGCCAAAACCCTTTAGAATTTAGGAAGACCAGCAATTGCTGGTCTTTTTTTTTGGAAAAGTTGAAAAAATCATTACTTACTCGGAGTGTCCAGCGGAATTGAAAAGTCCACTAAAGCATCTAATAAAGCTTAATATCGGACTATCATAGACTGATTTTTTGTTTCTTCATTAAGGGATTTATCTTAGATACTTAAACTCAAAAGTCAAAACTTTATTTTCAAGCCGTTCGATGCACATGGCGTTCAATTGGGTAAGGTGAAATCCAGAATTTTAGTCTTGAACTATTGAAAGTTGGCCTGCATTTACTCAGATCTTGTCTGGTTTATCCGAATACAAATAACCGAACTCTCGAAACTAGAATCAACCTTCAAGAACTGTGAATTAACTCAAGAGTTAATAGCAGATCCTCTTATCTGCCAAGTATCCTCATCTCAAGTTCAAATAAATTCGTCAATTTTTTTCGGACTATAAATCCGATTAGAGTATCCGCTATGAACTCATGAAAACTCAATAATGATACAAATCCGGGCCATGTCAGCTTTCTTATTGCCCTACGTAACGATACTTCATGACTACTCAAAAAATTTCTTTTTTAATGATATAGGCATTTAATTTGACTGCATTACTACTCAAAATACCTAGGGAAAGCTCTTAGTAAATTCTAGTGTGTACTTTGAATATAGTTTAAAGTCATTTGAATATCTACTAATTGTACTTAAGAATGAAGATTAACGCCATAATGGGGGAGCGCCCTTATAGTAAATATGTAGCTTACTATCGAGTAAATGCAAAATGTCAAGAGCAATGTGCACTAGATTTACATGCTCAAGAGGAACGGATTCAAGGTTTTATTTCAAACGAAGACTTAATTAAAAACTTCACGGATGTTGAATCAGGGAGTAAGAGATCTAGACATGAGTTAGACAAGGCAATAGCGTTCTGCAAAAAGGAAAGTGCTGTATTGCTTATTGCGAAATTGGATAGACTCTCCAGGGATATTAGCTTCATTTCGAAGTTACAAGATAGCGGGGTGCATTTCAAGGCTTGTGACCTTCCCGATTTCAATACACGAACGATTGGATTGTTCACCTCTTTTGCTCAATACGAAAGCGAGAAGATAAGTAAGAGAACCAGCGCAGCTCTGCAAGCTAAATTGAAGAGAGATGGGAAATGGTGGGGTGTGATTAATTCAACCGATGAAAGTAGAAAAAAAGGAACCGAGACTATACGTCGGGCTGCACATTCCAATGAAAATAATCAACGAGCAATGGCGTTCATTGCTATGATGCTTCCCAAGAGATGGACTTTGAGTAAAATGGCGGATGAATTGAATATGAATGATTACAAAACAAGAGGTGGGAAAAATTTCAGGGCAGAACAAGTTAGAAGGCTAATTGCACGAAGGGAGGAAATGGAATCCGAACGAAGTTAATTAGTCGTACTCTAAACGACTCCATGCGCCCCGCCAAATGCATGCGTGCATTTCCAACCCATTGTTCTTAGCGATTTTGTGCTAACATCACGCCATAGTCATTCACTGTTGAACAAGAATATGTCCTTTGACACAAATTCTGAATCCAAGGTGCCAATGAATGAAAATTCGAATAAGTCAACTAAATGTTGACTAGATGAGAAATAAAAAATCCATAAACAACAGTGATTAAGCTGTTTATGGATATTAATAGTGGAGAAGATGGGAGTCGAACCCACGACCTCTTGACTGCCAGTCAAGTATTTAGCAATAAGCAAACACATAATAAACATCTAAAAAACCAGACATAATGGGATTAAACCCTTGTTTTTAAGCAACTTTCATTTACGTTAATAATCGTTTACTTTGTCTTGTTACATTACTTTTGTGTTACAAATGTGTTACAGTACTCAGAAAAGAAGATGAAAACAGCTGAAGCAAGTATTTATTTGGATAACCTACGAGTTAAAAAGAATGGTAAGTGTTCGATAAAAATTCGCCTTTCATTTAATCGCAAGCTTCTGTCAGGATTTCTTTAACATATTTAATAGTAACCTCTAATAAATTTTTCACATTCGATTTATTTTTTTGTCTAGTTTTTTTATTTTTCAGAGAACCTTAGTACTTTGTGTTTGAAAAAAACTAAAACATCATGAAAAAAACATTACTTATTCTTTTTTCCCTTGCGGGAATCTTTGCGCAAGCCCAGACATTATCAATGCCTACAATTCCATCTGCTGGAGTTACCTATTCAGTGACGATTAA
>Ga0257120_1002834_pt1 | contig 10075 bp, 7 predicted proteins | sample SI106_10metaG_FD_190153 | JGI IMG/M metagenome (GOLD analysis project Ga0257120, IMG submission 190153) | Marine microbial communities from Saanich Inlet, British Columbia, Canada - SI106_10 | ecosystem: Environmental > Aquatic > Marine > Inlet | place: Canada: British Columbia | collected...
TCGATGGTCTGCCATCGTGATGCGTTTGGCAATATGCGCCAACTCGTATTCTTGGGTCATCGCGATACCACCGTGCATCTGAATGGACTCCTCAGATATCAATCGCCCTGCCCGCCCCATCAGGTTTTTGGCCGCGTGGATATTGATGTCGCGGGTGCGCTCATCGCTTTCGAAATAGCCCGCTGCGCGAAAAACTGCAGAACGCGCCTGTTCCATTTCAATCAACATGTCAGCCATGCGATGCGCCAATGCCTGGAAGGTCGCAATGGGGCGTCCAAATTGCTGTCTGGTCACAAGATACTCTTGGGTCAGTTCAGTCGCCGTGGTCATCGCGCCTAAGGTTTCTGCACACTGCGCCACCGTAGCAATGGCATAAGCGTCTTTCAACAAGGCAAAACCTTTACCCTCTTCGCCGATCAAAGAACCTTCAACGTTGTCGAGCGTTACTTCTCCGGCATGACCACCTGCAATCAATGCGTAATCCTGTATCGTTAATCCGGCAGCATCCTTTTCAACAAAGTAAAGTGAAATACCGTCTTCATCTGAGATCTCGCCGCTGGTTCGGGCGGATACAATCAAAACATCCGAAGCCCGCGCGTTCATAACCACGGCTTTGCGTCCGTTCAAAATACCATTCACCGCAGTTGTTCGCACATAATTCACGTCATACCGGCTGGTCGGTTCGCCGTGGGCCACAGCCAACTGAAGGTCCCCACCGATAAGGTCTGCTACACGGTCCAATTCACCAGCCGCGGCCAAAATACGACCTGATAATAGCGCACTATCCAGAAACGGGCTCACGACATTTGCGCGTCCCAATTCCTCAAAGATCAATGCGATGTCAGCTCCAGTTCCGCCAAATCCACCCTGTTCTTCAGTAAAAAACGCCCCGATCACTCCCATCTCCGCCATCGCATGCCAAAGGTCCGATGTAATGCCGGTTTCAGAATTCAAAACCTCGTTACGCGTTTCAGAATTGCAGGAGTATTTCAAAAAACGGCGCAGCGAGTCTTGAAGCATTTGGTGTTCGTCAGTCAGATCAAAATTCATAGATCAGCCCCCCATCTTTACTTTGGCGATGATCCCACGCTGGATTTCATTGGAGCCACCAAAAATCGAGATTTTGCGATTATTAAAATACTGCGCGGCAACGGGTCCAGCATCATGTGGATCAGGTAAGGGTTCATTGCTGCCCTCCACCGCTTCAGAAACGAATGGCATAGCGTATGGACCAACAGCACGCCTCGCGAGATCGTTAATCTCTTGACGGATAATGGTGCCTTTAACCTTTAACATCGATGCCTCAACACCCGGTGCACCGCCTGCCGCAGCCTGCGAAACGATCCGCAAATTTGTAGTGCTCATCGCCATCAGATCAATTTCAACTTGCGCGACGCGTGCTGCAAAGAGCAGGTTCTGAATAAGCGGCTTGCCCCCACAAATTTCTGCTTTTGCAATGCGCTTAACTGCCGCCAATCCGGCCGTAGAGAAACCGACACCCGCGATATTAGTGCGTTCATGGGTCAATAAATATTTGGCATAGGTCCAGCCACTGTTCTCTTCGCCGACAAGGTTCTCAACAGGGACTTTAACATCCTTGAACCAAACCTCGTTTACCTCAGCAGAACCATCCAACAAGATGATCGGGCGCACTTCGATTCCGGGTGTGTTCATGTCGATCAGAAGAAACGAAATTCCCGCCTGCTGTTTGACCGTGCTGTCGGTGCGCACGAGACAGAAGATCATATTCGCGTGTTGGCCAAATGTAGTCCACGTTTTTTGACCGTTCACGACGTAATGATCACCCTCACGCACGGCCTTTGTTTTTAACGAGGCAAGATCAGACCCAGCGCCCGGTTCAGAATAACCCTGACACCACCAATCCTCGCCCGAAAGAATGCGAGGCAACCAATGATCTTTTTGCTGTTGGGTGCCAAATTTTTGCAAGACAGGTGCAAGCATAGAAAGACCAAATGGCACAACGCGCGGGGCATGCGCGCTGGCACATTCATCGTCAAAGATGTGGCGCTGAACAGCGTTCCATTCTGCACCGCCGTATTCTTTGGGCCAATTCGGTGCAAGCCACCCTTGGGCGTTCAAGATCGCGTGCCAACCTTCCATATCGTCCTTAGTTAGATCACCACCAAGGCGCACCTTTTCGGATAACTCTTTCGTCAGTTTATCACTCAAGAAGGCGCGAACCTCGTCGCGAAAAGCAAGATCATCTTTGGAATAATTCAGGTCCATGGAAGGTTCCCTTTCCTTTGGGCCATTCAGCCCTTTTTGTTCAAACTGTTAAAACTCTTGCCAGAAGAGACCATTTGTTTAAGTAACGGCGCCGCAGCCCAAAACTTAGGGTCATCTTTGGCATATGTCGAAATGTCTTCCAGTAGATCGGGTAATCCAACGATATCCGCCCACTTCAGCGGGCCACCCCAATAGCGTGGAAATCCGTACCCAAACAACAACGTCATATCCACATCCAGCGGACGACGCGCGATCCCCTCGCCAACAACCTTCGCCGCCTCATTTACCATTGAGGCCATGTAACGGCGAATGATTTGCTCTTTCGTAAATGTACGTTGAATAGTGCCCGCAGCTGCTCGATCTGTCGCAATAAGGTTCATCACCTCAGGGTTTGGCACACGCGCTTTTGGACCGGCAGCATAGTCGTAATACCCTTTACCAGTTTTTTGTCCAAAGTTGCCCGCCTCGCACATCTTGTCCGCATAGGTGCTAACGCCTTCAATCCCCACTTCAATTCGTTTGCGTTTACGCACGGCCCAACCGATATCAAGCCCGGCCAAATCAGCCACCGCGAATGGGCCCATCGCAAATCCAAAGCCTTCAAGCGCAGCGTCGATGTCATAGGGAGAGGCACCTTCCATCACCATTTGATCGGCCGCATCGCGATATGTGGCAAGGATACGGTTACCGATAAAGCCATCGCAAACACCCGCACGGACACTGATCTTTTTCATGCGCTTGCCAAGTTCAAAACCAGTGGCAACAACGTCGATCGCCGTTTTGTCAGCCACCACCACCTCAAGAAGTTTCATCACGTGCGCCGGTGAAAAGAAGTGCAACCCAATGACATCTTGGGGTCGTGATGTGACCGCCGCGATTTCGTCCACGTTTAGGTAGGACGTATTCGAGGCAAGTATAGCACCCTGTTTACAGACCGCATCCAACTGGGTGAAAACCTGTTTCTTCACATCCATGTCTTCAAAGACCGCTTCAATGACAAGGTCGGCATCTGACAAGCCAGCATAGTCGCTTGCAACGGTCAGCGTCTCGTTCAAGATTACCTGATGTTGTTCGGCTGTGATTTTGCCGCGTTTCAACGCACCAGCAAGATTGCCTGCAATGCGTCCATGAGCGGCCTCACAAGCGGCAGGTGTCATTTCGATCAATGTCACCTGCAAGCCAGACAGCAAAGCCGCGGTTGCGATCCCTGCGCCCATAGTACCGCCGCCGATCACACCAATATGATCTAGAGGACGGGGAGTAACGCCTTTCAGCTCAGGCAAGTTGCCGACAGCACGTTCAGAAAAGAACGAATGGATCATTCCCTTGCTTTGGTCAGATTTCAAAAGATTTGTGAAAATTTGACGCTCAGCAGCCAGCCCTTCTGCAAATGGTTTCTCAACACCCGCTTGAACGGCGCGCACGCATTGCGCAGGCGAAATTTGACCACGCCCACGTGCAAGGATCGCGTCATAGGCTGCGTCCCAATCAATCGCGTCGGGGGCAACAATTTCACTAACGGGGCGGCGCGGTGCGTCCTTGGCCAACAGATCGGCGACATAGGCCAAACCGTTCTCCAACGGATCACCGTCTTGCACCACATCTATGATGCCGATTTTAGCGGCTTCAGCTGCACCAATCTGACGGCCGGTCGTCATGATATCCAATGCAGCGTCCACACCTGTCACACGCGGAAGGCGTTGCGTGCCACCGGCACCTGGTATCAGCCCTAGGTTAACTTCTGGCAGGCCAATGCGTGCTGACGGCACCGCAATGCGGTAATGACAGCCCAATGCAACTTCAAGCCCACCACCCAAAGACACACCATGCATCGACGCAACTAAAATCAGTGGCGATGCCTCAATCCGATTGATCACATCAGGCAATGCTGGGGCCATTGGCGGTTTACCAAATTCCGTGATGTCTGCACCTGCGATAAAGGCGCGGCCTTCGCCCACAATCATCACGGCGCGCACACCACTGTCTCCCTCAGCCTGATCCATTCGATACATTAACCCTTGGCGCACTGCATGACTTAGTGCATTGACGGGTGGATTTTGGATCGTAAGAACGGCGATGTCACCGTTGCGCGAATAGGCAATTTTGTCAGACATTTAATGGCTCCCGAACAGAAACTATGAAGCGCAGCGATACTTAAACATACGTTAGTATGGTGCCAGCTTGTACAGTTTCAGACTAGAGGGCAAAATTGCTTTGCCGCAAGCGGAACCTCTTGCCGTCAAACTTTGCGCCGTAGCGTAACAATGAAAAAGGCAGGATGCCGAAACACCCTGCCTTTTCAATTTTCAAAACTCAAAGTCAATCAAGGACTAACCCCGCTTACCTTTGCCTTTACGTGCGACGAGGAGCTTGACCGCCACCCTTGCCAGCATCACCGGCAGCACGACGTGCTTTGTTCTTTTTGCTGTTGGGTTTTCCAACCGCAGGTGCGCCACCTGGGCCAGTCTTAGGCTTAACGCCAAACTTACCCTTAGGCTTTCCAGCGTATGGCTTGCCATCTGGCTTACCGCGCGGTTTGTACTCAGCTACGGCACCGACATCACGGGCACGGTCCATTGTGGAACGTGGCTTTTCAAAACGCTTAGACGCAGGGTGCGCACCAGCGGGTTTGCCACCCTTGCTTTCTGGCTTTGGCTTACGTGGTTTTGGTGTTGGTGCATCATCCCATTCAACCGGTTTGCTGGCTGGCTTTGGGGCTGCTGCTGGTTTGTAATCGTCTTGTGGCTTTGGCGCATAATCCGCTTTGGGCTTGCGATCATAATCCTGCTTTGGCTTTTTGTCATAGCTTGGCTTGTCGCCGCGCGGAGCATCAGATTTGCCATAGGATTTGCCTGATGGTTTTCCACCTGGCTTGCCGCCGAATGCTGGACGTGGGCTGCTTGCTGCAGCTGGTGGTTTTGCCAACTCAGTCAGAACCAAACCACCTTCGACAGTCATGGAACTGCCCAAAGCTGCTTTGAAACCAGCGACGCTGCCTTCTTGCATCTCAACAAATGTCTCGTCGTTTTGAATGCGGATCGCACCGATATCATCTTTGGTTATGCCGCCACCGTTGCAAAGGATCGGCAACAAACGACCAACAACGATACCTTGATTACGGCCAGTGTTCACAGAGAACCACTTACTTGGACCAAACGGTGCGCGTGCTTTAGGTGGCTTGTTGTCACCCGCTTTTGACAACTCTTCAGGCGCAGATACGCGTGCTGCGTACAGACGCATATAAGCCGCTGCCATTTGTTCAGTGCTGAAGTTTTCGACCAGTTTTGCAACCATGTCAGCTTCGTTTTCAGCAATTGGCTCATGCCACATTGGGTCAGCCAAAAGACGTTCTTGATCTTTCGCACGAACATCATCAGCAGATGGCGCGCTGATCCAGTTTGCACTGACCTTTGCGCTTTGCAAAATGCGTTCTGCTTTGCGACGTACCTTAGCGGTGACAATCAACGTGCTGACGCCCTTGCGACCGGCGCGGCCTGTACGGCCAGAACGGTGCAACATGGTTTCGTGATTGTTTGGAAGTTCGGCGTGAACCACCAGATCAAGACCCGGAAGGTCAATCCCGCGCGCCGCAACATCGGTCGCTACGCAAACGCGAGCACGTCCGTCGCGCATGGCTTGCAAGGCGTGAGTACGTTCAGCCTGTGACAACTCACCAGACAGGGCCACAACAGGAAAGCCACGGTTAGATAGGCGGGTCGTAACGCGGTTTACCATTGCGCGTGTGTTACAGAACACGATCGCGTTTGGCGCGTCATAGAAACGTAGGATATTGATGATGGCGTTTTCGCCGTCATGGTTGGCAACAGACATCGCGTTATATTCAATGTCAGCATGCTGCTTATCTGCGGATTTTGTCTCAAGGCGAATTGCATCGCGCTGATAGCTTTTGGCCAATGTAGCAATGGCTTTTGGTACGGTCGCCGAGAACATCAATGTACGACGGTCTTCAGGTGACTCACCCAAAATGAATTCTAGGTCTTCACGGAAACCAAGATCAAGCATCTCATCGGCTTCATCCATCACCACGCCGCGAATCTGCGACAGGTCAATGCTTTTACGCATGATATGGTCGCGCAAACGACCCGGAGTCGCCACAACAATGTGTGCGCCACGGGCCAGCGTGCGACGCTCGTCTCGCATGTCCATACCGCCAACACAAGACGCCATAACAACGCCAGCTTCTGCGTACAGCCACTCTAGCTCGCGCTTTACTTGCAATGCCAATTCGCGGGTCGGGGCAATGACCAAAGCCAAAGGAGATCCAGCGCGATCAAAGGCTTCTGCGTCGCCCAGCAACGTGTCGCCAAGCGCGAGGCCGAAACCTACCGTCTTACCGGAACCGGTTTGGGCCGAAACCAACAGATCGGATTCACCAAGTTTGGGATCCATACATGCGGTTTGAACGGGGGTTAGGGTTTCATATCCACGTTTGGATAGAGCATCGGCTAGAGCTTGTTTCACGGGCGTCATCTTTTCTGGTAATTGCGCGGGCAAATTACACCGCAAACCGCGCGTCTAGGACGTTTAAACCCTTTTGTATAGGGGTTATATTGTCATAGCTGGTATCACAAAAAGCGAGGGGGTCCTAGAAAAACCCGCATCAAACAATTGAACCGTCAGCAAAAATACCGCCCGAAACGGGTCACCGCTTTTTGACGAACTCGGTAAGGATAACAATGCGTTGCCCCTCAACGCGGCCCTCGATGTGACCAGCGTTATCGGCAACCAGTGAAATGCGGTGAACGGCGGTGCCGCGCTTGGCGGTGAAGCCCCCGCCCTTAACCGGTAAATCTTTAATTAAAACAATGGTATCGCCGGCAGTGAGGGGGACGCTGTTGCTGTCTTTGTGGCCCAAATCGGGGGCAACGTTTTCGGCCCACGCGCGGGTTTCGTCGTCCAGATACAGCTGATCGGACAGGTCACGGGCCCAGCCTTCGTCAGACAATTTGATTAACGTCCGCGCTGCCAAAACCTGAACTTCAGGAACCTCTGACCACATGGTTGTTGCTAACCCACGGAAATGGTTGGTATTTGGCGCAGACAACTGGGTAACACATTCTTCACAAATCTGAACAGAAGCACCAAAGGGTCCGCCCTCAACTGGGGTGTCGATCAGGGCGTCAGTGGCAGCGGCGCAGAGTGGGCAAGTCATGGCAAATCCTTTGGCGGTTCACGGGGTCCATACGCCAAGAATCAGGGCGATGACAGGATATTAAACGCATCGCACGGTGGGTTAAGCACGCCTTGAGCGGAGCAAATTACGATGAAACTGTACAGAACAGCGGGCAAACTGTGCAGCTTCACGCCGCCAAAAACTGCCGAATTTGGCGGGTTTGGGGGCAACTGCACAGAACGGGGCGCAATCTGTACAGTTTGAAACCGACCAGAACAGGAGCACAGCATGCTGCCGCAAATTCGTGCAATTTCTTTTACAAATTTTCGTAACAACGCCACGCAGGGAGATAAATTACGTCTCTACCCATCAGGCGCATCTGTGGATCATGAAGCACGGCGTGCCCGTCGCCTCTGTCATTTCGATGCGGGACGAGGACGTTTTATCACGCATCCACGGACGCAATATGGGGGAGATGATGGCGCGGATGGACGTGGATCAGGACCGGATCAAAGAGGCGATGATCACCTCAAAGGAATACCTGAAGTACGAGGTGGTGGGACAGGAATGGACCTATCCGGTTTTTGGGTTGGGGTGAGCCCCGTCTTGGAAATGATCCAGTGGATCATTTCAGGGGTGAACGGGCGGAGCCCAAGGGAAGCAAGATTTGAACGAAACGGTCGCTATGGAGACCAGCGGCCGAACCGAGGGGTGGAAGCAAAGCGCCCGCCCCGTGGGGGCGGTTCGGGCGCTACCAAACCTCTGGTTTGGCAACGGAGTTATTATCCACTATTTTTATCATAAAACTTCATGGCGAAACGCATTTCAGAATCCAACAAGCCCATGCCAATCGGACCCTTGATAAACTTGATCCCAAAATTTGCAATTTGTCCCGTTTCCGAACATTTGCAGAATTTTGTTTTTAGCTCTCTCAAATAGCGCTGTTCAGTAAGGTTTAGCTTATTGTTCTCCGAACAAAAACTCTTGTGAAGTGAATAGGCGGCAATATCTGCGAGTGATAACGCCGTTTCCTCTTCTTTGGTTTTAAACCCAATTTGAAACAGTTTTAGGTGTTCAAGCTTTGCTGCGCGACGGTCAATCGGAATTCTGCAATTGTTGTCAAATAGCGCCCTAGCCGCGCATAGTCATGCCCCCTCTTCGCCTCAAAGACGATATCAATATCTCCCGCATCCAACTTGTTCTTAGAAGCATAGTTCGCCACCAATTCGAAAAGGTACTGGCTGCATTTGTTATAATAATCATGAGCCTGATTTTCACCGTTGAGGACATCACGATAGCTACCAAGAGTGGATTTTTTAGAAATCACCCCGAAAGTGAGCATTCGAATTTCACTAACTTTCTTTGAAAAGTATGAAATCTGTGCATGATTTAAATCTGTACAATGCAGCGCTTGCACACCTAACGTTTCCCTTACGTCGTCCAGCTTAGCTCGAATTTCGGCCAATTTGTAGGGCGGCACTAGTGCCGCCCCCATGGTTAAATAGGATGACGCACCAAAGGGGTTCGCGTTGGTCATGACACGATCCAAGCCTTGATCACCACTTTCATCAATCAATAGAGTTAGTTTCTTGGGCATATGCTACTCAGCTATAGTGAAGACAACCACTTATCATAATTGAACCCCACCCACACAACCATAAATTGCACCCTACCTACAACCACCACCCCCCCTGCGCATCCCTCAACACCCCCTGTGCATTCACGCAAACGTGAAAAACCCCTAACACCCAATTCTTTTAACCTGCGCACATATTTAAATCAGGGACAGTAAAATGAAATATGTAGTTTGGGCCGCAATGGCCATCGTATCACTTGTCGTTATCGGCGGCGGTATTGCTAAATTGATAGGTGTTGAGATGGTCTTGACCAGCTTCGCGACTCTTGGTCTTCCTGCGATCTTCGGCACGTTCATTGGTCTGTGTGAAGTTGCTGGCGGTATCGGCATTTGGTTCCGTCGCACCAGCATGTATGCGGCTGGTGGTTTGGCAATCATCATGTTGGGCGCGATCTATTACCACGTTGCGCACACGCCAATCATGGAAGGCCTTGTTGCATTCATCGTCTTGTTGATCTGTGGTTATATCGTGAAACGTCGCGGTACTGGCATCATTGGCTAAGTGATCCGCTAGGACTACGAGACAGAATTTAGGCGCGCGATTGTGGAACCGATTGCGCGCCTTTTTTGTGTGGTGTGTGGTGGTAATAACTGCTGTGTGGGACCGCGCATGACTGCGTCATACTCTTGTCCCACCGTCGCGTTGAAATGGATTAAGAATCCATTTTCAACGCGCTTATGAAAGCTTCTTGTGGAATATCGACGCGGCCGAATTGGCGCATCTTCTTCTTACCGGCTTTTTGTTTGTCCAACAGTTTGCGTTTACGTGACGCATCCCCGCCGTAACATTTCGCCGTCACATCTTTGCGCATCGCAGACAGTGTTTCGCGTGCAATCACTTTGCCGCCAATCGCCGCTTGGATCGGGATTTTGAACATGTGGCGCGGGATCAGGTCTTTTAGCTTTTCAACCATCGCACGGCCGCGCGTTTCGGCGCGATCACGGTGCACCATCATGGACAGCGCATCCACAGGTTCGTCGTTCACCAGCACTGACATTTTCACAAGGTTGTCGGTTTGGTAGCCCGTCATTTGGTAGTCAAAGGATGCGTACCCTTT